>ENA-OPYX01001543-OPYX01001543.1-human-gut-metagenome-genome-assembly--contig:-NODE-1543-length-11900-cov-3.360741_pt1 | contig 11900 bp, 13 predicted proteins | sample MGYA00242639_ERZ504486 | MGnify/ENA primary metagenome ERZ504486 (study PRJEB26092, sample SAMD00036296) | human gut metagenome | host: Homo sapiens | study: EMG produced TPA metagenomics assembly of... | reverse complement strand
AGCAGTCATGTTTTTATAAAGAAACAGGAGATGGAGTATATAAGGAGAAAGCAGAATCAGATCCGTGCAGCGCGAGGGCGAATTGCCGGAGGATATCTGTGCCATGCCTTTTTTTATGGAATATGAAACGGTATGTGGGAAAAAAGAGCGGTACAATAAGATCGTTGACCGGATGGAAGATGAGGCGTCAGCCGGATTTGCCGATGCAAAAGCAAGAAATGCATATTTAGCAGCCCTGGTGGATGTGATTGATGGAATCAGTTTTGAGATTTATGAAAAATACCGCACTTTGACCGCAGTTTATAAACGCGTATTAAAGGATGCGTTAGCTGAGGGAGAAGAAACAACGGAACTTGCCTATGCCATATTAAAGGGCTGCAATATTGGAATTTTGCTGAAAGAAAAATATGCAGAAACAGGTGCTTTAATGGCAGGGCATCTGAAAAATACGGGCATGACAGATCAGACGGAATATCTGTCAGACATTACAGCAAGAACAATAGAACAATATGATCTGCTTGCGATGGAACAGTCGGAATAGGGAGGAAAAGAGTCATGGAAGTAAAACTGATTATGAAATCTGCCCGCAATGCGGTCATTGAAATTGCAGATGGTGGAATTTACAATACAAAAGAAACATATCATGTTCTGCTGAACGGTGAAGAGGTATTTTCAACGGATACGGTTATAAATTCATTGTTTGATTTAAAACCGCAGACTTCCTATGAGGTTTCTGTAAGAACAGCAGATGGTACCGAACTAGGAACGGTATCGTTTGTTACAGCATATGAATTTGTCACATTAAATGTCCGTGATTTTGGTGCCACAGGCGATGGAAAACAGGATGATACGAAGTTTATACAGGCAGCGATCCTAGCCTGTCCGAAGGAAAGCCGTGTGCTTATTCCAAAGGGAAGCTATCGCATTACCAGTCTGTTTTTAAAAAGTAATCTGCGCCTTGAGCTTGCAAAGGGAGCAGAACTTATCGCAGATACAGACAGGGCGGCCTATCCGAAATTTCCTGGTATGATTGAAAGTTATGATGAACAGGGTGAATATAATTTAGGAACGTGGGAAGGAAATCCATTACCGATGTTTGCCGGCATCATCACCGGACTGGATGTAGAAAATGTATTGATCTACGGAAGAGGAACGATAAATGGCAATGCTTCAAAAGAAAACTGGTGGAAAAATCCGAAAGTCATGGTAGGAGCATTCCGCCCGCGTCTGTTTTTCTTAAGCCATTGTCAGAATGTGACACTTTGTGGTGTAACTTTCAAGAACAGTCCGTCCTGGACACTGCATCCGTATTTTTCAGATAACCTGAAATTCTACGGACTTACGATCAACAATCCAAGCGATTCGCCAAATACGGATGGCCTGGATCCTGAATCATGCAAAAATGTAGATATTGTCGGTGTGAAATTCTCACTTGGAGATGACTGCATAGCAGTTAAGTCTGGTAAGATCTATATGGGAAAGAAATATAGGACACCTTCTGAAAATATCCATATCAGACAATGCCTGATGGAAAATGGTCATGGTGCAGTAACAGTCGGAAGTGAGATGGCTGGCGGTGTCAAAAATCTGGTCGTGGAAGAATGCCGGTTTTACGATACAGACCGGGGACTACGTATCAAGACACGCAGAGGACGGGGAAAAAGATGCCGTTTTAGATCAGATTATTTTCCGGAAAATCGATATGGATCAGGTTATGACGCCGTTTGTGATAAACTGTTTTTATTTCTGTGATCCGGACGGCAAGACCGAGTTTGTCCAGAGCCGTGAAAAAAATGCCGGTAGATGATGGTACACCTGCGATCTTAAGACTTGATTTTGAAGATATTAAAGCCCAAAACTGTCATGTGGCAGCTGCATATTTTGATGGACTGCCGGAACAGAAAATTGAGCAGATCATTATGAAAAATATTACAGTGACATATGCTAAGAATCCGAAATCCGGCGTTCCTGCCATGTCTTCCGGTGTGGAAGAGTGTACAAAGAAGGGAATCTTTGCGCGCAACATCAAAGAACTGGTATTAGAAAACGTGGAAATAGAGGGACAGGATGGAGAACTTCTTGTTACAGAGGGAATTGACCATTTCGTGCAGTAGAACAGAAAGAGGAAAACATATGCAGTTAGGAATACGTTTACATGATATCAAAAAGCACCACTTGAGGAGCGCCTTGCAATCGCAAAGGAGCAGGGGTTTTTGTGCGGACATCTGGCACTCTCAAAAGTAATCACGGAATATCCGGTGGATGATGGGGCACTGACTCCGGGGTATGCAATGTACTTGAAAAAAAATATTTGCAAAAAACGATCTTGATATTGCCGTACTGGGATGTTATTTAAACCTTGCAAATCCAGATGAAGGACAGCTTGCAAAGATCACACACCGTTATCTGGCGCATATTCGGTTTGCATCACTGCTTGGCGTCGGGGTAGTCGGAACAGAGACAGGTGCTGTCAACGAGGCATATAAGTTTGAGGAAAAAAATCACTCGGATGAGGCGCTGGATATTTTTATACAGAATGTGAAACCGGTGATTTCCTATGCAGAAAAAAATGGGCGTTATTTTTGCAATCGAGCCGGTGTGGAAACATATCGTATGCAATCCGAAGAGAGCGCGGAAAGTGCTTGATGAGATCGCGTCTCCAAATCTTCAGATCATTTTTGATCCGGTCAATCTTTTGGATATCAGCAATTATCAGAACAGGGATGTGATCATAGAAGAAGCGATAGAGCTGCTTGGAGATGATATTGCAATGGTCCATATGAAAGATTTTGTGGTGCAGGATGGGAAACTGGTGTCAGTCGCTGCAGGAACAGGTGAGATGAACTATGAGAAGATTATTCGTTTCATTAAGGAGAGAAAGCCGTATATACATGTGACGCTTGAAAATACAACGCCGGAGAATGCAGTACAGTCTAAAGAATATATTCAGGGATTGTATGATTCGTGCCGGATTTAAAAGAAGTTTTTTAGAAAAAATCAGGCTGGGAAGAAAGTAGGATTGCATTCCTGTGATATAAGATGTAAAATAAAATTGATAATATAAAAAAGAGGAGAATAAAAATGTTAAGAAAACAGACAAAAAAGATTTTAGTTGTTATGCTGTTTGCGCTGACATTAGTTCTTGCCGGAAGAGTTGATGCGAATGCACAGACTGCTGCACCGGCAGGCGTGAAACAGGTAAAAGCGGGCAGCAGTTCTGTAACAGTGCAGTGGAACGCTGTTATGCAGAATGATATCTGCTATTATTACCGCGTCAGTGATGATGCAGGCTTTAAGAGCAATACCACCAGAAGCAAACGTAATTATAATGCATCCGAAAGTTATATTTCCGGTCTTTCTGCGGGAAAGAGTTATTATGTCCAGATCGGAACATCTACAACAAAATCATCCAGTGCACCGGATGATACTGCATGGTCAAAAGCGATCGAAGTTGTGACAGTTCCGGAGCAGGTGGTATCGAATTCTGTAAAACAGACCGGAGCAGGCACGACATCCATTTCGCTGAGCTGGCAGGCTGCTTCCGGGGCAAACTGTTACAAACTGACCTGTTATCAGAGTGGAACGAGCGAAAACAATGCATCAGAGATTGTTTCCAAAAAGAACAGTGTCAAGATCACAGGATTAAAGAAGAACAGTCGTTATCAGGGACATATTTATGCAGGAAGAACAAGCAGTACAGGTTATACCGCATATGCAACTTCCGGTGGTTATTATTCAAATTCAGCAGTGACACCTACTAAGATCACAGGTGTAGAGAACACGGCTTTTTATCCGGCATCAAATGCTGCATATTTTGAATGGAAAAAAGCAAATGCTGCAAATGGTTATGAATATATTATTTATGACAATTCCAAAAAGAAAATTTATTCGGGCTCACGTACTTCAAGTGCCTCATTCCGTGTTTCTACAAATAAATTAAAAAAATGAACAGTTTTACCAGATCAAGGTAAGAGGTTACGTTAACTTAAGCAATAACAAGAAAGCATATGGTGAATGGTCTGACGTACTGTATTTTGCAAAGGATCCGTCTTACAAACTGTCTGTAAAGACTTCCAAAAAAAAAGATTCAGTTAAACTGGAAGAAAGTGAAAGGCGCATCAAATTATACGGTATATATTTCCGATAAACAGAACTCTGGTTACAAAAAGGTTGGAACCTATAACAGCAAAAAGACAAGTGCAACTATCAGAAAATTCGGGAAAAAGGCATTAAAGAGCGGAAAAACTTATTATGTAAGAATTGACGCAAGTAAAAATGTAAAGGTAAATAAAAATCAAAGACTTTCAAGAATACGCAATATTATACATGGAAGGTTAAGGTAAAATAGGAAAAAGGGAAAAATCCAAAAGACTGGAATGCAGATCCGGTCTTTTGGATTTTTTGTTTCAGTGGAAAATCCAGACACAAAAAAAACTGCCATATCAAATCGGATACGACAGTTTTTTCAGTGTTCAAAATTAAGCTCTTTCAACTTTGCCGGATTTCAAACAGGAAGCACATACATATAATTTCTTAGGTGTTCCGTTTACTTTACAGCTCACACGCTTGATGTTTGATTTCCACATTCTATTTGATCTTCTATGAGAATGGCTGACATTATTTCCGAAATGAGCGCCCTTTCCACAAACTGCACATTTTGCCATAGTTTTGCACCTCCTTGTAATTCACTAAGTCTGCCTGTACTATCAGACTCACAACATGTTTATTCTAACAGATTCATTTTTATATTGCAAGCAAATTTTAAAAAAAAATATTAAAAATAGTAAACAGGACTAGGAATTTTGGTAAAAAGCGGTTATAATAGACAATAAACTAGCGTTAATATGGCTTTGAAAGGAGCAGGAACGTATATGAATGGACATATGGATACCCAGTTGGGAAGAGTTTCAATAGACCCGGAAGTGATTGCAACCTATGCAGGCTCTGTAGCAGTGGAGTGTTTTGGCATTGTAGGTATGGCTGCTGTCAATATGAAAGATGGTCTGGTGAAGTTACTGAAAAAAGATTATTTGACACATGGTATTAATGTAGCGATTGACGAGGATAATAAGATCACGATTGATTTTCATGTGATCGTATCCTATGGTGTCAGCATCAGTACGGTTTCCGACAATTTAATCGAAACGGTAAGATATAAGGTAGAAGAGTTTACCGGACTGGAAATCAAAAAAATTAATATTTACGTCGAAGGCGTGCGTGTAATTGATTAAGGAGGACATAGAAGGTGGAAATCACTACGATAAATACTGAGCTTGTGGCGAAGATGTTTCTTGCCGGAGCAAAGAATCTGGATGCAAAGAAAGAATGGATCAATGAGTTGAACGTATTCCCGGTTCCGGATGGTGATACCGGTACAAATATGTCAATGACGATCATGTCGGCGGCAAGAGAGGTAAGTGCGTTGGAAAAACCGGAGATGAAAGCGCTGGCAAAAGCTATTTCATCCGGTTCTTTAAGAGGAGCGAGAGGTAACTCTGGTGTTATTCTTTCACAGCTGTTCCGTGGTTTTACCAAGGTGATCGCAGAATATGATGAGATCAATGTACAGATTTTATCAGATTCTTTCCAGAAGGCCGTTGAGACAGCTTACAAGGCTGTTATGAAGCCAAAAGAGGGAACAATCTTAACCGTTGCAAAAGGAATGTCTGACCGTGCGTTAGAACTTTGTGATGATACAGAAGATCTGGTATATTTTTGTGAAGAGGTCATCAAGGAAGGTGACCGTGTGTTGGATCTGACACCGGAGATGCTGCCTGTTTTAAAACAGGCAGGTGTTGTGGATTCTGGCGGGCAGGGACTGATGCAGGTCATGAAGGGTGCAATGGACGCACTGCTCGGCAAAGAGGTAGATTATACCATTGAGGGCGCTGAAACAATCAAAAAGGCACCGGAGAACACAGGAACATCCTATAATATCGAAGCGCAGGCAAATCAGGAGATCAAATTTGCATATTGTACACAGTTCCTTATCATGCTTGACACACCGATCACACTGCAGCAGGAGAATGAGTTTAAGTCTTATTTAGAGACGATCGGTGATTCCATCGTTGTTGTCGCAGATGATGAGATCGTAAAGGTACATGTACATACCAACGATCCAGGACTTGCAATGCAGAGAGGACTTACCTATGGTTCCCTGACAACGATCATCATTGAAAATATGAAGTTAGAGCGTGATGAGAAGATTTCCGCCCTGAAAGAAAAAGAGATGCAGTCAGCCGGCATTCCGGAGGAAAAAGAGGAAAAACCGGCAGAACCTCCAAAAGAGATGGGATTTATTTCCGTCAGCATCGGTGAGGGAATCAACGAGATCTTTAAAGGTCTTGGTGTCGATTACATCATTGAGGGTGGTCAGACCATGAACCCAAGTACAGAGGATATGTTAAATGCCATTGAAAAAGTAAATGCAAAGACGGTATTTATTTTGCCAAACAACAAGAACATTATCCTTGCGGCAAATCAGGCAGCATCCCTTGTGGAGGATAAAAAGATCATTGTCATCCCGACAAAGACGATCCCACAGGGTATTACTGCGCTGATCAATTACATTCCTGACAGTACACCGGAAGATAACGAGCAGCGCATGAGTTCTGAAATCTCCATGGTAAAGACCGGTCAGGTTACCTATGCAGTCCGTGATACGGTGATCGATGACAAAGAGATCAAACAGGATGACTTTATGGGTATCGGCGATTCCGGTATTCTTTCCGTAGGACAGAATTTAGAGCCGACGGTTATGGATATGATGAAACAGTTAGTCGATGAAGATTCTGCAATCGTCAGCATTTATTACGGTGAGGACACGAAGGAAGAAGACGCCAATGCACTTGGTGAGAAGATCGGAGAGGCATTCCCGGATGTCGAGATCGAGGTTCACTATGGCGGACAGCCGATCTACTATTATGTGATTTCAGTAGAATAAGAATGGAGTAAAAATGGATCGCAATTCCCCTTTAAGAGAAATTAAAGGTGTCGGCGCCAAAACAGAAGAATTATTTCATAAGATAGGAGTATACACCGTAGGTGATATACTCCTTCATTATCCCCGGACATATATACAGTATCCGCAGGCAAAACATGTGGATGAGGTACTCGACGGGGAACAGGCGGCGGTTCTTGGACGGATCACAAGAACACCGGTAGTGCGGAAGGTGCGCACCATGCAGATCACAGTTACGACGATCAGTGAGATGGGAGCCTCCTTAGAGCTGGTATGGTACCGGATGCCTTATATGAAAAATAATTTAAAAGTCGGCAGCACTTACATTTTTTATGGAAAAGTCAATAAAAAGAATGGAAGACTTGTCATGGAACAGGCAGCAATGTTTACCGAAGAACAGTATGCTTCCATGGAACAGGTGTTTTTGCCGGTATACACACTGACAAATGGGCTTTCCAATAACCTTGTCACAAAGACGGTGCGTGCGGCACTTGGAGACGAACATTTGTTTATGGATTATCTGCCGCATGCCATCCGCGAGAAATACGGTCTTTGTGAGTATAATTATGCCATCCGCCAGATCCATTTCCCGGAGGATATGGAGACACTCATTACTGCGAGAAGGCGGCTTGTGTTTGACGAATTTTTCCTTTTTATTCTAAGCATGCAGTATCAGAAGGAAAAGCACGTTAAAGAAAAAAACGAGTTTGTTTTTGCGGAAGATGATTTTACAGATGAACTGATAGAGCAGCTGCCTTATGAACTTACCAACGCACAGAAAAAGGCACTTGCGGATGTAAAACGCGATATGCGTTCCGAGACGGTCATGCAGCGTCTGATCCAGGGTGATGTAGGTTCCGGTAAAACGATCGTTGCGTTTCTTGCGATGGCAGATACCGCCCACAATGGCTACCAGTCTGCAATCATGGCACCGACGGAGGTGCTTGCAAGACAGCATTATGAGTCCTATCAGAGCATGTGTGAACAGTTTGGACTCCATATTCCGATCGTGCTTCTGACAGGTTCCATGACGGCAAAACAGAAACGCCGTGCATATGAGGCACTAGAGGTTTATTCGAATGCTATGATCATTGGGACACATGCGCTGATTCAGGAGAAAGCAATCTATCAGAATCTTGCGCTCGTGATCACCGATGAACAGCATCGTTTTGGAGTGCGTCAGCGGGAGACTTTTGCCGGAAAAGGAACAGAACCGCATGTGCTTGTCATGAGTGCAACACCGATCCCGCGTACTTTGGCAATTATTATTTACGGTGATCTGGATATTTCTGTGATTGATGAAGTCCCGGCAAAACGGCTTCCAATCAAAAACTGTGTGGTTGACCGGAGATACCGCCCCAAGGCATATGCTTTTATCGAACATGAAATACGGGCGGGACATCAGGCATATGTGATCTGTCCGTTAGTGGAAGAGAGTGAAAATATGGAAGCGGAAAATGTCACCGATTATGCAAAACGTCTGCGGGAAGAACTGCCGGGAGACATTGTGATCGGCGTTTTACATGGGCAGATGAAAGCAGAGCAGAAAAATAAGATCATGGATCAGTTTGTAAAAAATGAGATCCAGGTACTTGTTTCCACAACGGTTGTCGAGGTCGGGGTCAATGTGCCGAATGCGACGGTCATGATGATCGAGAATGCAGAACGGTTCGGGCTTGCACAGCTTCACCAGCTAAGAGGACGTGTCGGAAGAGGAGATGCCCAGTCGTATTGTATTATGGTCAATGCCTCAGACAGCAAAAATTCCATGAAGCGGCTTGATATTTTAAATAAATCCAACGATGGATTTAAGATTGCAAGCGAAGATTTAAAACTCCGCGGACCGGGAGATTTCTTTGGCATCCGCCAGTCCGGTGAGATGCAGTTTTTACTGGCGGATATCTATCAGGATGCGTCTGTATTACAGCAGGCATCTGAGGAGGTGCAGGATCTGCTTGCGACAGACCCGGAACTATGTGAGGAAGAAAATATAAACCTGCAGCACTATCTGGAAATTTTCTTTGAAGATCAGAAGAGCAGGCTCAATCTTTAAAAATTGATTTTATGATAGATTTCATTTACATACTGCCTGTAAATTGGAAATAATAATACGGTTACAAAAACGGGAGCTTTCCTATGGAAAGCTCCCGTTTTTGTGTGCCCAAAGGCATAGATCCTTGCGGATCATAGATCTTAGTGGCTCGAAGAACCGTCATTTACAGCAAAAATTATTTGTGGCAAAATTATTTGCCTGACATCTGTCTCTCCTGCGCCTCGATCATTTTCTTAACCATATAACCGCCGACAGAACCGTTCTGTCTGGAAGTAAGGTCACCGTTGTAACCGTCCTTTAAAGGTACGCCGATCTCGCTTGCTACCTCATATTTGAAACGGTCTAATGCACTTTTTGCTTCAGGAACTGCTGCTCTGTTAGATGAACGACTTGCCATAATAGTTTCCTCCTTTAGTGTGTGATACATCTTTTGTTTTATAAGGTATCATTTGTATGATTTGAACAAACGCCGCGTTAATCATAGGTTCCGCGGCGTTTGTACTTTGCTGCGGTGCTTTTGATCACGTTTTGTTTTGTTCAGTGATAGTATGTGAAATATTACAGCAGCTAAACATGCATTTTTTGTCAAAAAATGCAAGTAATATCCGCAACAATGTGATACATAAACTTTAAATTTTCGGTGCAGAATGAAAAGGCTGTTTGCGACAAAATATTTTATTGAATTATAATAAAGTTTGTAAGCGCTTACAAAAAAGTATTTACAAACTGGATTATATAAGCTATGATAAGAGTAAAGTGATTTGTGTGAACCGGCTCATAATACAAGGGGGACAAAACACACGGGGAGAAGGAGAAAAACAGTATGGGATAAGATTGAAAAAATACATCGATGAACTTTTAGAAAAGAGTACGCCGGATCGTCCAATCTGGAACATTGAAAAGATTTTACAGGGGAAAAAATCAACCTGGAATTACATCGATGGATGTATGATCAAGGCAATTTTAGAGATGTATGCCATCACAAAAGATGAAAAATATTTTTCATTTGCGGATCATTTTATTGACTGCAAGGTCATGGAGGATGGTTCGATCGAAGGATATTCGGTGGAAGATTAAATATTGACAATGTAAACGCAGGTAAGACGTTGTTTGAACTTTATGACCTGACAGGAAAAGAGAAATATCGCAAGGCAATCGATCTTGTTTACAGTCAGATCCAGAAAATGCCTCGTACAAAAGAAGGAAATTTCTGGCATAAAAACTATTTATCCGAATCAGGTCTGGTTAGACGGCCTTTATATGTGCCAGCCGTTTTACATGGAATATGAGACGCGTTTTCATGACAAAAAAATTTATGACGATATTTTTGCACAGTTTTTAATGTGGTAAAGAATATGCGCGTATCCAAAGACAGGACTTTATTATCACGCATATGATTCCTCAAGAGAAATATTCTGGTGTGACAAGGTAACCGGTCTCAGCCAGAATTTCTGGCTCCGCGCATTAGGATGGTATTCCATGGCTCTGCTCGACACGTTGGACAAAGCGGATGCATCTGTCGGGGAACCATATGAGAAAATGAAACAGATTTTGTGGAGCTGATGGACTCTATGTTAAAATATCAGGATGAGAGCGGTATGTGGTATCAGGTTGTAAATGTCGGCGGCATGGATCGCAATTATCTTGAGACAAGCGGAAGCTCGATCATGGCATATGCACTGTTAAAAGGTGTGCGCCTTGGATTCCTTCCGGAAAGTTATCGTACCTATGGCGAGAAGGCATTTCACGGTATTTGTGAGAAGTACTTATCGGAAGATGAGAATGGTGAACTTCATTTAGACGGAATCTGTCTGGTTGCAGGACTAGGCGGTGCGAACAGACGTTCCGGAACTTTTGATTATTATATGTCCGAACCGGTCGTTAAGGATGACGCAAAGGGCGTTGGTCCGTTTTTACTTGCTTATACAGAGATGAAACGATTGGAAATGTAAAATAAATCAGAACATTTGCCGGCAAAGGAAAAAGGAGCAGATATGAGCAGTAGTAAACAAACAAAATTTAGTGGAACAAAGGCAGCAGGCGTAAGTATTCTTGCACTTTGTCTTCTGGCATTTTCGCAGCTTTTGGCACTTCTGATCGGAAATATGCTGGTGGCAGGCGGAATGTCAGCGGTGACAGGAAATATTTTCACTGGAATTTTATATGTGGGTCTGGTACTTGGAGGAGTCTTTCTGATCTGTAAAAAAATGTTAAAAATACCAATGGCAGATTTTAAGATCGGGAAACCGGATCTGTATCCGTTTTGGATCATCGCCGCTTTTGCAATGCCACTGTTGGTGATTCTGATATACCAGTTATTTGCAGGAACGTGGCAGCAATCAACCTTAGAAGCAGAAACATTAAAACAGCTTGTTGCCGGAAGTGTTGCATATTTAGGATTGGCAACCGGAATCGTGGAAGAAACGGTATTCCGCGGAATTATTATGAGTTCGGTGGAATATGCATGGAACCGGAAAATTGCAGTGATAGCTCCATCTGTCCTGTTTGGCTGTCTGCATATTGAAGAAGGAATGAGTATTCCCGGAATGATCCAGGTAGTGATAGCAGGAAGTCTCGTTGGAATCCTGTTTTCTCTGGTGACCTGCTATACCGGAACGATCTGGTATTCTGCACTCATGCATGGAATCTGGAATTGTCTGATGATCGGAGGACTGATTCATATCGGATCTGCGGCAGATAGTGCGGTCTGGTATAATTATGTTCTTGATACCGATTCTTTTCTGTTGACAGGTGGAGATTTCGGTGTGGAATCTTCTGTTATTTCCATAGCAGCGTACCTGATTTTTGCAGTGATCGCATTTTTTGTTACTGCAGAAAAGGAAAGAAGCGTAAATTTACTCAATCATTGTAAGCGAAAAAAAAGCG
>ENA-OPYX01001541-OPYX01001541.1-human-gut-metagenome-genome-assembly--contig:-NODE-1541-length-11907-cov-3.724363_pt1 | contig 11907 bp, 16 predicted proteins | sample MGYA00242639_ERZ504486 | MGnify/ENA primary metagenome ERZ504486 (study PRJEB26092, sample SAMD00036296) | human gut metagenome | host: Homo sapiens | study: EMG produced TPA metagenomics assembly of... | reverse complement strand
CAGAGCGGCAGGAAAGGAGGGATGCGGACCGTTGACAACACTGGAATTCAATGCGCTGGTGCGGCAGTATCAAGGGCTGGTCTACACGGTCTCGCCACCAGCTGGTGCCGGACGAGGGCGATGCCCAGGATCTGGCACAGGAGACCTTTCTGGCTGCATGGCGGGCCATTGACCGCTGCCCGCCCGGGTACGAAAAGCAGTGGCTGGCGCGCATCGCTTCCAACAAAGCCAAGGACTACCTGCGCAGTGCGTGGGTGCGCCGGGTGAACACCCCGGGAGATGATATCCTTGCACTGGAAGGCGCGCCGCCCGGCTCCGACCCGGAGCAGCAGGTGCTGGATGCCATGACGCGAGGAGACCCTGACCGAGAAGAGTCCTGGGGATGCGGGAGCCGTACCGAACCCCCTGCCGCCTGATGCTGCTGGAGGGCCGCACCGCCGCCGAGGCGGCAGCCCTCTGCGGCAGGCCCCAAAAGACGGTGGAGGCGCAGATCTACCGGGCAAAGAAAATGCTGGCGGAGCAGATCCGTCAGGAAAGGAGGAGCGAAGATGGAATTGTTTCGTGAAGATGGCTGCATGACCGACGCGGGCTTCCGGGCCATGATGGACGGCCAGCTGGATGAGCTGGGCCAGGCTGGAAGCCGCCGAACACCTCTCCTATTGTGACCAGTGCATGGACCGCTACACGGCCCTTTTGACCGCCGATGCACTGGAAACACCGCCAAAGAGCGTGCAGGGCGCGGTGATGGGCACGATCTGGGCCCGCCTGATGCAGAACACCTATGGCAGGGCTGCTGTGGCCGGTGTGGCCGCTGTGCTGGCCCTGACCCTGTGGCGGAGCGGGGCGCTGCAGCAGATCATCCAGTATGGTGCCGGGCGGGAGAACAGTGCTGGAAACTGACCACGAGCCAGCTCTGGGAGCCCGGCCGGAATGACCCGGCCCCGGAGAACACCCCGCAATACCGGCCCCATTGAGGACGACCGGCCGCAGGCCGCGCCGGAACAGCTGGGGAGACCCGTGGAGACAAAACAGGACCGCCGTTATGCCGGCGAAGGCTCCTCTTTGCTCCACAAGCTGCTCACGGATGTGACCGATAAGATTGCGGGCAATGCCCCAAATACTGAGAAATGAGGGAACGATTATGAAGAAAAATGGCATCCTGACCCTGCTGTTCGCCTTTATCCCGGGCGCAGGCCAGATGTATCAGGGATATATGAAGCGCGGCCTTTCGCTGGTGCTGATGGCCGCTGCCATCGGCATGGCAGCCATGCTGATCCCGCCCATCGCGTTTGCGCTGCTGGTGGTGTTCATGTACAGCTTTTTCGACACCTTCAACCTGCGTGCCCAGATCAGCATGGGCACCGCCCCGGAGGACGATTATCTGGTCCACTTCGACCCGCAGGACAAGCGCCTTGCCCGGATGATGATGGACAGCCACAAGCTGGTGGGCTGGTGCCTGATCGCCACCGGTGCGCTGATCGCCTACGAGCAGATCATAATGAACACGCTGGGCGATATCCTGTGGCGCTGGGGCCAGAAGGCTCCGGTGTGGCGGGCCATCTATCTGGTGATGGATCAACTGCCCGAGGTGGTGCTCTGCGTGGTGCTGATCCTGTGCGGCATCTGGCTGGTGCGTGGGCCCAGGGCAAAGAAGGCTGCCCCGGAAGCCGCCGCCCCGGAGGAGACCGATTTTCAGGAGTATCAGCCCGAAAAGAAGATGCCCAGCCTGCTGGATCACTTTGCCCGCAAGGCAGAGCCGGATACGACCGGTGAGGTGACCCTTGACCCGGAGGATGAAGACGATGGACGAGAAGAAGAATAACACAGCAGAGACCCCGGCCTTCAAGGCCCCGGAAAACGCCCCGGTGCGCCGGGTGGGCACCCTGACGCTGGGAGTCTGCCTGATCGTCTGCGGCGTGCTGTTCCTCTGCTATTTCTTTGTGCCGCATTTCAACTGGGAGCTTGCGCTGAAGATCGCCCCGGCGGCAGGGCTGATCCTGCTGGGGTGCGAGGTGCTGTATTTTGCCGCAAGGCCCCAGCGCTGGAAGTACGATTTCCTCTCGGTGCTCCTCTGCATCGTGCTGATGGTCAGCGCCTTTGGCGGGGCCTGCCTGATGGCAGCCTTTGATTTTGCTCTGCACCGGGGGGAGTTCTGGATCGAATACGATGCCCGGCAGGAACGGGACCTGACCGATGAGGAAAGCGACCGCCTGCGTCTTGATCTGGACGAGGGCACCGGCCCTGACCTCGATGAGGAAAATGAGGACAGCAGCGCGGCCTCCCACACGGAAGTGTGAGCCATACAAAAAACATATCACAGCAATACAAAAGATACCTTTTACAGGGGGCACCTGTCCGGGTATACTGAGTGTGCACCCGGACGATGGGTGCTCGAAGAAAAAAGTGTAAAAGCGAACCGCCATGGCATCTGTCACCATGGCGGTTCGCTTTTTGCTGTGTCGTGTATTACTTGCGGGCGATCATCTCGGTGTAGGCCAGCACCAGGGGGCCTACGCCCTTGGCATCGTTGCAGACCACAGGCTCACTGAAGTAATAGGCCAGGGAGCCGTCGCGGTGGTCCTTGCCGCCCAGACCTGCCACCAGGCAGATGCCATCCAGCTGCAGGCTGCCGTCCGGGTTCTTGGAGAGGTACTTGTCACAGGTGCCGTAGAAGGCTTTCTCAGCCCAGGCAGCCATCCGCTTGGGCAGGTAGCCCAGGCGCACGCCCTTGAGCACCGCATAGGCGAACAGGGCAGTGCCGCTGGTCTCAAGGTAGTTGCCCTCCACGCCGGGGTGATCCATCACCTGCCAGAACATGCCGGTCTCCTCGTCCTGGAACTTGTGCACATCCTCAATGGTCTGCTTGAGCATGGCCATGATGCCGCGGTACTCGTTGTACAGCTGCTCGTCCATCCGCTCCAGCACATCCACCATGGCCACCATGAACCAGCCCATGGCCCGCAGCCAGAAGTTGGGGCTGCAGCCGGTCACGGGGTCAGCCCAGTACATCTGGCGGCTCTCATCGTAGCCGTGGTAGTACAGGCCGGTCTTTTCGTCCCGCATGTGCTTTTTGATGTTCATAAACTGCTTGTAGCTGTCAATGCAGCCCTGCATCTTGTTGTAACGGGTCTCGTACTCCATGTAGAAGGGCTGGGCCATGTAGGTGCCGTCCAGCCAGACCTGCCAGGGGTAGATATCCTTGTGCCAGAAGTTGCCCTCCTTGGTGCGGGGCTGGGTGAGCAGCTGGCTGCGGATGGTGTCAATGGCCCGGCGGTACTTCTCATCCCCGAAGATGTCGTACAGGGTGAACAGGTTCTTGCCCTGATTCACGTTGTCCAGGTTGTACTCCTTGGGGTCATAGGTCCTGATGGAGCCATCCTCCTGCACAAAGAAGTCGATGAAGTCCCTGGAGAAGCTCAGGTACTTCTCGTCCCCGGTGGTCTTGTACAGGCTCAGGCAGGCCGTGATCATGCAGCCGTCGATGTAGTTCCACTTGTTGGGCTTGCCGCTGCGCACCTTTTCAATGTTCCACATGGGGGCCTCGGCGCTGGAATTGGCGATCAGGTAGTCCACATAGTCGCCCAGCAGGGTGAGAATTTCTTCATGGGTCATGGGTCAGTCCTCCTCGAAATGGCCGACATTGGCAAAGCGCAGGCGCTCGCCCTCGTAGCCGGTGATCTTGACGTTGTGCAGGTCGATTTCCTTGACGTTCTCCGCGTAGATGGCCAGCTTTTTCACGTTGGGGCGGTTGTCCGCCATGGCGGCCTGACCGGCTTCGGCATTGGGGTCAAAGGTGATGGTGACATTCTTCATGGAGATGCGCTCGATGGGCTGCTCAGGCAGGCCGTCGAAGTAGCAGCCCGCGAACTGTGCGTCGGTAGCCACGATATCCTCCATGGTCAGGCTGCCCAGCTTGGGGGTGTACTCATCCACCGGCATAGCATCACGGCACTGGACATAGGGACCGTGGCCGTCCGGGTCACAGAAATAGAACATATTGATGACAAAGGGAGCCTTGACACCGCGCATCTCCACATTGCGGAACACCAGCCCGTCGATGACGGCGGTGTTGCCGCGGCCGCGCCGGGTCTTGACCCGCAGGCCGCGGTCGGTGTGGTCCATCAGGCACTGGGTCACCACCATATCCTTCACGCCGCCGCTCATCTCGCTGCCAATGACGATGCCGCCATGGCCCTTGTCCAGCAGGCAGTTCCGGATGATGGTGTGCTCGCAGCTCTTTTTCAGCTTCATGCCCAGGAACACCTTGCTGGCCTTCATGGCAATGCAGTCATCACCCACGTGGATGTTCGCGCCGATGATGCGGATGTACTCGCAGCTCTCGGGGTCGATGCCGTCGGTGTTGGGGCGTTGTAGGGGTTGTTGATGTTGAAGTTCAGCAGGTCCAGGTGCTTGACGAAGATGGGGTGGATGGTCCAGGAGTAGCTGTTCTGCACCGTGATGCCGTGGAGGCAGACATTCTCACTGTCCACCGCGGCCACCGCGCGGGGCCGCCATGCGATCCGCTTGACCTTCTGGTTGATCCACCAGTCGCCGTTCTGGGCATCGCAGTCCAGCGTGCCCTCGCCGGTCACCACCACGTCGTGCACCTGCGTGATGTTCAGCAGACCGGCAAAGCTGTCCAGCGGGTTGCCCTCCCAGCCGGTCAGGTAGTATTCATCCACCTCGTTCTCACTGGGGATGACACCGGGCAGGATGGGGTAGTGGGTGCGGTCATTGTCGCCCAGCAGCACAGCGCCCTTTTCCAGGTAGAGGGTGGTGCAGCTCTTCATAAACAGGCTGGAGGTGCGGTAGCGGCCGGCGGGCACATAAATCGTGCCGCCCTTGGGGCAGGTGGAAAGGGCAGCCTGCAGCTTGCCGGTGTTGTCGGTGGTGCCGTCGGCCACCAGGCCGTAGCGGGATGCGTCCACAAAGAAGGTCTCGGCCTCAGTGGTGAAATCGAGGGTCAGGGTCTCGCCCTCAGCCTGCACGGCAACCGTGTAGGAGGTGCCGGGCAGCAGGCTGAACAGGGAGAACACGTTGGTCTCGCAGGCGGTGTAAACAGTCTCACCGTTCAGCTGAACGGTGAAGGGATGTGCCGGACGGTAGCACAGGCCGTTTTCCAGCTCGAACACGGCACTGCGGGTCATGGAACGAATCAGGGAAAGCTTCATAAACAGGATGCCTCCTTGGATGTTGAAAGATTTATGGGTTGCCCATAGGTGGCGGGCATGGTACACTGAGGAAAAGAAACTGTTGAATGGGGTGTGCGGATGAAAGCGGAACGGGAAAAATGGAGCGGCCGGGTAACGGCAACGGCGCTGCGGTTCCAGACCGGCCAGTATGAGCTGGCTGAGGAGGAGGAGATCTGCCGGATCATTCTGGTGTCCGGCGGCAGCTTTACGCTGGTGCGGGGCGGCGAGAGCCTGCTGGTGAACCCGGGCTGTGTGCTGCTGCTGGGCCCCGGCGGGGGCCTGCTGCAGCAGGCGGGCCACATTGCCCCTGAGCTCATCGGCTGCCGGTTCCCGGCGGGCGTTCTCCCGGTGCTCAAGAACCTGATGCAGCGGGATTTCATGCCGCTGTTTGAGCCGGGAGCACAAACGGCCCTGTACGGCCCGGTGCAGTGGTCGGGCCGCCTGCGCACTCTGCTGGGCATGATGCAGAGCGCCGAAAGCGAGCCGGAAAGCCCCGGCATGATCTATCTGGCCCTCATCCTGCACTATGTGGAGCAGGAGTGCCGCAGTGAGAAGCAGGACATCCGCCCCCGCAACGAGACGGTGGAGCAGATCTGCGCTTACCTTGCAGCCAACTACCAGCAGAAATTTTCCCTGACAGATGTGGCTGCGCGGTTCTACCTGTCGCCCTATTACCTGAGCCGGCTGTTCCGGCGGGTCACGGGCCAGTCCATTGTGGATTACATCAATGGCCGCCGCATTGAGGCTGCCCAGCGCCTGCTGGAGAGCACTGACCTGAACATCAGCGCTGTGGCCGAGCAGACCGGCTTTGCCTCTGCCGCCCATTTCCGCCGCGTGTTCCGCGAGACGATGGGAACGGGGCCGCTGCAATACCGCAAGAGCCACCGCGGATAAGAACAACGCCCCCTGTGCACAGCACAGGGGGCGTTGCTTATTCATGCGAAAGTCAATGGTTCTGTCCGCAGAGGGGGTGCTTAGCCCTTGACAGCACCGGCGGAGATACCTTCGACGAACTGATCCTGTGCACAGAAGAAAACGATCAGCTGCGGCAGGATGGAGATCAGGGACAGGGCCAGGATACGGTTCCAGGCAAAGCCGGTATCACCGTCCATGGACAGCTTGACGAACAGGGACATGGGGTACTTTGCAGGGGTCTGCACGTAAAGCAGGGGGCCCATGAAGTCGTTGCAGCTCCACATGAACTGGAACAGTGCGCAGGACACCAGAGCGGGCATCAGCATGGGGACAATGACCTTGTACAGGGTCTGGAAGGAATTGCAGCCATCAATGGCGGCAGCCTCGTCCAGATCGCGCGGGACATTGCGCATGAACTGCACCAGCTGGTAAACAAAGTAGGTCTCAGTTGCAAATGCAGTGTGGACCCAGATGGCCAGATAGAACGGGCTGTTGACCCAGCCGAACTTGGTGTACAGCAGGAACTGAGGAACGTTCAGAACGACCTGAGGCAGGAACAGGGTGGCCAGCATGATGCTGAACAGGATCTTCCGGCCCGGGAAGTCAAAACGGCCAAAGCCGTAGGCTGCAATGCAGGAGGAGACCACCGTGCAGATGACCTTGGGCAGAACATAAGAATAAGTGTTCAGCATGGCCTGCAGGATGTTGATGGAACCGCCGAAGTTGTTCAGCGCGTTCCTGTAGCCCTCCAGGGTGGGGTTCTTGATCCACAGGCCGATGCCTGCAAAGATCTCGCTGTTGTCCTTAAAGGTAGCGCTGACCATCCACAGCAGGGGATAGATCATGATCAGGCCAACCAGGATCAGGACAAAGTACTTAAAAAACGTCGCAATGGCGTTGGATGCTTTCATTCCCATACTGTCACACCTTACCTTTCATCCGAGTAGTAGACCCACTTCTTCTGGCTGGTGAAGGCGATGATCGTGAGGATGCAGACGATCACGAACATGATCCAGGCCAGAGCGGAAGCCATGCCCATCTGGTTGGACTTGAAGGCGTAGTTGTAAACCAGAATGGAGATCAGGGTGGTGGAGTTGCGCGGGCCGCCGTTGGTGATGATGAAGGGGCCGTTGAACTCCTGGAAAGCCTGGCAGATCTGAGTGACCAGGTTGTAGAAGATGATGGGGGTGATCATGGGAACAGTGATGGAGAAGAACTGCTTCCACTTACCGGCACCATCAATGGTGGCAGCCTCGTACAGGTCTGCAGGCACGCCCTTCAGGGCGGCCAGGAACAGCACCATGGCGGAGCCGAACTGCCAGATGCGCAGGAAGCAGATGATCCACAGCGCATAGTTGGGGTCGCTCAGCCAGGAGGGGCCCTGTGCGTGGCCGAAGGTGATGGCGCGGATGATGGTGTTGACCAGACCATCATCACGGAAAACGGCCTTCCACAGCACGGCGATGGCAACGGAGCCGCCCAGAATGGACGGGATGTAGTAAACGGTACGGAACAGGTTCACGCAGGCGATCTTGAAGTTCAGGATGTATGCGATGAACAGAGCAAAGATCAGTTTCAGGGGCACGGTGACGAACGCGTACTTGAAGGTGGTGACCAGAGCCTTGGTGACCTTGGCATCAGAGAAGGCGGTGACGTAATTCATCACGCCGTACTGGTGGATGCCGTTGAAGAAGTTCATGTCGGTGAAGCTGTAATACAGCGACTGACCGAAGGGGATGGCCTTGAACACGATAAAGCCGATGATCCAGGGGATCAGGTAGATCAGACCCTGCCACTTATCCAGGAACTTCTGTGCGGGGGTACGCCCGAGAGAGGGCGCTTTGGCTTTCTTTCATCCGGGGATCCTCCTTTGGTGAAAAATCAGTGCAACAAACCTTATGTCACACTTTGGCAACAGATTTGTCAGAGATTGTAACCTGTACCTGAGAAAAAAAGGGGGCATCGGGCCTACGGGTGGACGATGCCCCTGATATGTAGCTTAACTCAGGTCAGCAAAGAAGATCAGACAGTGTAGCCAACAGCAGACATGCCATCCAGCAGGGTGTCAACAACATCTGCGCCGCTCTTGTTGTCGTAGTCAACGGTATCGAACACTTCCTGATAGATGCCGGTGCCGGTAGCCTTCAGATCGGAAGACTCGAACAGGGGATCCAGCTGGCAGGAAACAAAGCTCATGACCTTGCCGTTTGCCTCGGCGACCAGCTCGTTGATCTTGCCGGCAGCCTGAGCGGTAGCCAGACCAGCCTTGGAAGCGGGGATACCGCACTCGGAGCCCATGATGGCAGCGCCGTCGCCGTTCCACAGGTACTCGATCAGGGTAGCAGCCTCAGCGGGGTTCTTGCAGGTCTTGGTGATGGCCATGCCCATGGAGACCTTGGAGAAGCCGCCGTTGTAGTCGCCGAACTTGATCTCCTCACCAACGGTGAAGCCGGGCTTGTTCTCCTCGTCCAGAGCGTCCTGGTACTTGGAAGCAGCGGAATCCCACTCGAAGATGCCGGCGATCTTGCCGGTGATCCACTCGTTGGACTGGTGGGTAGCACCGTCGCCGTTTGCACCGTAGTAGGTGGGCAGCGGCATGATGACGTGGCCGTCGACCAGGCTCTTGATGAAGTCGATGCCCTCGGCGATCTCGTCAGCGGTGTAGTTCAGGGTAGAGGTGGTGGGGTCTGCCCAGTCCTTGCCGTACTTGGACTCGAGGTAGAACACCATCAGGATCATACGGTCGTATGCGCCCAGGTGCAGGGGATAGTAGTCATCGCCCAGCTTCTCCTGGAAAGCCTTGCCGGCTGCAAACAGATCATCCTCAGTGGCGGGAACTTCGGTGATGCCGGCCTTGTTAAAGGTGGTCATGTTCCAGTAGAAGATACGGCCGGTCATGGAGATGGGCACGCACTGCTGTGCATTTGCAACATTGCAGGCACCCAGCTTTGCGTCGTCCCACTGGGACATATCCAGGTAATCGGTGACGCTGTTCAGATCCAGGAAGGTCTGGCCGTTGCCGGAGTAGTTGTACAGCCAGTTCCAGTTGATCTGGCAGACATCCTCAGCGACGCCGCCCGCGAACTTGGTGGACATGGTGTCCTCCCAGCCGGACCATGCAGCGAAGGTGGGGTTGACGGTGATGGTGCTGTGCTCAGCAGAGAAAGCCTTCAGGGCCTCCTGGTAAGCGTTGTGACGGGACTCGCCGCCCCACCAGCTCATGGTCAGGGTAACGGGATCGCTGCTCAGGCCAGCCACGGAAGCAGCCTCGGCTGCAGAAGAAGCGGTGCTGGAAGCAGCGCCGCCATTGCCGCCGCAGGCAGCCAGCAGACCAGCTGCACCGACAGCACCGGTGACCTTCAGGAAATCACGACGGGAAATTGCCTTGCTCATTGTTGTTCTCCTCCTAATAAATCAAAAAACATCGAGCGGGCCTTACTGCACAAGGCTCGTTGTATACAAATATGATAACAAAAGGAATGGGAAAAAGAAAGATGTAAATTGAAGTGATACGGACAAAAAACGAACAAATATTGCTCTTGTGATTTGCGACGATTTGACGGCATTGCCGAAATGAATAAACTTGGAGCGAAAAACTATGCAATCTGCATAGTTGGATAGATTGCATAGAAACGGGCCGAGAAAGTGTGGCGGAACCTCTAAAATTGCAATGTTTTTGTAACTTATTGCGAAATTGACGGTATGCTGTTGTATACAACACGTGAAAGAAGCGACGATATCGCTGTTTTGTAAACTGATATATCAATTGTGCAAAAAACGTTCGCCGTTGGATACAACTGATATATCACTTTGGAAGGCGGCAGGCAAAAAAGAGCGCCGCCCGGCTGGGCAGCGCTCTGAAAACTGTAAAAATCTTTTGGGAGATCTGGGCTCTCACGCAGGAGAGGGCTCCTGTGCCTGCCGGAGATCGACACTTACTGTGCGTTCCGTTTGGCGTAAAACGCCCGCCGTGCCTTGAAATAGCACTGGGGGCACATGCTGACGTACTGCACATCGTTTTCCAGATCGATGGCGACCTGCTCGCCCTCAAAGACGAACTCCCCATTGACCCTGCGGCAGTTGCAGGTGGCCTTGCGCCCGCAGGTGCAGATGGTCTTCATCTCCTCAATGGTGTGGGCCAGCTCCAGCAGACGGGTGGAGCCGGGGAAGCCCTTGAGGGAGAAGTCTGACCGCAGACCGTAGCAGATGACCGGGATGTTCAGGTCCACCGTGACCATGAACAGCTGCTCGGCCTGTGCCGGGGTAAAGAACTGGCTCTCGTCGCAGAGAACACAAGCCAGCGGCTGCTCCCCGGCAGAAGCGGCGCGCACGGCCTCGAACACATCCACCTCGGGCGGGATGAGCAGGTCGGCCCTGCGGCGCACGCCCAGGCGGCTGACCAGCTCGCCGCCGCCCTTGGTATCCACCTGGGGCTTCAGGATCAGCACCCGCATCCCCTGCTCTTCGTAGTTGTGGGCCACCTGCATCAGCGCGGTGCTCTTGCCGCTGTTCATGGCACCGTATCGGAAGTATAGCTTCGCCATAGTTGCTCTCCTCATAAAAAGGCAACCCTCTCTGCTCGTTCGGGGGGAGAGGGCTGCCTGTTTTCTGTGATATGTTATGAATGGATCATAGATCAGTCCTGATTGCGCAGGCGGTAACCCAAGCTCATCAGGCTGTCGCCCAGGTGGACGTTCTCCACCACCACTTCGGGGTAGGGCACCGACAGGTCGTAGTGGGAGAAGTTCCAGAAGCCTTTGATGCCCAGTTCGACCAGCCGGCCGCTGAGCTCCTCCGCACCGCTGCGGGGCACACAGAACACAGCCACCTCAGGCTTATGCTCTGCGCAGAAGGCCTCCAGCTCGTCAACGTGTAAGATCTGGATGCCGTTGATCTCTTTACCCACCTCGCTGGGGGAATTGTCAAAGGCGGCGATCAGCTTGTAGCCGTTGGTGTCGGTGGTGATGAAGCGGCTGACTGCCTTGCCCAACCGGCCGCAGCCGATGAGGATGGTGGGCAGCAGGTCACCGTTGCCGAACAGCAGATGCTCCAGGATGGAAAGCAGGTTCTCCACCGAGTAGCCGATGCCCTGGCGGCCGTTCACGTCGCCGATGCAGTTGAAATCCTGCCGCACCTGAGAGGCCGTGGTGCCCATCTGGGCGGCCAGCTCGCGGGAGGAGATGCTGGTGATGCCGTCGTTCTTCAGCGTCCGCAGGTAGCGGTAGTACTTGGGCAGGCGCTTGATCACCGGAAGGGAAGCTTTGCCGGGATTGTTCATGGAAATGGTTCTCCTTTCATCCAAAGGGAATGCCGGTCTCTTTGCGCCCTGCAAGGTGCACCGGCGATTAAGACAGTTTCTGAACAATAATGATATATACTTGTCAATCTTATTCTTAGTATAAAGTATACTGCAATGAGACAGAATGTCAAATCCTATGGGCCAATTTTTTTCAAAGTAAAGAAATCTTAACCGCCGCATATTGCTTCGATCCCCGGGAACACTGAAAAAAACACCCTGAGGAGGAGCCAACATGCCGGAAGATGAAAAGGAAACCACCGAACAGCAGCGGCTGGAAAAGGAACAGCTGGAGGATCTGGGCACGGTGTGGCGCACCCGCGGCCCCCATGCCATCCACTGCCTGACCGTGATCGGCCAGATCGAGGGCCATGTGGAGGCCCCGCAGGGCCAGAAGACCACCAAGTATGAGCATGTGATCCCGCAGCTGGTGGCAGTGCAAGAGGACCCCGCTGTGGAGGGCCTGCTGGTGCTCATCAATACCGTGGGCGGGACGTGGAGGCC
>ENA-OPYX01001540-OPYX01001540.1-human-gut-metagenome-genome-assembly--contig:-NODE-1540-length-11920-cov-5.822861_pt1 | contig 11920 bp, 9 predicted proteins | sample MGYA00242639_ERZ504486 | MGnify/ENA primary metagenome ERZ504486 (study PRJEB26092, sample SAMD00036296) | human gut metagenome | host: Homo sapiens | study: EMG produced TPA metagenomics assembly of... | reverse complement strand
GAAGATTCCCCAATGAGCCTGAATATCATCAAGCGGTAGAGGAAGTGCTAAGTACAATCGAAGAAGAATACAACAAACATCCCGAATTTGACAAGGTGAACCTGATTGAACGTTTGTGTATTCCTGATCGTGTGTATCAATTCCGTGTAACGTGGATGGATGACAAAGGTAACATCCAGACAAATATGGGTTACCGCGTACAACATAATAATGCCATTGGTCCTTACAAAGGTGGTATCCGTTTTCACTCTTCTGTAAACTTGGGAATTTTGAAATTCCTTGCCTTCGAGCAGACATTCAAAAATTCACTAACTACTCTTCCGATGGGTGGTGGCAAAGGAGGTTCCGACTTCTCTCCGCGTGGCAAATCAAACGCCGAAGTAATGCGTTTCTGCCAGGCATTCATGTTGGAATTATGGCGCCATATCGGTCCTGAGACTGACGTACCTGCAGGTGATATCGGTGTAGGTGGTCGTGAAGTAGGTTTCATGTTCGGCATGTACAAGAAACTCTCTCATGAATTCTCCGGTGTACTGACCGGTAAGGGCCGCGAATTCGGTGGTTCTCTGATTCGCCCTGAAGCAACCGGATATGGTAACATCTATTTCTTGATGGAAATGCTGAAAACCAAAGGCACAGACCTGAAGGGAAAAACTTGTTTGGTTTCAGGTTCAGGTAACGTAGCTCAATACACGGTAGAAAAAGTAATCGAGCTGGGTGGTAAAGTAGTTACCATGTCCGATTCAGATGGTTACATCTATGATCCGGATGGAATAGACCGCGAAAAATTGGATTTCATCATGGAACTGAAAAATTTATACCGTGGACGTATCCGTGAATATGCAGAAAAATATGGCTGCAAATATGTAGCAGGCGCTCGTCCTTGGGGTGAGAAAGGTGATATCGCATTACCCTCTGCCACTCAGAACGAATTGAACGGTGATGAAGCCAAACAATTGGTTGCCAATGGTGTCATAGCTGTCAGCGAAGGTGCAAACATGCCTTCTACCCCTGAAGCTATCCGCGTATTCCAAGAAGCCAAAATCCTGTATGCCCCGGGCAAAGCAGCCAATGCAGGCGGCGTATCTGTATCTGGATTGGAAATGACTCAAAATTCTATCAAACTGGGCTGGAGTCAAGAAGAAGTAGACGAAAAATTGAAAAGTATCATGAAAAATATTCATGAGGCTTGTGTACAATACGGTACTGAAGCCGATGGTTATGTAAACTATGTGAAAGGTGCTAATGTAGCAGGATTCATGAAGGTAGCCAAAGCTATGATGGCTCAAGGTATTGTTTAATAAAAACCATTCCTTTATTATTAAGTATATTTGCAGTTCAAGGTGCGGGAAAGACAATTTTCCGCACCTTTCTATTTTGAATGCAAACACTTTCACGGAAAATCAGTACCTTTGCAATCTGTTATGTATAAGAACAACTATTAAATTACAAATTCATGAAGCTGAAAAACTTATTCACCTGCACAGTAACAGGATTGCTCCTTTGCACCTCCTGTATCAAGGACGAAGCCCCCAATGCGGAAGCGGACATCTTGAACTGCATCCTCCCTGCCGAGATGCTAACAGGTACAGACATTGACTATAACCGTCCTTACGACAAAAGCCTGAATGCTTACCCTATTTACATAGAAGTAAACAACGGCACCGACTTGACCCGACTAGCCCCCACTTTCGAGCTGACTGAAGGAGCATCTATCGAACCGGCCAGCGGAAGCACACAGAACTTCACCAACCCAGTGCGCTATACCGTAACATCTGAGGACAAGAATTGGCACCGCACCTACGCTATCAATATCCATTATCCAGAAACCAAAAGTATCCCGACGGTCTTTAACTTTGAAAACGTAAAAACTGTACCTTATAATAAAAATGAATATTATGTGCTATACGAAGCAGCCTCTGGCTACTCCACACTGACATGGTCCAGTGGCAATCAGGGATTTGCCTTAACCGGAAGCGGTTACGCTCCGAATGACTTTCCCACCAGCATCAGTCCAAACGGCCGCACAGGTAACTGCTTGCAACTGATTACTCGCGAGACAGGAAGCTTGGGGACTCTGGTAGGTATGCCCATTGCAGCAGGTAACCTGTTCATTGGCAGTTTCGACATAGGCTCCGCCATGAGCGATGCGTTGTCTGCAACCAAATTCGGAACAACCTTCTATTACGAACCCATTAAATTGGTCGGCTACTACAAATACAAGGCAGGACCAAAATTCTATGAGAACGGAGAATATACTAACCGAAAAGACGTTTTCAATATCTATGCCCTGTTTTACGAAAAGACCAAAGATGTGCAGATGCTGGACGGTCATATCACAAAGAACAATTACGAGCATGAAAACATGGTAGCCGCTGCTGTCATAACCGACACGCATGAAACAAGCGAATGGACCCGCTTTGAACTGGACTTCAACTATGAGCATTATGGAAAAAGCAATAGATCCCCAAAACAATTGGCAAACGGAGGATACAACGTCAGCATTGTCCTATCGGCAAGCAAGGACGGTGATGTATTTCAAGGCGCACCGGGTAGCACCCTGCTTATTGACGACCTGGAACTGGTATGCAAACAACCACTTAGATAAAAACAGATATGAAAAATATATATTAACCTTGATACTGGCTTTGGCAAGCCTCGGACTGTATGCACAGACAAACAGAAACAAAACAATCATCAATGCAGCATTGCATGGTTGGGAGTACGAAATCAAAGCGGGAGTCAACCTAGGAGGTACCGCCCCACTGCCTTTCCCCGAAGAAATACGCAGCATAGACGGATATAACCCAACCCTATCTATCACTATCGAGGGAAACATGACCAAGTGGCTGGATACGCAAAAAAAAATGGGGAATCATCACTGGACTGCGTTTGGAGAATAAAGGCATGCGCACCAAAGCAACGGTAAAGAATTACAATATGGAAATCATAGGCTATGACGGAAACCGCCTAAAAGGAAACTGGACCGGAGGGGTACGTACCAAAGTACAGAACTCTTACATCACCATCCCCGTACTAGCAGCCTACAAACTGAATCCACGCACCACGCTGAAACTCGGTCCGTACTTTTCTTATCTGATGGACGGAGATTTCAGTGGTCATGTATATGAAGGCTATTTACGTGAAACCAATCCCACCGGAGACAAGATAAATTTCACCAACGGAGCCATTGCTACTTACGACTTCTCCGGCGATCTACGCAAGTTCCAATGGGGAGTTCAGGCAGGGGTGGATTGGAAAGCGTTCAAGCACCTGAAGGTACACGCCGACCTGAATTGGGGCCTGAACGATATATTCAACAAAGATTTCAAGACCGTTACTTTTGATATGTATGCCATCTACCTGAATGTAGGATTCGGGTATGCGTTCTAATCCAAAAGTTTTCCACCACTGACTATTTGTTGTTCTACTCCCCCTTATCCTACTTCAATTTTCCGATAAACAATACATTTCTGAAGTAGGATAAGGGGGAGTAGTGGTTTATCTACAAAATCATGAGGAAAGACTTTTACTCTTAAAGGATCATTCTGTTCTCCGGCAACTTTTAGAAGTGTTCTTGACATATTAGTTTTTTCTCTAGAAAGTTGGGGACGTTTATACCCTCATGCTCTCACTACATGTATAATATGTTAATTATAAATGACTTATACATAAATGCTAATAATATATGCTCTCACTTATACTCTCATGCCCTCATTACGTTCCGAAACAGATATTCTCGTAATCTACTTGTTTTCAGCTATATATTCTTTTTCATAAGTTGTTTCGGCTTAATACAAAGTAGATATTTTCAGGATTTTTCCTCGCAATAATACGTATAAAGGCTTTGTACTTCCACAGAATGACAGCTTACAAAGTCCCAATAGTAGTAAAAAAGATCAAGACGTTTTTAAAAAAGCTCTTTGTCTTTTTTTAAAAGCTCTTGATCTTTTTTAAAAAAACGTCCTTATCTTTGATGTAAAATTTTATTTGAAACATATAAGATTTCACATACGTCTATATAATTCTATGCAGATATACGTACAAAAATCCATTTTCTGATATGAGAAAAACAATGTTCCATTACACTTCTCATATTTTTACAGGTGATCCTAGTTGTAGTAGAAAATTAAAAAACTTTGCTCAGGTAATCAAAGGTGAAATACAAAAATAAAAGTAACTATGAAAAAAGGCGAAGAGAGGTACCTCTCTTCGCCTTACTACTATACAAATAATTTCAGCTTTCCTTCTTTACTTAACAAAGTTCAAACCAATCTCCACTTTAGTAGTAGATTCTATAATCTCAGGAAAAGCTTTCAACGTTGGCTCAGCTAAACCAGCCATTTCACCGAAATCAGGATCTTTTTTCATCAATTCCACCAGCATAGCAACCACTTCTTCATCTGACAGCAAAGGAACAACCAGTGTTTTCAACAAATGGCAACAGTAATTCATGTATTCAGATATACGCTTAAAGCATCGTCTGTCTGCCCAAAAGCTACCGGTACACCATTCACTAACATAGGATACAACATTTGAATGGCCTGCTGGATAACTGCCTGAACATCAACAGCTCTCCCTGCATTATTGACAGCAGCGATGATAGCGGCAGGATTCAGGAATACCTTCATCTGATTGTCATTCTCTACTACGTATTGAGCCAAGTTTACAGGGGACTTCGTCCATTCTGTACCACCATTAGCAGCATCTTTATAAGTAGCTACGATGTTACCGTCTTCCATGAAAGTAACATCCTGCAAAACTGTTCCTAACATATCTGTAGCAGAAATCTTATTGTCTGCTCCTGCAGCAATCAAGTCCATACGCAATGCTATTTTCAAGACAGACTCAATCGGCATAAAACCTAGCACTTTCTTTTCTGCTTCCCATACCAAATAAATTGGATCAGTTTCGTTTGGGTTTGTCTCATCATACGGTTCCAGCTTCCAAGTCATTCCAGCCAGTTTCGCATTCTTCAATTTCACTTCACTCAAATCCAACTCCATAGCTCCGGCTGAGACCTCACCTTTATAAGAGAAAGTACAATAATCTGTTTCTGATGTACCGGCAAAAGAACATTGATCACCATTGATAGTCAAATCAACCGGCAAGGTAACTACCGGACTTCCAGGTAACACCCCGGGAGCAGTAGGCATCGATACATCTTCACGAGCTGCAGCACTCTTTGCTTTCCCCAAGATGCCATTTAAGTCAAATTCCCCTTCCAAACGTAGAGTTGCCTTCTGAGCATTGGTTGCATCGGGAGTAAAAGTAACTTTCTTACCCGGCATCGGCGCACCATTGTATGTAAGTTGCAAACCATTTTCACCAGTAAAGGTTGTCTGAGGCACAGGATTTACCATTTTTTCATCATCATCATCACTACACGATGTGAACAATGTCACAGAACAAATCACTGCGAACAAATAATAAAAAAGATTCTTTTTCATTGTTTAGTTAATTTAATTTATACTCGAAAAATCGTGCAAATATAATAAAAAGTTAAGCGTATAACTGTTTTTATCGAAAATTAGGACACATTTTACGTAATTTAGAACATTATTCCGGCAACAGCACTACCCCCAGCTTCTTCTTTCCATCCATCTTCACTACCAATGGTTTATCAAACCGCACATGACGAATGAACCTGGTTTCTTCAATAGCCGGCCGGGTATCCAGTACCTCTTGGTTATAGATACCATCCTTCATATAGGCATTGATTGTGAAATAACCGACTCCGAAAGAAGTCAGATTCTGAAAGAAGTGAGTTCCCTGACTAGGGTCCACACGATAATTAGTCAGCCCCGCCTCCACAATGACACGTGCAGCCGAAATATGGGGCCACTTCACAGGAATGCCCAGCCACGAATCGCTGCTTCCCCAGCGTCCCGGACCTACCAATATATAATGTTTCCCTTCATCCAAGAATTTACGGTTCATCTTTTCTATTTCATAAGCAATGGTCGGATTATTGGAAGCAGTATAACCATCTGTCTTCACATAAATCACATCCTGAATGTCCTCCATAATGCCATGCCCCAGTGAATTATTACTCTTTAAAAGAACATCCTCATCCTTAATAAGGTTCAAATCCTCCTCAAGATTGGCTTTCACATCGACCATCGGACGAATCTGCAATAAATAGAAAGTACCATTCTTCTTTTGCTGGTTCAATGTCACAGCAAACTCTATCTCAACAGGACGCCTCATCTCACTTTGCCCGTATTCCTGTACCAACTGCAAAATACGGGGCAAAGGAAATACATCGTGTTGCAACACATTGGCAAATGTTATCACCTTCCGGCCTCCCGGATAAATTCCGTCACGGATAATCATATCATACGGATCATACGTGGAAGCAATGAAAGTTAAGGCTCCATCATTATCAGCTTCTTTCACCGGAAGCTTCAACAAATTAAAGCCGTCATCCAAAGAAAAGTTATGCCCCGTATTCTTCAAATCAAGCGCATAAAACTGAGTCTGCGTTTCACGAAGAGCAATTTCCATCTCACTGGTCTGCAACACTTGGTTAGGATGATAAGGACACACCCTCAGAGTCAGACCTCCGTCTACAATATATTTACCCAACCCCAAAGCAAGACTTACAGTTCCCTCTTCGGCTTTTTCATCTCCTATGGGGTAATAGTTGAGCGAACGTGCCACCCCCGAAATAGAAGGATAGAAACGGTCACCATACTGTGTGCCGACTACCTGTTGTAAAATAACAGCCATCTTCTCCTGGTCTATCACATTGCTGGTTGCCTGCATATACGCCTTGCTGTCTCTGAAGAAAACAGAAGCATACACCCCTTTTATGGCATCGCTCAACATACGGAGCATCTCATATTTATCATCTAAATAAGGAATCATATAAGTAGAATATATCCCAGCAAAAGGCTGATAATGAGAATCTTCCAGCAAGCTGGAAGAACGGATGGCTATAGGCGATTTCACCACATCAAAGAAAGCAAAGAAATCTTCTACCAGACGGTCGGGCAACTTGGCACGAAGAAAAGCTTTCAATATCGTGTCATCATCCGCATCACTCAATGCTACTTGATATAGGCTATTGGTATCCATGAATTCATCAAAGATATCCGTACAAAGCACCACCGTTTTAGGAATGACCACCGTCGCATTTTCAAACTCATCAAATTCCACGTGGCGCTTTACCATATTGTCTATAAAAGCCAGACCACGTCCTTTTCCCCCCAATGACCCCTCACCGATACGGGCAAAATTAGAATAACGGTCAAAACGATCACGTTGGAACACAGCCACCACACCTTGATTCTTCATCTTACGGTACTTCACAATAGCCTCAAAGATTATACGGCGATGAGCATCAATATCCTGCAAAGAATCCCAAGTTATCTGCTTTAAGAACTCGGCAGGTGGAAACATGGCACGAGAATACAGCCAGCGGGATACGTGATTACGACTGATATGGTAAAGGAGAGATTCTTTAGGAATAGCAAAAATAACATTCTGTAATTCCTTCAAATTATGAACACGGGCCACTTCTTCCAATGTATCGGGATTACGGAAAATGAAATCCCCGAAACCAAAATCATCAGACACAATTTCACGCAAGTCTATATTCATCTTCTTGGAATTCTTATCCACAAAGCTAGCACCATACCGGGAAGCATACACCTTGTTATCTACCTCGGCCGACTGTAAAATAAGAGGAACAAACGGATCCCTGGAACGTATCTCCGCCAGCAATTTAATACCTGCCATTGGATCCACCACACCACCACGTGGGTAACGTGCATCCGTAATCACACCTAATACATTATTCTGATATTTATTATATAAATCCATCGCCTCCTCGTAAGTACGTGCCAATACAATTTTGGGACGTCCCCGCATACGCAATGTACGCTGGTGAGCATTCAAAGCCTCTGTGGCAAATTCCTGACTTTGCTTCAACACAAATTTATATAAGTTAGGCAACACGGAAGAATAGAACCGGATGGAATCTTCCACCAATAAAATCATCTGCACTCCCACCTCTTTAATATCATGTTCCAAATTCATCTTATCTTCTATCAGCTTGATGATAGACACTAACAGGTCCGTATTCCCCAACCAGCAAAACACATATTCAAAAATGCTCAGATCCTCATGCTCCATACGTGCCGTAATACCATGCGAGAACGGGGTCAGTACCACCAGCGGAATATGAGGGTATTGTTCTTTTATGCTGCGTGCAATTTCAAATGTATCACTGTTATCAGATCCGGGCATACAAATCACCAAATCAAATGTAGTATTCTCCAATTGCTTCCAGGCAGCCTCCTCAGTAGAAACTTGTGTAAAACGCGGCGGATAGCGAAGACTGAGGTTCATATATTCATTAAATATCTTCTCATCTATACGCCCGTCATCCTCCAACATAAAAGCATCATACGGATTTGCTACCAAAAGAACATTAAAAATCCGTTTGGTCATGAGGTTTACAAACGAGGTATCCTTGAAATACAACTGATTTAATTTTAACTTGCTGAGCATGGTTATTCGATTTACATGGATAATGTAATAGCAAAATACGTCAATAATATTGTTTTATGCAACTTATTCGCAATAAAAAAGAACTTTTGGGTAGAGTGGTCTTACCACAACGATTAACTTTTTATCACCACCAAACTAAAATTTAGCCCAAAATATTTTGCCAATTCACCAAAAAACATACCTTTGCATCAGAAATGATTTTCATTTTGTCAAAACCTTAAATGCATAATAATTATGGATATTAATCAAATCATGACCTCCCTGGAGGCAAAACACCCTGGTGAATCAGAGTACTTGCAGGCTGTAAAAGAAGTCCTGCTTTCTATTGAGGATATATACAATCAACATCCGGAATTTGAGAAAGCGTCCTTGATTGAGAGATTGGTAGAGCCCGACCGTATCTTTACATTTAAGGTGCCTTGGGTAGATGATAAAGGAAAAGTACAGGTAAACTTAGGTTACCGCGTTCAATTCAATAATGCGATCGGCCCGTACAAAGGCGGTATCCGTTTTCATGCTTCTGTAAACCTCTCCATTTTGAAATTCTTAGGATTTGAGCAAACATTCAAAAATGCACTGACCACATTGCCTATGGGCGGTGGTAAAGGTGGTTCCGATTTCTCACCACGTGGTAAGAGCGATGCTGAGATCATGCGTTTCTGCCAAGCATTCATGCTTGAATTGTGGCGCCACGTAGGTCCTGATATGGATGTTCCTGCCGGTGACATCGGTGTAGGTGGCCGTGAAGTAGGATACATGTTCGGTATGTATAAAAAGTTAACCCGTGAATTTACAGGTACCTTCACTGGCAAAGGCTTGGAATTTGGAGGTTCGTTGATTCGTCCTGAAGCAACCGGTTTTGGTGGTCTTTACTTCGTAAACCAAATGCTGAAAGCAAAAGGAATTGATATTAAAGGCAAAACGGTAGCTGTTTCCGGTTTCGGTAATGTAGCTTGGGGGGCCGTGACTAAAGCAACTGAATTAGGTGCAAAAGTAGTCACAATCTCCGGACCCGACGGCTATATCTATGATCCGGACGGTGTAAGTGGTGATAAAATTGATTACATGTTGGAATTACGTGCGTCAGGCAATGATATCGTAGCTCCATACGCAGAGAAATATCCTAACTCAACATTCGTTGCCGGACGTCGTCCGTGGGAAGTTAAAGTAGATATTGCGCTTCCGTGTGCGACTCAAAACGAATTAAATGGCGAAGATGCTTGTAATTTAATAAAAAATTCCGTTCTTTGCATTGGAGAAATTTCTAATATGGGTTGTACCCCGGAAGCAATTGATGCGTTTATTGAAAATAAACTAATGTATGCACCGGGTAAAGCCGTAAATGCCGGAGGTGTAGCTACTTCAGGTTTGGAAATGAGCCAAAATGCAATGCATATGAGTTGGAGTGCACAAGAAGTAGATGATAAGTTACATCAAATTATGTATGGTATTCATGAACAATGTGTAAAATATGGTACTGAACCTGATGGATATATCAACTATGTGAAAGGAGCAAATATTGCAGGCTTTATGAAAGTAGCCCATGCCATGATGGCTCAAGGAATTGTTTAAAGGCATTCTATTAGCATAAAAATATCTCGTTTAGTTGTATTTGTATTTTGTATTGTAGCTTGCGCTGCCCGCCTGTGAAGGTATGGCAGCGTTTTTTTATGGTATATCCAATCTTTTTTATACATTTGTAGCTTCAAGTAAACGTATGTAAAAATTAAGTTATGGAAATATTACAACTAGATGGCCTTGAACCTCAATTATTTAATTTAATTGGACCATTGGCTATGAATCCTAAAGTCCTAAGGGCTAATAACAATTATCCCTTCAAAACGACCGAACGTTTTCAATGGTACATTGCCGTCGAAGATAATGACGTAACCGGTTTTGTCCCTGTAGAGCAGAAAAGTGGCGGTTATGTCATTAACAACTACTATGTCCATAACGATGATCAGGAAGTGCTGGTTGAATTGTTGGGAGCAGTAAAGCCTAAAAACAATTTATATGCAATTGTTCAAACCAAACACGAAGCAATTTTTTCCAACTGTGGTTTTCAAACCGAACACCGTTGGACTAATTATATTAAAATGATTTACAACACGAACAAAAATGAATAATAAAAGAACTAAAGGGGAAAATGTTTATCAACTCGTTCAAAAGAGACTCAAATTCTTATTCAACGAATTTGATAATATCTATGTTTCTTTTTCTGGAGGAAAAGATAGCGGTGTCTTGCTCAACTTATGTATTCAATATATCAGAGAGCATAATCTGGACAGGAAAATCGGAGTATACCACATGGACTATGAAGCACAGTATCAAATGACCACAGAGTATGTGGAACAAACGTTCAGAGAAAATCAGGATATATTGGAAATCTACCATGTCTGTGTCCCTTTCAAAGTAGTGACTTGTGCTTCTATGTTCCAAACTTATTGGCGCCCTTGGGACGAAAGCATGCACGCCCACTGGGTAAGGCCTATGCCTAAAAACTGTTATAAGAAAGAAGATTTCCCATTCTACAATGAGGAAATGTGGGACTACACCTTCCAAACTTCATTCGCCTCGTGGTACCATAAAAAGCATGATGCAGTACGCACTTGCTGCCTGGTTGGCATCCGAACTCAAGAGAGCCTAGACCGATGGAGAACTATTCACGGTAACAATCGTCTGAACAGCTATCACAACCTGATGTGGACCCGCAGACTAGGATACGATTTATACAATGCCTACCCTATCTATGACTGGACTACCGAAGATATATGGACAGCATACGCCCGTTTCAAATGGCCATTCAACCAAATGTACGAACTTTATTATAAAGCCGGAGTACCTTTGGACAGACAACGTGTAGCCAGTCCGTTCCTCAGCACAGCACAGGAAACCTTGAAATTATACAAAGCCATCGATCCCAATACTTGGGGGAGAATGTTAGGCCGAGTAAACGGAGTAAACTTTACCGGAATCTATGGTGGAACCCGTGCCATGGGATGGCAAAACATCAAATTACCAGAAGGCTACACATGGAAAGAGTATATGTACTTCCTGTTAGATACGTTACCCGAAGAAACCAAACAGTCTTATTTGGAAAAACTAAGAGTAAGCCGGGAATTCTGGAAATACAAGGGAGGATGCCTAGATTTATCAACTATACGCAAGTTAACTGATTTGGGCATAAAATTCTACGTACAAAAGAAAACAAACTACAAGACAGACAAACTTCCTGTTCAAATGGATTATCTAGACGATATAGACATCGCAGAGTTCAAAGAAATCCCCACTTATAAACGTATGTGTATTTGCATTCTGAAAAATGACCATGTATGTAAATATATGGGATTTGCCTTAACTAAAAAAGAAAAGTTAAGAAGAGACAGAGTGATGCAGAAATATA
>ENA-OPYX01001538-OPYX01001538.1-human-gut-metagenome-genome-assembly--contig:-NODE-1538-length-11943-cov-2.438389_pt1 | contig 11943 bp, 11 predicted proteins | sample MGYA00242639_ERZ504486 | MGnify/ENA primary metagenome ERZ504486 (study PRJEB26092, sample SAMD00036296) | human gut metagenome | host: Homo sapiens | study: EMG produced TPA metagenomics assembly of... | reverse complement strand
TCAGGAAGCCCGACGTCTTGCTATTGCATTAAAACGTTTTACGGAAGTTCAGGATCCTGTATGGAAGAAAAATATCAGCATTACCCTTTCCCTTCGTTTCCGGCCTGCCATAAGTGAACTGATCCGTCAGGGATGATTTTTTTTCGTATTCAGAAACTCTGTCAGTTTGTATCGATCACAGAATCCGCACTCGACACATTTATTGAGGAAGCCGTCCGGCTCCACCGGGAAGAAATTCTTTCCTTCATTTTCTCGGAATTCCAAAAAGACCACTTTGGCTTTCATGACCATGACTTTACCTTCTGATACAGATAAGGAGTAAGATTATGAAACATCCTATTTCTCCGGATACCTCCGGTCTTTATGAAAAAATATGGAATTTTGTACGTGAACAGCTTTCTGTCAGATATCCCTTTTTTTCGTCGTCTTCTCTGGAATTTTTCCTTTCAGGAATCCGCAGAAACATCCTCTGCCGGCACAGATGGCAGTGTCATCTATTTCTGCCCGGATTTTCTTATAAAAACGTTTCAGGATGATCCCGATACTCTGGAAAAGCTTTTTTTGCACATGCTGTATCACTGTCTTTTCCTTCATCTGATCCTGGAGATACCTTCTGAAGCTCGGCGCTGGGATCAGGCCTGCGACCTTGCTGTATATCGACTGATTCATCATGAGAAAAAAGAATATCGTCCGGCTATACTTTATTCGCAGAATCCTGAGCTGCCGGAAACCTGTGCAATGGATGATCATCAGTTCTGGAAACAGGCTGACCGTAAGAAGCTTCTCGAACAGATGAAAAATCTCTGGAACAACAGTTATGGTACCGGTGGTTTCGGTCTCTACGGTTCTGACGGCAGAGGCACTTCCCCGGGGAGTCTGCAGGAAGAAATCAGTCTGCGAGAAAAACACCGCTATGATTTTCATCGTTTTCTCAGACATTTTGCCGTTCACCGCGAGGAACTTCATACAGATACAGATAGTTTTGACTATATTCCTTATCTCTATGGTCTGGAACATTATGGCAATATGCCACTCATTGAACATCTGGAATACCAGGAAGTAAACCGCATGGAAGAACTCGTCATTGCGATCGATACTTCCGGTTCCTGCTCCGCCGCTACAGTCCGGCGTTTTATGGAAGAGACTTATGGGATTCTCAGTGATCACGAAAAATTTTTTCCGCAAAATGAACCTTTACATCATTCAGTGTGACAGCTTTATTCAGGACGTTATACATGTTACCTGCGAAGATGACTGGAAAAATTATCTGACACATATCACGATCCACGGTCGTGGCGGCACAGATTTCCGTCCTGTTTTTGCATATGTACAGAATCTCCGTAACACCGGAGCTCTCCGTAATCTGAAAGGACTTTTGTACTTCACAGACGGAGATGGTATTTATCCCGAAAGACCGACAGATTATCAGACTGCTTTTATTTTTTACCGTGAAAAGGCCCTGCATCAGAAAGTTCCGGTCTGGGCACATAAGTTATATATGGATGAAACATAATCTTGCATCATCTCAGATGCAGAAAGGATACCACATTTTATGAATATCAAAGAAGCAAAACAGGAACTTCTCCAAACCATACAAGTCTATACTCGTAAAGATTCTAATGGCCATTATCTCCTGCCATCTGTCAGACAACGACCGATTCTCCTGATCGGGCCGCCCGGTATCGGCAAAACAGCGATCATGGAACAGGCCGCCAGAGAATGTGGAATCGGACTGGTTGCTTATACAATTACACATCATACACGCCAGAGTGCTGTCGGTCTCCCTGTCATTGTAAAAAAGAATTTTCAGGGAAAAGAATATTCCGTAACAGAATACACCATGAGCGAGATCATTGCTTCTGTTTATGAAAAGATAGAAGAAACCGGCTGTAAAGAAGGAATCCTTTTTATCGATGAGATCAACTGTGTATCCGAAACGCTGGTTCCCACTATGCTGCAGTTTCTGCAAAATAAAACATTTGGTACCCATCCGGTTCCATCCGGCTGGATCATTGCTGCCGCCGGAAATCCTGTTGAATACAATAAATCTGCCAGAGAATTTGATATTGTCACTCTGGACCGCGTAAAACGAATCGATATTGAACCAGATCTCAATGTATGGAAAGAATATGCATCTGCAAAAGGGCTTCATCCTTCTGTTCTTTCTTACCTGAGTTTAAAAAGAGAACATTTTTACCATATTGAGAATACGGCGGACCGCATCTGTTTCGTCACTGCACGTGGCTGGGAAGATCTTTCTGCAATTTTATACGGATATGAGGATATGCATTTTGCTCCGGATGAAAACCTGATCCGTCAGTATCTGCAGGATGAAGAGATTGCAAGAGATTTTGGTGCTTATTACCAGCTTTACGCAAAATATCGTCAGGATTACCGGATTCCTGAAATTCTCTCCGGATCCCTTGATGAATCCGTTGTAGAGTCACTCTGCACGCTGGCAGCCCATGCCCCAACAGATGAACGTCTTACTGTTGCCGGGCTTCTTCTGGATGGATGGAACACCTTATTTCTGAAATTCCGGGAAGAAGACCAGTTCGCAGTCGCCCTTCAGAGCGTACTCCGTCAGGCCAGAGCCTCACTTCTTGAAGGAAATACGCTTGCTGCTTTTACAGAACAATATCGAACTTCTCAAAAATTCCGCCTGGAAAATCCATCTGCTTAACCGCATGGAAACAGACTGCACGGAACGTATTGCCCGAATTCTTGAGCAAAGTCTCTCCCGCACTCAGCAGGAACGTATTTCTGCTCCGGAAGAAGTAATCGCGATCCTGCGTCACGCTCTGGAGGAAAATGTCAAGATCCGACAGGATACTGTAAACCGCACTTCTCTGGCGCTGCATCTTGGCTTTTCTTTTGCTGAGTCGGCTTTTGGTGATGGACCTGAAATTTTGTTTCTGATCTCAGATCTCAGTCATAACGCAAATGCAGTATCTTTCATTAGTCATTTTGGCTGTGAAGAATATTTTCGTTTCAATAAAAAGCTGAAATTTCAGGAAGAACGGCAGAATCTTCTCCAGGAAATTGATTCTGTTATAAGGACAGTCTGACAAAAAATGGAAGGTGGTCTCCCCTCTGAGGAAACCCCTTCCTTAAATTAATCTTTCTTTTAATTACCACTGAAACCGCCCTGCATTTTCCGCTGATATCTTCCATTCTGGTGTTCCAGCATTTCGCGAAACTGCGCTGCATACATACTCAGAGACATTGCCATGCAGACTGCACAGGCTCCAATCAGTACATTAGATGTAGAATATGGAAGTCTCGGTCCTGCCAACAGGATCAGTACAACTACATAAGTTACTGCTGTATTCAGCTTACCATGCCATTGTGCCTCAATCGTTTCTTTTGTCTCCATCAGTACTTTCCACCCTGCAACTGTCATATAACACTCTTTTTATCACAAACAGGATCAGCACAAGCTTCGCCAGTGGATATCTTGGAATCAGATACGCAATCATCACACCCTGCATAGCCTTATCTGCCACCGGATCCAGAATACGTCCGACCTGGCTGATACTGTTAAAGGATCTGGCAATTCTGCCGTCCAGAACATCTGTTGCCGCAGCGGCAAGAATGAGCAGTACAAGTACCGTACGGTACTCTCCTACACCATATCTCTCAAATATTCCAAAGAATACAACTGCCAGACACAGTCGAAGTGTGCTGAGCAGATTCGGAACCGTACAGATCTCTCTGCGTGTAAGTACTTCTGCCAGACGTTCCTTTCTTGCAGGAAGCACTCTATAAAACAGCTGATAACAAAGAATATTCAGGATCAGTGCAGTCATAACATCTGCCACACTGTGCTGTTTCAGGAACATCGTTGATAAAACGATCGATATTGTGAGTATGATCTGACTTACCGTGAACAATTTATTTTTCCTGCACCGTTCATTTTGATATAAGGCGATACAGCTTGCTGTTGCATTAAATACATGCATGCTTGGGAAAATATTGGTAGGTGTATCAATTTTATACAAAAAACGTATCACACTGATAAACACACCGCCTCCGGTACTGCCAAGATCCGGTCTCAGATGCTGTCCGTTCGGATATACATAAGAGATCAGCAGAAACAGTGTCATACCTACACCCAGAGTTCCGAGATATTGATAATATTCTTTTTTGCTCGGGCAGAATACCGCAAAATAAATCACTGTTCCGATCAGGAAAAAGTACCAGAGTACATATGGAATAATAAAATACGGGCAAAACGGAATCTTATCATCAGCTAATGAATGAATCATATGTATTTTTACATCGCTCTGCTCCATCAGCATAAACGAGATCATATAAAAAATTCCATAAGCAGGTATGATCCACAAATGCTTTGATTGTTTCAGATAATTCAAAATATCCATCCTTTCCGGCTACAGCCTGTCTGTTACTGTTCATAGCAAAACTCTGCTGTCATTGGACTTCTGTTTTTCTGTAGCTTATGATATCTCTATCCTATCAAATAATCAATGCACAAAATGCCGAAAATGGACAGTTTTACAAAAATTTCATAGTTGTTTTATAAATAATTTTAAAAAGGAAGCGTCTTTATGCTACGCTTCCTCTTCTTTTCCGTTCATCATTTCTGCAGACCTGCTGAAATTCTCTTAACTTTTCTTTTGCTTCCGGGCTGAGGTTCTGTGGCACCTGAATTCGAATCGTCACATACTGATCACCATGAACAGATGGATTTTTCATCGAAACGATACCTTTGCCCTTCAGACGGATCTTCCTTCCTGTCTGAGCACCTTCCGGAATACGGCAGATCACATCACCGTACAATGTAGAGACTTTTGCCTCGCCGCCAAAAACAGCTGTTGTGAATGGAATTTCTGTTGTTGTATAGACATCCATACCATTCCGTTCGTATCCTGGCTTTGGCTGAATATTTACTTTCAACAAAAGATCTCCGGCTTCTCCTCCGTTAAATCCAGGATTTCCTTTTCCCTTCAGACGGATGCTCTTGCCATTTTCGATACCTGCCGGAACATGTACCTGCAGTGTCTGGGAACCGCTTCCTGACGGATCCGAAAGACGGATCATTTTATCGCATCCAAATGCAGCATCTTCAAAGCTGATACTTACTTCAGACCTGAGGTCACTGCCTTTTTCCTGGGTATGCCCTCCAAATCCGCTTCCTCCGAAACCACTGTGAAAGCCCTGTCCGCCAAATCCACTGCTCTGACGACTGTATCCACTGTTTTTCTGACCATGGAACATATTTCCAAAGATATCTCCGAAAATATCTCCCATATCACCCATATTACTATTTTCAAAATGATACTCATGATAACCATTGCCGCCCTGACCAAAGTCAAATCCTCCAAAGCCTCCATGAAAACCGCCTCCGGCCCCATTCTGTCCACCGGCTCCATATGGATTTCCACTGCCCTCTTCAAATGCAGCAAAACCATACTGATCGTATAATTTCTTCTTTTCTGTATCACTTAATACATTGTAAGCTTCTGTAACTTCTTTAAATTTCTGTTCTGCCTGTTTATCACCAGGATTCATATCCGGATGATATTTTTTTGCAAGTTTTCTGTATGCACGTTTGATCGCCTTGGCATCGGCATCTCTTCCGACTCCAAGGACTTCATAATAATCTCTCTTAGCCATAATGCCACCTCCGGTTCACATTTGCTAAAAAGGAGATGCAGTTATTTTCACCGCATCCCCTGTCCATCTCTTTTGTTCTATATGTAATATAACACGCATACATACTATTGTCAAGAGTTCCTCAATATTTTAAAAATAATCTGATATGTACGGAGTCTGCTGCTCGATCGCATCCTCAAGCATATCAATCGTCCACTCTGCTGCCTGAATACGTCCAATCTTTGCAAGATATTCCGGACGTTTGTAGCCCATCAGCATAGTGGTCATTGTCTGAATATTGATCGTATCTTCGCATGGCTCCATGATCCGCATAACCTGTCCATGACCATCCCTTGAGATTATCAGATGGAAATTTCCCTGATTACATTCCATGATCGGATCGACCAGGCGGAATTTCCATTCCCGGTCAAGTACACTTGGTTTAAACGGATATTTCTCAATGAAAGAAACAAAATCAACGATCCTACCCATATAATATGGAGAAATCACTTCTTTGATACTCGCATCTTCCAGAAGGAATGCCAGCGGTTCATCTGTATATGTATCGCCTTCTACCTGATTGATCATGGAAAAATGAGCTGCCACAAAGTTCCAGAGACCTGTCCTTGCCTCCTCATTATTAAAGATCATATCTTTAATATGAAATACTTCTTTGGCGATCCAGTAGATCACATAACCATCCGGCTCATTTTTTTCATTATAATATACTGCTGCCATGATATCATCAGAATCCCACAACCAGTACTCATTCCATGCCAGATCATCACGAAGGATCGCACCATGTGTTCTCATGGCATAACGCTTGTAGGTTTCTTTCAGCTCTTCTCCCTCCGTATCCACACGGCGGACATCCCCCGGAACCTGATGATTCTTCGGGAGCTGATAATCCTTGATTTCCATAGGAAATCTTATCAGAAATGATTTCCCAGCCTTTGCGTCTGTAATACGGTATGGAATAAGGGTAAAGATAACAGATATCCTGTCCACGCTCTTTCATATTCTTGAGTGCCTGTTCCAAAAGCTTGTGCATCAGCCCCATGTTGGAATATTCCGGGTAGGTTCCTACACCGGTAAGGCCGCCCATCGCATAAGTCTGCCCAAAGATCCGTACATGCATCGGATAAACTGCCACCTGAGAAACCAGGGTATCATTATCAAACCATCCTATAACATCTGCCTTTTCCATGGTAGGAAATTTGGCACGGATAATTTCTCTCTCCTGCCATCCAATGGAACTCAGCTCCTGCTCAGTTACCTGAAATACATAACGAAGAAGTGCATTATACTGCTCCATGTATTCACTGCCTACGGGTTTCATTTTGAGATTCTTTTGTTATTCATGTCTTCTTTCCCTTTTGTCTGATGCCGGCTGCTTCTATTACATTTAATACCCACAAGTCCCACCCCCTCAGTTGAAGGGTGGGACTTCATACTGCATATATGAAGTGCTCCAAGCTACACTTCAGATTTAAAATCAAAATTCCGGTTCAATTAAACCGTATGTGTTTCCTTTACGTTTGTATACTACATTGACCTGTTCAGTCTCTGCATTAAAGAATACGAAAAAGTTATGTCCCAGGAGTTCCATCTGTACGCATGCATCTTCCGGATACATAGGTTTGATTCCAAATTTCTTGGTACGGATGATCTTAACCTCTTCATCTTCTTCATAATCCTTGTCCAGATACTCTTTCTGGAAGTTTGCAGCTGCCTGCTGTTTATCAACGATTTTATTTTTGTATTTACGAAGCTGACGTTCGATGACTTCTTCAACCAGATCAATGGATACATACATATCATTGCTTACCTGTTCGGATCTGATGATATTTCCTTTCATCGGGATCGTTACTTCGATTTTCTGTCTTTCTTTTTCGACACTTAAAGTTACTACCACTTCTGTGTCAGGAGTAAAATACCGTTCCAGTTTGCCGAGTTTATCCTCTACTGCGGTCTTGAGTCCCTGGGAAACTGTGATGTTCTTTCCACTAATAATAAATTTCATAGTCCCATCCCCTTTGCTGTTTATTTTGGATGATATTTTTATAAACAACTGTTTTGTTGTCTATGCGTCCATTATAACACACTCCAACGAATTTTAACACAACTTTACAAAAAATTTATATAAATTCTGACTAAAGACCAGTATAAAAATTATAATTCCAATGATTGTCATTCCCACGCCATAGTTTTTGTATGGTGTTTCATATTTTAATACAATCTCATGAGTTCCAGACGGAACTTCCACTCCGCACATACCTTCATTGATATTATACACACCGGCATCCTCTCCATCGATCTGTGCAGTCCATCCCTTCTGATAGAACAGCGGAACACACAGCATTTTGTTCTCAGATGCATCGTTTGTTACCTGTGCCTGATATGTACTGTCAGAAAATGTCACCTCATCAACTCCGGATTCCTTCAATGCTGTATAACCACTTTCCGTAATATCGCAGGATTTTAATTCGAAATTATTTATCACTGCTGATTCAACCGGAGAACTTACATCTACACGAAGCTCTGTGATTCCCCCAGGTACAAGATGTTCCCATGTCCTGTTGTCCTCAGTGACTTTAAATGTGTAAACTTTCTCCGCAGAGAAGCCTTCATCTCCCTCTGTCTGATAATAAACAGCCATTTCTGTTTCATCAGGTGCGTCTACTGTCAGTGAAAGTCCATACAACTTGTCGTTGTCTGCAAAACAGGACGCCACGCCTGGAAATACAACATTTGGATCTGCGCCGAGATTGCTCACGGTAATGCCTTCTGATCCTTTCTCCATCGTACAGTCAGTCGCTGTATCCGCATAATCCAGCAGCGACAGGTCTGTTTGCTCCGGAAGGTCCGCCTTCTGATAAGAAGGCGTCTCCTCTGCATCCGTATAATAAAAGCCAGACAGAGAAGCCAGTGTTTTGTCCAGTCCGGACATTTCTTTTACTTCTTCCTGATTCCATTCTTTATCATACAGATATCCAAATGGAAGTGCATACTGATTCTCAAAGACTGATCTGCCACCCGCCTCTCCAACAGATGTATATATCTTCTGAGGTGCATGGTATCCGGTTCCTGTGATCAGATATTTCGTTCCCAGCAGAGAACTCCTGATATAGTCATCCATATTGAAGTCTACGAAATTACCGGACAGTGTTTCCGGTCCGTACATCTTATGATAAGCAACCAGTGACGCCGGATTGGTGCTCATATACACCGAAAGTCCATTGTAGCCCTGACTCATTCCATCGTTTTCTGATGCCGATGTATAGGATTTCTCGATACGGTATACCGAATCATCCTGCTCTTTCAGCATAGCCACAGCTTCTTTTGTCCCATCATTGTAATATTCTGTTGCCACCTGATTTCTGGTCGGAGATTCACGATGCCACAGAGACGGATAATCCAAAACAAACAACTCACATATCAGAACCAGCAATACAGCAGCCGGAAAAATTCTGTACATTTTTTTTACAGAAGTTCCAACTGCAAATAATATCAGATAGACTGTCAAAAATCCTATTACTCCTGCCGTAACCTTATGGTCCGGTTTTATATTTTTAAAGCTGTACATCCATGCCAGCAATCCGCCACAGATAACAATGGCAAGTATGCTGCCGGTCAGAACTGTTTTTCTGTTCTTTTCTCTGAATACCTCCTGAAGGAAACACCCAATAACAAGTGCTTCCACAAAACATATCATAAACGTCCATCGATAGGAATGTTTCGTAAATACGAGAATACGGCTGGTAAGCGGCATGATCGTCAGGAAGACCAGAAACACCGTAAGAACCAGTGCCTTTACTCGGGTGCTTTTCTTTACAATAAAATAGCTGACTGCAAAAACTGTCAGGATACTGACCGCAAGTATCATTCCCTCATAATAATTGAGATATCCTGTATAATCTTTGTCAATTCCAAGCATATGATTTGAAAAAAATCTGGCCACAATCGTTCCCAGCGTTTTTCCCTTATATGGACTCAGTAAATGAGAAGTTCCTTTTGCAGCCAGTACCCCTGCTCTGGCACTCTCCAGAAATGTATCTGCGATCGGTACCAGTGCCACTCCTCCGATCAGTACACCAAGAATTCCCATACCGCCAAGTCCGGCCACTTTTCCAGCAGTACGTTTCAGGGAATATCGCTGCATGATGCTGTAAATAAAGACATAAAATACAGCAAAAAAAGCGATCATGTACAGGAAATAATAACTGGAGATCAGCAGCATCGTTACCGTGATCACGAGCCCTGCACTTTTCCAGCGCTGTTCTCCATTCAGATAACACTGAAGAAAATACATAAAGACTGTAAACAGTGCCATACAGGTACAAAAGCCGTAATGCTGTCCCCAGAGAATCACATAACCGGAAAAGGTCCATGCGAGCGCCGCTGCCATAGTTCCGATTCCATCCTGCATCAGTTTTCTGTAAAACAGATATCCAACAAGGGAAATCGTTATCATCTTCAGATAGGCAGATGCAAGAACAGCCCAGGGAAGAAGTCTCTGCGGAGCAAGCAGGATCAGAAGATTGTAGGGAATCAGATATGCCGGATAATAGGATGACACATCCATTCCCAGTCCCGCCTGCAGCACATAACCACTTTCTCCACTCCGAAACAGAGAAGAAAAAAGTCCATACTGGGCATAATTGATCTGCATGGTATCTGCTCCTGTATCTGTAAACACATAGGCATATCCACCCAGAATAAATTTACTGTACAAAATGGCAAAAAGTCCGCTTGTGATCAAAAACAGCCATACCAGTTCGTTTTTCCACAGTGGTTTTTTCTGCGTATCTGTCATTCCTCGTCCTCCTCCGGCTCGTCAAAATTCAGTCGTTCTTCTTCCACCACAAGTGGTCTGTCAAGAACTCTGGTATTAATGCTCAGAACATATTCCCCAAGAAGTCCGATAAAGAACAACTGCAATGCCCCTAGGAAAAACATACCGATCACCATCGGTGCTACTCCGGCTGAAAAGCGATCCCAGTACATGAGTTTGAGGACCAGATAGACCACTGCAGCTGCCAGGCTGAGTCCTCCAATGATAAAACCTGCAAAAGTTGCCAGTCTCATCACCACCTTGGAATAAGAAGTAATTCCGATCATTGCATAATCATAAAGACTGTAGAAATTATTTTTGCTTTTTCCTGCGCGCCGCTTTGGCTGTGTATATTCAATCGCTTTATAATCAAATCCCAGTTCAGCAATAATGCCTCGAAGATACGGCATCGGATCATGCAGATCACGCACAACATCCACAAATTTTCTGTCATACAGACCAAAGCCGGTAAACTGATCAATATGATCAATATCTGTAATCTTATTGATCAGTCTGTAATAGCATTCCCGCACCAGGTACATGCCACGGCGTTCTTTACTTGCACTCTTCACTCCAATTACAATCTTTGTTCCCTTTTCCCATTCCCGGACAAATTGGGGGATCATGTCTACCGGATCCTGAAAATCTGCACACATACGTACCACACAGTCGCCATATGCCTGTTTCATTCCATACACCGGTGATCTCGCCTGTCCGAAATTTTTTTGCATTAAAGATTGCCTTGATCTTTCTGTTATTTGCACAAAGTCCGCGAAGAAGCGCTTTTGTATTATCTTTTGAATGGTTGTCTATAAACAGGATCTCATAATCATATTCACCGAGATCTTTCTCCATAACCTCTATGATCGCCTGTGACAGAGGAACCACATTTGCCTCTTCGTTATAGGTGGGAATTACCACCGAAATTTTCTTTCTCATTATTTTCTGTCTCCTGTATTCTGACTTTCCAGCCAGCAAAGCGTTTCTTTTATTCCTTCTTCAAAGGTATATTCCGGTACAAATCCAGTATCCTTTGTAAGACTATCTATATCTGCACACAGATTCCGCACTGCTCCCGGCGGATATGGTCTCGCGCCGATTCCCGGTGAATCCGCTCCGGTAAGTTCCGCCATCTGCATGATATATTCCCACAGAGGATGTGCCTGCCCGCTTCCCACACAGTAAACTGCACCATCTCTGCCTTTTTCGCCGATCAGATAATATGCGCGCCCTGCATCTTTGCTGTAAAGATAATCCCATCTCTGTTCTGCAGGGGTAAACTCTGTTTTTTCACCTTTCAGCATTTTGCGCAGACCGGAAGCAATCATTGTCGTCTCTTTTTCATATATTCCATACACACTGAAAATTCTCGGCCAGATCCATTCCATTCCAAGTTCCTTACAAAGCATGAAAGAAAGCTGGTTTGCAGCGAGCTTGCTCGCACCGTAAGGCGTCGTCGGATGTACCGGACTGTCCGGTGCGATCCGCGGAAC
>ENA-OPYX01001537-OPYX01001537.1-human-gut-metagenome-genome-assembly--contig:-NODE-1537-length-11948-cov-3.860333_pt1 | contig 11948 bp, 13 predicted proteins | sample MGYA00242639_ERZ504486 | MGnify/ENA primary metagenome ERZ504486 (study PRJEB26092, sample SAMD00036296) | human gut metagenome | host: Homo sapiens | study: EMG produced TPA metagenomics assembly of... | reverse complement strand
TTGTGAAGCTGTTTGATGATTTCTACCTTTTGAGCTCCGTTGTACTTTCGTTGTCCCTTTGGCATACAAAAACACCCCATTTCCTAAACAGTATACCATACTGTCTAACAAATGGGGTGCAGTTCACAGTCGTTTTGTTGTGTTTTTATCATAATATGCAGGGTGCCTTTCCATTTTGAAACAGGACCCCTTCCAGCTTTATTTTATCCAACGACTGTCGCTTTTGTCAATTGCCAGCTTCACCAAACATTTTCTCCTGCTTTTGTTGTTTTTTCCAGAACGAATCTTCGCAAAGATCCTTTGCCGTGCCCGGGGCAAAAACCGGAAAATATTTCCGGCGTTTACACAATTCTACCACGATTTGGTGCTAAACTTAAGGCAATGGGAACCGCCGGGTGCCGTTCCTGAACAAGGAAAAGGAGTTTGCCCCATGCAGCACGGTTCCCTGCGCGCTCCGGTGCGCGTTTTCATGGCAGCAATTCTGCTGTGCCTGACCTTTCTGGCCGCGCCAAAGGCTGCGGCGGCACAATTGCAGGATGTGAACGGCATCACGCTGCTGTCCTTCGACAGCCAGCAGATCGTCTCCATCGGCAACCAGACTTCGGGCCGGTGCAGCTGGTACGCCCTGCGCTACGCCCGCACCATTCTGGATGGCAAGCCCTGCTCGGGCAGCGGGATGTGGTCGAACGGCGCGGTATGGTCTGCCGCCGGGTACTACACTTACAGCGGCTCCCTTTCCGACTGCCTTTCCCGCCTGTATGAAGAGCTGCAGGCCGGGCGGCCTGTCATCGTACATCTGAAAAACACCGCCGTCAGCGGCGTGTCCAAGCACACCAACCGCGTGACAAGCTATGAATACCACCTCTCCGGCTCCGGCTGGAAAGAGGTCAATTACCCCCACATCGCCACCAGCAGCACCTACGGACACTGGGTGTGCGTGGTGGGCATCTCCCCCACGGCAGACCCCGAAAACCTGCGGGAGAGCGATTTCTACGCGCTGGACCCCGCGCGGGTCAGCGTGAACGGCACACTGGCCGTAACAAAGCTTTTGGATGGCACCATCTGGACTGATAACTCTCCCTTAAAAGTCGCAGCCTGACGCTCCCTTACAAAACACAACAGCCCCCGGAACATGCAGGGTTCCGGGGGCTTCGTGTTTTGTATCGGGGGTTACAGCTCCTGATAGGCGCTCATCATGGCGGGGATGAACTGCTTTTTGCGGCTGACCACGCCGGGCAGCGTCCAGCTGCCGTCGGCGGCGGGCCGGGCTTCAAAGCCATTGCTCAGCACCTCGGCGGCGTAGCGGCCGGTGCAGATGACCACGCTCTCCTCCTTGGGCACATCGGTCAGCAGCATGTAGAGGTCCTCCACGTTCTGCTTGTTGCGGGCCTCCTCCAGATAGGGCTGGAGCAGCGCCTGGGCGGCCTGCAGGTTCTTGCGGGTCATGTAGCTGCCCTGCGCCACGCCAAAGCGGATATCGCCGCACATGAACACCTTGAAGTCCTGCAAAAAGACCTCTTCGGGGGTCTTGCCGTCCAGTTTTTCACCGGCCTCGAACATTTCGGTGGAAAACTCTTCAATGTCCACGCCTGCGATCTTGGCCAGACGCTTGGCGGCGTTTTCATCCACGGGGGTGCAGGTGGGGCTGCGGAAGGCCAGCGTATCCGAGAGGATAGCCGCCAGCAGCAGGCCCGCGATCTGGGGCGGGATGTCCACACCGTTTTCATCGTACATCTGGGTGATGATGGTGGCGGTGCAGCCCACGGGCTGGTTGCGGAAGTAGACCGGGCCGCTGGTCTCCAGACTGCCGATGCGGTGGTGATCGATAATCTCCAGGATCTCGGCCTGATCAAAGCCCTCCACGGCCTGGGTGGCCTCGTTGTGGTCCACCAGAATGATGCGCCGCTTGCGCAGGGCAATGACGTTGCGGCGGCTGACCATGCCGCAGTATTTGCCTTCCTCATCGAGGATGGGGAAATAGCGGTGGCGCACCTTTGCCATCACCCGCAGCACATCGGCCACGGGGGTGACGAGGGTGAATTTGAGGATGTTGTCCCGGGTCATATAATAGGAGATGGGGGCGCACTGGCTGATGAGCTTGCCCGCCGCATAGGTATCCTCGGGGGTAGTCATAATGGCAACGCCGGTCTCATCGGCAATGCGCTGGATGGTGCGGCCCACCTTGGCCCCATTGCAGATGATGAGCAGGGAGGCTTCCTTTTCAATGGCGCAGAGCTGGCTTTCGTACCGGTTGCTCAGAATGACGATATCCCCCTTTTCCACGCTGCTTTCCAGCATCTCGGGGGTGGCGGTGCCGATCTTGATGTGGCCGGTGGTGCAGACCGCGTCGGCATTGCCCACCACCATGGTGCCGTTCAGCGTTTCAAGGATATTCTTATAAGAGGTACGGCTCTTGGCCAGCACTGCGGTATCGAACACATCCATGTTGGCGGTGGCAAGATCCTTCACGGTGATGATGCCCTCCAGCTCGTTGTCCGCGCTGGTGATGGACAGGGTGTCGATCTGCTGGTCGCGCATGATCTTCCATGCGCGGCGCAGGCTGGTGGAGCCCGGGATGCCCGGCATCTCGCGGTAATCCACGTCCCGGATCTTGGGGTTCACGTCGGTGCACATCCGGGGCGGCGTGACACCGAACTTTTTCAGGACGAACTCGGTCTCCTGATTCATTTTACCGGCACGGCGCGGCTCACAGACCAGCGTGCTGGTGCGGTTTTTGAGCTCCGCATAGGCAATGGCGGAGCAGATGGAATCGGTATCGGGGTTGCGGTGCCCGATGACCACGACCTTGTGTGCTTCTTTTGGCATAGGTTGTTCCCCTCTCTGGGTCAGATTCATTTACCTTCCGATCGGTCCCATGCCCCAAACCACCGGGCACGGCTGCCAGCTACATTTTAACACATCCGGCACCGGGGGTAAAGGCGGCAGATATCTTTTTCTTGACAGCGTCCCAAAAATCGTCTATCCTTACCCTGAAATTTTTTCTCTTTGGAGGTCACCCCATGAAAAAGCTGTTCCGCGCCCTTTCCCTCTGCCTGACGCTGGCCCTGTGCGTGTTCGGCAGCACCGCCGCACTGGCCGAGGCTCCCGCCGCCACGCCCGCCCCCCAGGACCAACGTGTCATCACCGATGTAAGCCCCCTTGAGGATCAGATCCGCAACATCGTCGGCTTTACCACCAGCACCGGCGGCCCCTACGATTTTGAACAGGCCGACCATAGATCTGCCGTGCAGGCCTACGGTGCAGAACCCGCCGAGGGTGCCGTGGCCCTGCTGCGCATCTACGCCCGGGCCGAGGACCGGGGCGATGCCTCCATCAATTCCAGCGGCCACTCCTTTCTCTCGGTGCGGAACGTCTCTGACCACGACATCGAGGTGGGCGGCCTGCGGATCGCGCCCAACACCGAGATGACCTTCAGCCCCCGCGGCAACCGCTGGGAGCACACCGGCATCTGGTACAATCTGGAGGGCTACTACAAGCGCTATCTGGCCGATTCCTACTACCAGAACATCTATGCTGTCCAGACCTCGCTGGATCAGGGCCAGCTGGATGTGGTCAACCGCAACCTTGCAAAGTCTGACCACTGGTCGGCCTACTTCAACTGCGCCGCCTTTACCGAGAGCATGTGGAACGCTGTCTGCGCCGACACCCTTTCCGCCGGGCAGCCCTACACCCCGGAGAACCTGCGGAACGACATTCTGGCCAAGTACGGCGATCTGGCCGCATACAATCCCCAGGTCCCCTACGACTACATTGTTTATTATGGCTCCAGCCTGACCCCCAGCAAAGAGTTTGCCTGATTTTTTGATTTGTTGGATACAACATCTTGATTTTCACGTCATTCCGCGCTATCATGGGTGTGTTTGAATCCACGCGCCAAGGGAGGACACCATGACAGACGCATCGACCACATCAAGACCGCTGTTCAACCGTCAACAGCTCATCTCACTTTTCCTGCCGCTGGTGGCAGAGCAGGCCCTCAGCATCTCCATCGGTCTGGCGGACACCCTGATGGTCTCCTCGGTGGGCGAAGCCGCCGTTTCGGGCGTGAGTCTGGTGGACTCCTTCAACGTGCTGATGATCCAGCTGCTCAGCGCACTGGCCACCGGCGGCGCGGTGGTCGCCAGCCAGTACATCGGCCACCGGGAGCCAAAACGGGCCAAAGCCAGCGCCGCCCAGATCATGTTCATTATGATCTCGCTCAGCGCAGTCACCGCCGTCATCGTGGCGGTGGGGCGGCACGCCATCCTGCGGGGCATCTTCGGCTCCATTGACGCGGATGTGATGCGCTACGCTGAGACCTATTTCCTGCTCTCGGCCCTGAGCTATCCCTTTATTGGCGTGTACAACGCCGGTGCGGCTCTGTTCCGCGCCCAGGGCAACAGCAAGATCAGTATGCTTTCCAGCCTGGTGATGAACGTGGTGAACATTGGCGGCAACGCCATCCTGATCTACGGGTTCGGCATGGGCGTGATGGGTGCGGCCACCGCCAGCCTCGTGAGCCGGATGATCGCCTGTTTCACCGTGATGTTCCTGCTGCAGAAGCCGGATTGTGCGCTGCGCATCGACCACCTCACCGACCTGAAGCCTGACCTCGACCTCATCAAGCGCATCCTGAAAGTCGGCATTCCCGCCGGCATCGAGAACGGCATGTTCCAGATCGGCAAGCTGTCGGTCTCCAGCCTGACCAGCACGCTGGGCACCGCCGCCATTGCGGCAAACGCCGTGGCAGGCAACATCTCCAGCTTCCTGAACGTGCCCGCCTCCGCTGTGGGCATCGGCGCGCTGACCGTTGTGGGCCAGTGTCTGGGTGCCGGGGAAAAGGTGCAGGCCAAGCGCTATTCCCGCCTGCTGCTCCTGACTGCCTACGCCGGGGACTGGGTGATGAATCTTTCCGGCCTGTTCTTCCTGAACAAGCTGGCGCTCTCCTGGTTCAACCTCTCGCCGGATGCCTACGGCATGGCACTGGAGCTGATGGTCTGGTTCAACGCTGTATCGCTGATCCTGTGGCCCTCCAGCTTCACCCTGCCCAACATCCTGCGCGCCGCCGGAGATGCCGCCTTTACCATGACGGTCAGCGTCATCTCCATGTGGGTGTTCCGGGTGGCCTTCTGCTACCTGATGGTGCTCAAGTTCCACTGCGGCCTGCTGTTCATCTGGCTGGGCATGTTCCTGGATTGGGCCATGCGCTCGCTGTTCTTCTGTGTCCGCTTTGTCCGCGGCAGGTGGATGGAACAAAAGGTGATCTGAGTTTCCGTATATCCGGCCCTCTCCGCCATTACAGTTTGGCGGGAGGGCCTTTTTTGTGCAGGAAACCCGCATCCTGTCTCGTATCAATAGGCAGAAGCTTCTCTCCCCTGCATCCGCTTCCCCAAAGCATACCAAATTCCGCGCGGATGTGTTCACGATTTTGTCAGCTTTTTGTCTTGTTTTCTTCGTCTTTGCGCGGTATAATCATACGCTGCAAAGAACTTTAGGCGGGGCTGCGGCCCCCATTCCAGAAAAGGAAGTGTGTTCCATGCGCAACTGGTTTTCCCGCCATCCCGTTTCGTTCATGGCGTTTTATCTCCTGTTTTACCTTTCGGCGTTCCATTGGCTCGAAGTCCATATTGCCGTGCCCGATGTTCTGGTGCACTGCCATCTGGACGACCTGATCCCCTTTTGCAAATATGCCATCGTGCCCTACTTTGCGTGGTTTTTGTGGATCCCGTTCACCCTGTTCTACCTGCTGTGGAAAGCGCCCCGGGCCGACTTCTGGCGGCTCTGCCTGCCCCTGTTTGCGGGCATGACCATTGCGCTGGCCTGCTATGTCATCCTGCCCACCGGCCTTGACCTGCGGCCCTACCGGGTGTACGGCAGTGACATCTTTGCTCAGGCCGTGCGGACGCTCTATGCCACCGACACGCCCCTCAATGTCTGCCCCTCCATCCATGTGTTCAACTCCGTCACCCTGATGATGGCCTATTACCGCAGCTGCATCTTTGAAACGCCGGGCCGCCGCTGGATGCGGCCCGCCTCCGCCGTGCTCTGCGTTTCCATCATCGCGTCCACGGTCCTGCTCAAACAGCACAGCTGCATTGATGTATTGCTGGGCATCCTGCTGGCCATGGTTCTGGATACGGCCATGACCGCACTGGAACACAGTGACGCAAGAGCCTTGTAGCGGCTCTGAATCTGTACGGAAAAACACCCATGCCGGCGCTGGCATGGGTGTTTTTGCATTTTGGGGCATTACGGAGCCGGGGCAGTGAACTCTTTCAGGTGCGCTGTATCCAGCTCTTCGGCATCTTTGGCCGCCGATGTATAGGAAATTTTCAGATATTTCAGGGCCGTATCGTTTGCCAGCAGTTTTTTGCAGGTTTCCGTATCAAACGTGATGTTGTTGGTCAGATCCAGCCAGATCAGCTGCGGCATCTGGGTCAGGGGAGTATAATCCATGTCCTTGTAGGCTTCCTGTGCACCCTGAGAGAGAGACATACTCAGATACTGCACACTGCTCTCCGCCAGCGGGGCAAAGCTGTCGATCTCCGGCCCTTGGCACAGCTGCAGAAAGCTCAGATTTTCCATCTGCTTCAGCGGTTCCAGCGAACCGATCCGGGTCACGTCCAGTCTCAGGACCCGCAAGTCAGCTCCGGCCAGCTGGGTCAGATCGACCTCACTGCCGGTGATCCACAGCATCTTCAGCGACTTCATCTGCGCCAGCGCCGAAAGGTCGGAGACATTGGAATCCGCCCGGATCCCGTCACTGCCATACTTCAGCTCTACCACGGAATCCAGCTTTGCAAAGGTCGGGAATGCGCTGCTCTCCACACTGGGCACACTCAAAAGCATCAGATTTTTGCACTCCTCCAGACCTGTCAGATCTGTAATGGGTGGGGCTCCCCTTCTATTATTGACCGACAATACCTGCAAGCTGTCAAAATGCCGCAGATCTGCCAGAGAGGTCACCGGATCATACGTTCCCTCTACGCTGACTGCGCAGGCTGCCAGCTGTTCATTGCTGTTGACGTTTCTTCCAATGTCCACCCCATCCGGTGCATCTTTGACGATGAGATCCCCTACGCCGGTTCCGGAATTTATCGAGACTCGCTGATAATCCCAGACATCGCTGTGATAGATATCCCCCTTCGGGCGGTCAAGCCATTTCCGGACGTGCTTTTCCATCACAGGGTCCTGCCACTCAATAACATAGTCCTCCCCATGCTCGGCATGGCTGGCCGGAACCGCAAGTGTCGTCTGCTGAACAAAAACATCCTGCATTTCCGAACGGAAAGGTCCCGGTCTCAGATTCAAAGAGCTTGCACATGCGCTGAGCAAAAGCATTGCACAGATCAACAAACTCGACGCTTTTAACATTTTACGCATAACAGGCTCCTTTCTGTTTTAGTCTATTTACGTAACACTCTCGCTCTCATTATCATTCTTTTTACGAGATGTCTGATTGGGAACTTGAGACATCACTTCATTACTCGAATAGTCGCCATTTTCGCATACCACATATACCCATAAAGTTGTGTAATAATATGTGTATTCCGTCCATGTTCTTTCAATATTAAGTACGCCACCGCATTTCGGACACTCAGGAAAAAAAAAGCGGCTGCACTCCTTCATCTTCTGGCTCAGCAGCAAATGCGCCAAGCGGCATCGCACACACAAGTGTCAATACCACCAATAGACCAGCTAACATCTTTTTCATTTTACTTCCTCCAATCTATACTGTGATTTTAACCATCTATATTCTACCATACACGATTTATTTTGTAAACAATAAACCACAACCTCTGCTCAAGCACAGCAAAGATTGTGGTTTTCTTTAAAACAGATTTTCCGGCAGGCAGACATCCTGCTTTGGCACCTTGTCCCAGGAAAAGTCTGCAATGAGGCTTTCCGGGGTGCGGGGGGCCGGTTCGGGCTGAAGGCCGTAGGCAAAGGCAAGCCTGCCCACGATCTCTTCCGCCGTATACTTTGCCCGCAGGTTTTCCAGGCTCTGGTCCCCGTCCCGTTTGGAAAGGCGGCGGCCATCCGGGGCCAGCAGGAGCGGACAATGGGCAAACTTTGGGGCGGGCAGGCCCAGCAGACGATAGAGATAGAGCTGCCGGGCGGTGGAAGAGAGCAGGTCCGCGCCCCGCACCACCTCCGTCACACCCATGCGGGCATCGTCCACCACCACAGCCAACTGGTAGGCAAACACGCCATCGGCACGGCGGAGGTAGAAATCCCCGCAGTCGTGGAGCAGGTTCTCGGTGTGGGGGCCCATACAGCCATCGGTGAAGGTGATGTCCTCATCGGGCACCATGAGACGATAGGCCGGGGCTTTCTTTTTGCGCTTCTCGGCGATCTGCTCCGCCGTCAGCCCCCGGCAGGTGCCGGGATAGATCACATTGCCGTCGGAGGTGTGGGGTGCGCTGGCGGCATGGAGCTGGGCACGGGAGCAGAAACAGGGGTAAACAAGGCCCTGTGCTTCCAGTTTGTTATAGCTCTCGGTGTAGATGGCGGCGCACTCGCTCTGGTAATAGGGGCCGTTTGGGCCGCCGTGGCTGCCGCCCTCGTCCCAGACAAGGCCCAGCCATTCCAGATCCTCTTCCAGCGCATCGGCGTATTTCCGGGGGCAGCGCTCGGCATCCAGATCCTCAATGCGCAGAACGATGCGCCCGCCATGACTTCTGGCGCTGAGCCAGGCCAGCAGGCTGCAGGCCAGATTGCCCAGATGCAGCCGCCCGCTGGGGCTGGGGGCAAAGCGGCCGGTTGGCGGTACAGGCTCTGTTTTTTGCGTAAAACTGCTTGTCTTGCATGTGTATCCTTTCAGCCGCCGGACGATTTTAAAATTGCCGACGCGTTCGCTTTGGCAATATCAGCGGAAATATTATTTTTAAATTTGTAACTCCGAAACGACTGCGGTCGTTTCGGAGTTACTTTTTCACGGGAAAAGTCGTAACGGGAAACGGCATGTTGCTGCTGTCGGCTTATCGCCGTCGCGCAGCGACTATAAATCGGTGGAACACAAAAAATCCTTTCGCTCTGCACAGGAAGCCGCTTTTTCCCTATTATAGTTGCCCGTCCGCCAAAGGTCAACAGACCACCCTGATTCAGCCGCCGCTCCACCGCCTGCCGCACCTCCGGCGCGCGGATGCCGTACACGATCTGCACATCGCAGCCGCTTTGCACCACACCGCTGCAGGGCAGGGCTTTCAGGGCCTGCTCCTTGACGAAGGCCGGGTCGTTCACCGTGACACGCAGGCGGGTAAAGCAGTTGTCCACCGTGCGGATGTTCTCCCGCCCGCCAAAGGCCGCAATGAGCTTTTCTATTCCCTGCTCGTCCAGCGGCAGGGCCTTTTCCGGCCGGGACGGCTCTTCCGGGCGGCGGCCCGGCGTGTGGGCAGGTCCAGCGCCTTGATGAGCACAGTGAACACCACAAAATACACCGCGATCTGGGCAAGGCCCAGCAGATACAGCACCGGGTAGTTCGTGCGGGCCGCACCAGCGGAAAGGTTCATCACAAGCGACCCCAGAAGGTTCGAGGTAAACGCCGTGACTCCGCACAGGTGCAGCAGCACGATGAAGCTGCCGGAGATGGCTGCGTGCGCCAGCCACAAAACCGGTGCCGAGAAGCAGAATAGAAAATCCAGCGGCTCCGTAATGGAAGCCAGCGATGCCGTAAAGGCCAGCGGCAGCAGCTGAAGGGCAGTCTTTTGCGGCTGCCCCGTCGGGCACAGAAGATGAATGCCGCCACAATGCCAAAGTAGCCGAAGGTCTTTGTAAAGCCGGTGTACATCCACACGATGCCATCCGAAAACGGCAGGCCGAGGTTATATTCGGTCATCATGACCACATAGGCACCGGTATAGGTGACGCTGCCCACCATAAGCTGACCGCCCAGCTGCGAGAACTGGAACGGCATATACACCAGATGATGCAGCCCTGTAGGGATGAGCAGCCGTTCCAGAAAGCCGTACAAAAACAACCCGATATTGCCGGAAGCGGCAATGAAGCCGGTGACGGCCGCAATGGCCTTCTGGATAGGCGGCCAGACAAAGCAGGCCCCAGAGCCCAGCACCGCCGCCAGTGCCGCCACGCAGGCAAAGGACCACCGCACACCGGAGAACACACCGCCCAGAATGCCGCGGTGGGCTTTTTCGCAGGTGCGGTCATACACAAAGGCGGTGAGCAGGCCCAGCAGAATGCCGCCGAACACGCCGGTGTCCACAGTCTGGATGCCCAGCACCATGGTCTGGCCTGCGCTGTACAGGCCGGTAAGCGCATCCGGCTGCGCCAGCAGGCCCAACTCGGTCAGCGTTACATTGCCCGCTGTCAGGTAGACAAGATAGCTCATCAGGGCGATGAACGCCGCCTGATGCTTTTCCCGCTTTGCCAGCGCCGCCGCAAGACCGGTGCAGAACAGCACGCTCAGATTTGAAATGACCGCCGTGAGGCATTTGTAAATGATCCTGCCCGCCAGCTGCACCGGCTCCCACCGCAAAAAGGGCAGCACCCCGGCCAGCGGCGCACTGGTGAGCAGTGCGCCCACCACCAGCAGCAGGCCCGCCGCCGAAAGATAGCTCAGCGGTGCCAGCATTGCGCGGGAGAACCGCTCCAATGCGGCTGTGATGCGGTGCTTCATGGGCGTTTCCTTCCTTCCCGGCTGACGTGGGCAGACACTATACTTGTAGTCAACCGATTTTTGCAAAAAATGTCAAGAATGCAAAGTTCCCAAAAATGCGTTTTTTCTTTGTGCAGGGTGCATATTTCCCGCTTGAAATTCGTTCTGCGCTGTCCGATTGACAACCGCCGCGGCAGAACGTATACTTAGGGTGTATCGTTTTGAAGTGCTGCGGCCCGGCTGCGGCACCGCTCAAGGAGGACACTACTATGAAATTGAGATATGCCCGCATCCTCTCGCTGCTGCTCTGCGCAGCGCTGGCCTGCAGCATTCTGGCAGGCTGCGGCGGCTCAACCGCCAGCAGTTCCGAAGCGCCAAGCTCTGCCAGCAGTTCTGCAAGCTCCGCTGCTTCCGGCGAAGACCTGCCTGATTCCACCACCCGGGCCGACACCTCCGGCCTGAACCCCGGCGATTTTGACGAGAACTCCATCTTCTCCATCACCGGCACCGCTGCCGCCTTTGAGCCTTGTCTGGGCTGGGGGCCGGGTGTTTCCGGCTGCTCGCTCAAATCGGTGATCGCAGCGGCATCCCTGCTGCAGTGGGCAGAAAACGCCCGTCTTGCCTCCCGCACCCCGGAAGCCGTGCAGGAAGCTTTCTACAGCTGGTACGACACGCTGGACGCTGATGAGCAGGAAAGCTTTGCCGAGACCTGGACGATGATCGAGCCGGACGCGCTGAGCCTTTTGAGCGACAAGGACAGCATGGCTGGCCGCATTGAGGATGCCGGCCTTGACCCGGACGCTTTGCCCGGCTGCACCCTGAAGAACTGGCAGGCCCTGCAGACCGTGCTGGACGACTGCGTGCCGGAGACAACGGCGAGGCTTAATAAAACAAAAAGCATTTGCAACCATCGCTACTAGATTTCAGAATCAGCGATTTTGTTGCAGATGCTTTTTTCTTTAGCGGGCTCGCCCTCTCAGGCTCACATTCGTTCGCCAGCTCCCCCAAAGTGGGAGCCCTTGGCAGTCCACGCAAAGTCCATCTCTTTGCCAAGGCCTCTCCCTTTGAGAGAGGTGGCACCGTAGGTGACGGAGAGGGCGAGGATGCTGACCATGTGCAGCATTCCTTCTGTTTCTGATTTTTATACCTTCTTCAGCACATACTGGCGGGTGCCCATGCCGATCTTCTCGGCCTGCTCCAGCGTGGCCTTCCACTCGATATTGGGGTTGGAATCTTTGAAGTTGTCGTGGTGGCAGTTCCAGCCGGGCTTTTGCAAGGTTCTGGCCCAGCTGGCTGTTCGGCAGCGGCTGTGCATTCAGGCAGGCGTCCGCGC
>ENA-OPYX01001532-OPYX01001532.1-human-gut-metagenome-genome-assembly--contig:-NODE-1532-length-11974-cov-2.382122_pt1 | contig 11974 bp, 19 predicted proteins | sample MGYA00242639_ERZ504486 | MGnify/ENA primary metagenome ERZ504486 (study PRJEB26092, sample SAMD00036296) | human gut metagenome | host: Homo sapiens | study: EMG produced TPA metagenomics assembly of... | reverse complement strand
GTTTTAATAATTTAGATGGAATAAATTGTCTAGCATCTTCATTATCTAATAACATTCTAAGTGGTGCATCAATACTTAATACTAATGTTGAGAATTGTCCAATCATATTACATAATGCGTAAATAATTAGTAATGCATCTCCCATATGATAGTATTGACCTAATTTTTGGAATGACCAGTAAGCACCATTTGATACATATGAATTGAATGATTCTGGTGATGCATTGATTACTGATGGATCAAACATCATACCCATAGCAAATGTACCTAAAATAGCACATACCATAACCATGATTGCAAGTGCAATCATCCCTTTTGGGAATCCTTTTGAAGGATTTTCTACTTTATTTACATAAGGTGAAATTTTTTCACACCCACCAACTGCAAATACTAAAATAGAAAGTGACGTAAAATAATTAACATTAAATTGTGGAACAATTTTGTCAAAACTAAAGTCTAATGATAAATATCCCCCATTTGGATTAATTGCTGGTGCAGCAAACATCATTAAGATATATAAGATTGACATAACGAACATACTTGTTCCTGCAACTGTTGTTAATTGTTTAAGTGGGTTTAACCCTCTACTAGCAAACCAACAGAAAAATAAAAATACCGCAAGTGTTGCAAGTTGCACATACAATGTTGGAAGTGAGTCATAAAATTCAGCATTTCTAAAAATTGCCCAGCTTAATGCTTTTAAACCACCACTACCTTTACTTGCAATATAAGTAACGTGACATGCCCAATATGTCCATCCAGCATAGTATGCAAGTTTAGGACCAAATGTTTCATGTACCCAAGAACTTACTCCTCCACCAGAATTTTTAAACGCAGACCCTAGTTCTCCTACCATTAAAGCGTAAGGAACAAAATAAAGTGCGAACATTAATACCCAACTAAAAACTACTTGGATACCATTGAAGTAGATAAAGCCATTTAAAACGTTTCCAAATCCCCAAACAGTAGAAAACGCCATGAAAGCTAAACCATACCACTTGATTTTTTTTGAATCTTCCATGATTTTACCTCCATATTTTTTGAATAACTTAGGTCGTTTATTCTTAAATAAAATACAAATATTGTACTTCACGATACACTATTATATCGTATTATGTCGATAAATGCTATATATTTTATTTCATTGTACTCTTTTTTAGACATTTATCCGTAAATTGTCTAAAAAAGCATACATTTATCCCAAAATATAATATTCTATTTTTATCATCAATAAACTTTTATTATTATTCGTTTCTATTTAACACCAAATATTTGCCTTTAAACACCTGTTTAGTTCATCAAATACATGCCATCTTTGTTAATATAAATCAAAAGAGGTGACAAATATGGAAAATACATTATATTTTAAAGACATGATTCATTGTGATCAAAATAACTATCCTAAAAAAGTCTACAAAGTAGAATATTCTAAAATGTTGATAGAAATTTTAGATAGTGATCATATTCAAGGTAGACCTTTCTATTTTAGTAGTCCCCATTCTAGAGACGATTTCATCATACAAATTAAAGATCATATTTTAAGAATCAATTATGAAGAGCTCGAACAAATTACAAGCCTATTGGAAAAAAGAACATAAAATAATTATGAGAGGTTTTGCCTCTCTTTTTTTATCACTCAATAATTGCCCATTTTTTACTTTTCTCCCAAATGACATATTGTTTTGGGAAAAAAGTAAAAAATTGTGAGAAAAAAGTTATTGGTTGCCCAATAACTTAAAGTATCTTTTTGAAATACAATACATCATCCATCAGATTATGATAATATGCCTCACGTTCAACAAATCCTACCTTTTTATAAAGATGAATAGCTACTTGTAAAGGAATAATCGTATCCAACACCATTTCTTTATACCCTGCTTTTTTAGCATACTCTAAAATTTCTAAAACAAGCTTTTTACCTAATTTATTTTCTCTATATTTTGGTTTTACATACAAGCGTTTCATTTCACAGCGACTCTTTGAATGGCGATGATAGGCAACCATTCCTATCACCTTTTTCTTTTCTACAGCCACTAAAAGTTCTCCTTCAGGAGCTGTATATTTTTTTTAGCTGGATTTTATAATTCCTCATCAATATTTTGAAAAGATAAATCACGTCCCAAACGCTTTGTATATTCTATAATTAATTCTTTTACTTGATCTAAATAATCAACACCATTACATATTTCCATAAAATCCTCTGATTTCAAACTAATTTTTTTCATATATATTTTCTATTATCTTTGTATCATCCCATATTTTTGAACTTTCAAAAGTGATTACTCTTTCTTTTCCCTTTAATATAAAAAGATGTTTTTGAATATCTACAAGAGATTTATTTTGGTAAAAGAAAACAACAACTTCCCCATAACATTTCTTTTTATCATTTTTTGTTTTCTTAATGCATTCATTTAATTGTTGTAAAGAAATATCAGTTATTCGATCAACATCAAAATTATTATACTCTTGATATTGGGTACTTTCTTTTGCTTCTATTTCGTCATAATAAGTATCTTTAAATTCATTTTTCTTAAAAATGAAAACACTTTGTTTACTTGCAGGTAAACATTTTATTTTTTGATCTTTTAATGATAGATCAATTGGCTTATTTGATGTATTTTTCAAAATCAAAATAACTTGATCATCATATTTTCTTTGTTTCAAATGAATATAATTTATTTTGTTGATGTACATCCTGTTAAAAAGTGTTATCAAAATCATGAATGCACACATTTTTATAATCAATTTTTTTCATAACTTTTCTTCCTTTTTATATAATCCATGTCGAAGTAAAACTTCTAAAATAAGATCAATAAATGCTGTTACAAGATATATTGGATAAGAATTCCAATATTTATCTTTTACTCTATTCATTTCATGAATTGGATTTTGTATAAAAGCTAATGCAATCAACAGTATTCCTAAAACATTAGAAATTCTAATAATGATCAATCCATAGTTATTTTCCTTATTTAGCAATTGTATAATTTGTCCTACAATACGTATAAGAAAAATAATTTCTATCGCTATCCAATAAAATATAAAATTTCATTCTTCCCTTTACATACAGGCAAGAGAAAGCCAAATCAATGAAAGACAAAATACAACTACTGCTATTAAAAATAAAGTAACCCATAAAGCATATTTTCCAACATTTCTTTTCATATTTTTCTCCTTATTATAAGTTTTAAAAGATTTTATTATATATTTACTTACTTTTCAACAATACAATGGTTATTAAAATATTATTTTTCTATCAAAAAGTTTATTGCTTCTTTGGCGTTTGAAATAGGATAATAGGGTGTGCTTCTCTTTGTATTATCTTTATATTCTATTTCTAAACCTTTTTTATTTCCTTTTTTTGGTAAACTTCGATAATAATATCCTGAATAATCTTTTGCATTTTGATCATTAAACTCTAAAAACACTCCTTTTGCATAATAAAATACATAGCCTTCAAATTCTGGAGATACATATCGAAAACCCTCTAATTGTCCATCTTTTAAAAAACGTACTGCTACAAATTCTTGACAAGCTTTTTTATTGTCATCTTTTGATAAAAATATGTGATATTCAAAATAATCACCTAAACTACTTCTGCCTCCTATCAATCGATGATCTCCCATATATTTTTTAACATCTTCTTCTGTAAAATTGCTATTCAAATCCATAAACATTTTTTGATAAGGGCTATATTTTATGATTGTTTTAGTATCATCTAATAAAATATCTTTATTAGATTTTACACTACATCCACCTAATATTACTCCCATAACAAACAGTAATAAAATCATTTTTGCTTTCATTTTATTTCACCCTTCCTTGTTAAAAACCACTCAAACATTTAATTATTAATTAAATACGTACGATATTTTAAATATAAAACCATATTAATGATCAAACCAACGCACATAAAAGTTATGGCACTTGAATAATGAAACATTGTCATAATTGAAAAATGATACATAACCAAATCAATTACAAGTAATCCAAATAAAAGAAAAGTATTTCTTTTAAGATCAATACATTCTTTAGAAACAACCTTTTTAATCATCATAAAAAATAAACAAATATTATAAAATAAAACAAATAATGTACGACAACTGATAAATTATAAAGCAAGCCTACTTCCCCAATAAATGGGATTTCCGTCCGTTCCTATTGTAATCCAATGGGTAGAAATGTAATTATCAAAGTATTTAAACGCTAATAAACCTATTATTTCAAAAACATAGCTTAAATAAATAAGACAAACATCATATTGTTTCTTCATTTTCTTTTCCTCCATCCATAATATTATGAATCAAGGAAGCGCTTTCCTTACTTTCATTATACGTCTTTCTACCATTATGTCAATTATACTTTTATTATAATAGTATCTTGTTTATAATAATTCGTGTGTTATAATCAATTTGGGTGATAAAAGATGGCAAAATCTAACAGTTTCTTTAATATTGATATGCTTGTTTTAAGTTTGTTGAAAGTAAAGGATTGTTACGGATATGAATTAGTAAAATTAATTAAAGAAATTTCCAATGGCTCATTAGATATTAAAGAAGGTACTCTTTATCCTGTTGTACATAATTTATTAAAAAAAGAATATATTTCAAGTCGAGATGAAATCGTTAATAAAAAAAATCAGAGATTTATTATCATATTGAGCCAATTGGAAAAGAATATTTAGAACAAACAATTATTGAATTTAGAAAGAACATGCAAGGTGTATTTGAAATCATTGCATATGGTGAAGGCAAAAAAGATGAGTAACGATATAAAAAAATATATAAAATATGTTAAAAAAATTATTCCTTTTTATTCTAAAGATAAAAAAGAATTTCTAAAGTTACTAACACAAAAAATTATTGAATTTTCAAATACTCATCCTAATTGTACTTATCAAAATATCATAGATGAATTTGGTAGTCCTAATGAAGTTGCTGGATCATATATTGAAAGTTTAGAAAACGATGACATAATAAAGCAACTTAATAAAAAATATATTTTTAAAACATTAGTAACCATTATTATATTTATATCTATTGGTATTTGGTGTTTAGAAATTTATCATTTCAACAAACTCTACCAAGATGCAAGAGACAGTATTCATGGATATTGGGTAGAAGAAATCACTGAAGATAGTCGCATAGAAAATGAATAAGGCTCCTTTTAGAGCCTTATTTTTTTATTCAACATTCTTCAACGCTTCATCCATTGGGATTTTCTTGATTTTTCTCATTTGAATCATCATGACAAACAAATAAGAAATAACTGTCATAATAAACATCTTGATATAAACACTACCTTCTACATAGAAAGGAAGCCATCCTGCATATTCTTCAAAAACAATTTTGAAAGCATAAGATAAGATCCATGTTGTTATTCCAAAAGAAAGTAACGTTGAAATCATAATAACAATCGTTGTGGCATGAACATACATTTTTTGTATTTCTTTTGATGTATAACCAAGAATTTTAACCATGGAAATCGATACTTTATTATTTTCAATAATCATCTTTGTAAGAAGATAAATAAGCATAATAAACATCACAATTGCAAATCCTTCAACTAAATAGAACATTTCTCCCATTGAAACATTTAATTGTCTTGATACTTTTGTTAAATCATCTTGAGTAATGGTTGAAGCGATATAGTCATCTTTTAAATCTGTTATTTTTCTATTTGAAAAATAACCATTGAAGTATCCATCTTGACAGTTGAAAACTTCATTAAAATAAGACTTTGACATATAAAGTGCCATACTACCAGGTGCATCATAAATGCCTTTAATTTCAAAAGTATAACGTAAATCTTTATAGCTTTCTTTTAAAGAAATACGATCGCCCTTTTTTTAAATTATATTTATCAGCAACATCTTTTGAAATATAAACACCTTTTTTGGGTAATGATTTTATATGAATATATTGACTATTATTTTGTAAACCATAAAGGCTAATATCTTCTTCTATTGTACTTTCTGGAAGTGTTTTTAATGAGTAAAGAGAAAAAGCTTCTGCCCCTGTGGTTTTAGTTTTATAGTTATCATACATTTCATCATATTGATCATCGATCAAACTTAAGAAACTATCCCTAAATTCTTGAGGAATCGTTTGGAAAGCTTGTTCAATGGCTGTGGTATCAATTGATTCTGGAGTATTTAAAATATATTGATATTTAGCAGTCATATTATTAACAACAACATCTTGATAATGATCGAGAACAGGATGCATATCCATTCCAAACATTAATAAGATAATTGCAAATAAAACACCGACAAATAATGTAACATACCCTGATAAGTTATTTAAAATAACACTTAATCTAAATTGAGAAAAGAAACCTAAACGATGTAAGACGAGTGTTTTCTTATTCTTTTAGCTTTTTTAATATCTCTTTTCATAAATTTAAGAGGTGATAATTTTAAAGATTTCATTAAAATACCATAGTTAATTAAAACCATCATAATAAATGGAATGATCGTTGTCTTAATAAACGCATCTCCAGACCAAATAGTAACATAAGTTGGTAAACTATAACTTCCATAATACATACCGGCCATGACATCTTTAAAATATGTATAACCTAAAATATTTCCGACAATACAAGCCCCTAAAGAAACAAGAATAGGTAATGTCATGTATTGAACTAACATTTCTTTTTTTGTATATCCCATAGCGCGAAGAGTTCCAATCATTGGTGCTTCGCTTTCAATGGTATTTTTTAGTAGTGATTGCAAAGACAAAAGCAAGGATTTCCAATAAATGATATAAAGTAAAAACTGTCATCATTGCTTCATCTCCACCCATATCATCACCTGTAAAATGGATGGCTTGGTTGGCGTATTGAGGAATATAATCATCAATTCCTGAAACGTTTTTAACAAGTACGTTTAAAAAATCATTGCTGGCATTAACTTCATTATCAACCTTTTCATTATATGTCCACGCATAGTTATAGTAGATTTTAGCATTTTTAAAGCTTTCAAACCCTTCATCAGAAACAATGCCCACACCAAATTTAACAGAATCAAACATTAGATCACTATTTTTTGAAAAAAGAGCACTATAATCTGATAAAGCCACAAGTCCAGTAATTTTTAACTTCTTTTTACCTACTTTGATGGTTTGGCCTACTTGATAATTATTATTATCGGCATACATACGATCAATCGCTATTTCATTTTTACTTTGAGGAAGTTTTCCATCCATAATACAGACTTGATTGACTTTGTTTCTTGGTTTAAAGAGACGAATTGTACTTGAAGATTCTACTTTTTCTTCAATGTAATTAAGATTATAAATTGTGACACCTTCTTTTTCTAAAGCCTTTTTATTTTCTTTTGAAAGAGAATCATTTAAACGAAAATGTCCATCTTCAATATTGTATTTATCAAAACTGTCATTATAAGCTTTGATCATTGAGCCATCAGCTACTAAAAATCCTGAAATAAGACCAATAGATCCTGCCATAAACAAAAATATAATTAAATATTTTGCAATTTCATCTTTTAAAATATATGGTAATCTTTTAAATAATGGATTCTTCATTTTACCAATTCAAATCCTTTGCTGGAATTTTATGCGTATTTTTAATATTTTCACGAATACGTCCATCATGCAAATAAATCACACGATCAGCCATGTCTTTAATCGCATCATTATGCGTTACAATAATAATTGTATTACCATATTTTTTATTAACATCTTCAATCAATTGTAAAATATCTTTTGATGTATGATAATCTAAAGCTCCTGTTGGTTCATCACAAAGTAATAAATCTGGATTTTTGATGATTGCACGTCCTATTGATGTTCTTTGTTGTTGACCACCAGATAATTGATTTGGTTGTTTATAACGATGTTCTTTTAACCCAAGTGTTTGTAAGAGTTCTTCTTTATTTAATGGATTTTTACTTAAATATTTTCCTACATCAATATTTTGTTCAACATTTAAATGTGAAATCAAATTATACATTTGAAAAACATATCCCAAATGATTACGACGATAATTTGTTAGATCTTTTTCTTTTAATGTTGAAATTGTTTTTCCTTGAATCGTAATTGTCCCACTATCTGGTTGATCAATTCCTCCAATAATATTTAGAAGTGTTGATTTACCAGAACCTGAAGGCCCAAGTAAAACACAAATTTCACCTTTTTCTATTTCAAAATCAATACCTTTTAAAACTTCTGTCTTATATTCATCTTCACCAAAGCTTTTTTTAAAGATCCTTGATTGATAAAAACATAATATTCCCTCCCATAGTTAGCCTTACCTAACCACATATAGAATACTATCACTTTTCTCTTTTTTCAAGTATCTCAAATGAAAAAAAACGGATTTCTACCGTTTTTATAATCTCAATATGTTTCATAATAGCTTTAGCAATACCATCATTATTATTTGTATCTGTAATTTCATTAGCTACTGCTTTTAATTCATCTGAAGCATTTCCCATAGCCACACCTAAGCCAACATATTCCACCATTGATTTATCATTTTGAGCATCCCCAAAAGCCATCATTTCTTCTTTTTTATAACCCATAGGAATTAAAACACTATCTAAAGCTTTGGCTTTATCAACACCTTTTGCAGTAAATTCAAAATAGAAATCAGATGTAAACATACAATTTAGACGATCTTTAAATGGTTCCATCATTTCCTTATAATGTGCTTGTAAATAGTCTGGATCACCAAATGTAAGAATTTTATTGATTTCAAAATTCAACAAAGGCTGCTAAATCTCTTTTTTCACATAAGATGTAGTTATTTCCTCTTGATTCATATTGCATAACATTAAATGGTTTTCCTTTATAAGTAATTGTATTATCAAAAACATCATTGACATACATATATTCATCTTTATCAAACATTGGTCTTGCTTTAAAATTCTTTAGATGTTCTAAGATTGCTTTACTATCTTCTACAGAAATTGCATGGTTATAAAGTGTTTCATGACTTTGACAATCAACTACTTTTGAACCATTGAAACATACAAACAAACCATGATGATTTTCCATATCTAATTCTTCAGCAAGTTTTAATAAACCGCTTGTTGGTCTTCCTGAAGCTAAAACCAAACGTACCCCTTTATCTTGTGCTTTTAAAAGGGTTTCTTTAGTAAGTGGTGTAATGACTTTTTCATCATTGACTAAAGTCCCATCAATATCCATAATTATTACTTTAATTGCCATAATCTATCTCCTTTTCTATTAGTATAATAAAGCGCTTTTACAACTTCAACATACTTTCATAAAAAGAAAAAGAAACAGAAAATATCTGTTTCTAATGTAATAATGAACGTGTTGAACCTGAAGCAATTAAGAATGTACTTCCATTATGAAGCATGGCGAGCATTTGTGGTGTAAGTAAACCTAATGCTCCTAAAACAATAAAGGATGTATTTAAACCAACAATCAAACGATATTGACTATGAATACGTTTAAATAAGCCTTCTGAAATCATTCTTAAAGCAACAATATCATTTAACGAATTTGATACAAGTGTAATATCTGCAAGTTCACGCGCAATATCTGAGCTATCTTGAAGTGAAATCGAAACATCTGCCATGGATAAGGCTGGTGTATCATTAATACCATCTCCTACCATCACAACAGTATTTCCTTCTTTTTTTAAACTTTCAATATAACTTGCTTTATCTTCTGGTAAAACTCCTGCTCTAAAATCATCTAAATTTAATTGTTTCGCAATCGCTTTTGCACAGTTAGGACTGTCTCCAGTAAGCATAATGACTTTATCAAAACCAATATCACGAAGTTCTTGAACAACTTCTTTAGCTTCTGGTTTTAAAGGATCATAAATACTAATAATACCTGCAAGCTTTTTAGCAATGGCTAGATAAATAAGGGAACTTGAGCCTTTACTTTCAAGTGAAGAAATCAAATCTTTAATTTCTTGTGTCATTTCTACACCTTCATCTTCAAAGACAAAATGACTGCTTCCAATAATAACATCTTCACCATTTAAGCTTGTCGAAATACCATGAGCAATCACATATTTTACTTCCGCATGTTCTTCACGATGTTTTAAGTTTTCAACTTCTGCTTGATGAACGATGGCATTAGCCACACTATGTGGGAAATGTTCTTCTAGACAAGCCGCAATTTTTAAAACTTCTTCTCTTGTATAATCTTGTAAAGGAACGACATCTAGTACAACAGGTTTGGCATGTGTTAAAGTTCCTGTTTTATCAAAAACAATGACATTAGCATCTTTCATGCTTTCTAGATGTTTTCCACCTTTAACTAAAACATTATGCATTGAAGCTTCTTGCATTGCTGAAATCACTGAAATTGATGTTGATAGACGAATCGCACAAGAATAATCCACCAATAAAAGAGCAGTAGCTCTTGTGAGATTTCTTGTCAATGCCCAAACACCAAAGAATCCTAAGAAACTATAGGGAACAATGGCATCAGCCATATGTTCTGCTTTTGATTGAATAGATGCTTTTAATGATTCATTGGTATCAATCATATCAATAATTTTAGCAATACGGCTATCATCTTGTAAGTTTCTGACCTTAACAAAAATCTTTCCTTCTTCAATCAATGTTCCTGCATAAACCGTATCATTTAATGTCACACGTTTGCTTAACGGTTCACCTGTAAAGCTTGATTCATTGACCATCGCTTCACCATCAACGATTTCTCCATCAATAGGAACCATACTTCCTGTTTGAACAATAACAACTTGCCCTTGTTTTAAATCAGACATCGCAATTTCTTGTTCTTGTCCATCTTCATAAATCCAAACTTTATCAAACTTACTCATCAAACTATCACCTAATTGTAAAGTAACTTTTTGACGTGTATAGTCTTCTAATAATTCAGATATTTTAAGCATCAACATAATATTGCTTGCTGTATTGAACTCTTTACGCAATAAAGAAACACCAATACTTGTTGCATCTAAAACAGGTACATCAATACGTCTATTTCCAAGTGAAGAAAGTCCTGCTTTAAAATAAGCTAATGCTTTATAAATAGCAATTCCTTTACCAACAACATTTGGTAAAAAGAGCTTAACAGCATATCTTCTAGCAAAAATTTTAATTAATTCATGCTTAAAACTTTGATCAAGTACTTGTAAATTTTGAGAACAATTCTCAGGGATTTCTCTGTTTTGTAAATCACTTAAATCATAATTATTTAAATAATCAAATACTTCATTTTTATAATTTTCATCAAAAACTAATAAAAGACTTCCATTTTTATAATGAGCTTCTACATATCTTACATACTCAAGATTTAAAAAATCGCTTTTTAAAATAGTTGCTTGTCCACTTGTAAAAGCATATTGTCCAAAACGAACACGTAATCTTCCATCAATTTCATGAACTATTTTAAAATTACTCATCATTATTGTGCCTTACTTTTTTCTACAGCTTCAGCATAGACGTCTTGAGCATCTTCTTTAATAGAAGTAACAGTTGCTTCTACGTTATCTTTTACTTGCATTCCACTAGCTAATCCTTTAACAGCTAATTCTCTTGCTTTATTACTTTTAGCGAACTTTGAAGTTACAACAGCAGTTACTGCTCCTCCTACAAATGTCCATAATTCTTTACTTTTGAAAAATTCTTTCATCTTAAAATCCTCCTATCATTTGTCATTATACGACATTTTCTTAAAAAATAAATAATTTTTTATCTCATCTTTAATTTTTTGTTATACCTTGTTCTATTTCAATAATTTCATCACATAAAGCAAGAGATGACTTTCGATGACTAACAATAATAATCAATTTTTCATCTTTAATTCGTTTTAAACTTTCTAACAGGGCTGCTTCATTTAAACTATCAATACGACTTGTTGGTTCATCTAATAAAAGAATCGGTGTTTTTCTTAAGAAAGCACGTGCAAGACCAATTCTTTGTTTTTGACCACCCGAAATATTTTCATCATAAATCGTTTGATATCCTTGTGGTAAAGACGTAATAAAATCATGAATTTGT
>ENA-OPYX01001530-OPYX01001530.1-human-gut-metagenome-genome-assembly--contig:-NODE-1530-length-11986-cov-2.179020_pt1 | contig 11986 bp, 9 predicted proteins | sample MGYA00242639_ERZ504486 | MGnify/ENA primary metagenome ERZ504486 (study PRJEB26092, sample SAMD00036296) | human gut metagenome | host: Homo sapiens | study: EMG produced TPA metagenomics assembly of... | reverse complement strand
ACATTAAGAAGCGAATCTCCTCGGTTACCACGACCAAGCAGATCACGCGCACGATGGAGATGGTCTCTACGGCCAAGATCCGTCGTGCCCTCGATCGCTCCAAGCAGGCCGAGCCCTATAAGGAGGCGCTGACCGACGTCATGTTGACGGTCGCCGGCGACGCCTCCTGTTCGGGCACCGATCCCATGCTGCAGAAGCATGAGAGCGTCAAGCATGGCCTGATTGTCGTTATTGCCTCGGACCGCGGCCTTGCCGGCGGTTTCAATACGACGGTGGAGCGCACGGCCGAAAAGCTCGCCGCTTCTTGGGCGAACGACGGCATCGAGTGCGAGATCATCGCGTGCGGGCGTAAGCCGGCCACGTATTTCCGTGACCGCGCAAACGTTGTCATGCACTTTGAGGGCAACTCCTCTGAGCCCGATTTCAATCAGGCCCGCATGATTTCCTCTCATATCTGCGATGCGTATCGTGCCGGTGAGCTTGACCGTGTCGAGCTTGTCTACCACCACGCCAAGAACCGCGTGGATCAGGAGCTTCGCGTCGAGCATCTGTTGCCGCTCGACCCCGAGATGATCGCTATGGCCCACGGTCCGCGTAAGAACGAGACCGACGCCCCTAAGCGCATCTCGTCCACGTTCGAGTTCGTGCCCTCTCCTGAGCATGTTCTCGGCAAGCTTGTGCCGTCTTATATCCTGACGGTCATCTACCAGGCCCTGATCGATTCGGCGGCTGCCGAGCAGGGTGCACGCCGCAAGGCCATGCACTCCGCGACGGAAAACGCCACCGCGATCATCTCGACCCTTACCCGCACGTATAGTCGCGTGCGCCAGGCTTCGATCACGACCGAGATTAACGAGATCGTCGGCGGAGCCTCAGCATTGGAGGAACAGTAATGGCTAATAACACCGTAAAGCTTGCGGTCGAGGAAGCCACCAAGAAGACGACTGCCGGTGATGGTCGCATCGTGCGAATCATCCGGCCCTGTCGTCGACGCTCTAAGTTGACGGCGCGGTGCCCCGATCTACAACGCGCTCACGGTCGAGGCCGAGACCCCGATCGGTCATCTGAGCACGATCCTCGAGGTCGAGAGCCAGCTTCCGGGCGGCGTCGTCCGCACGGTCGCCATGTCCTCGACCGACGGCCTGCAGCGCGGCCTCATCGCCACCGATACCGGTGAGCCCATGAAGATGCCCGTTGGCCCCAAGACGCTCGGCCGAATTTGGAACGTTATGGGCAAGCCCGTCGACGGCAAGCCCATGCCCGAGGTGGAGGAGTTCTACCCCATCCACCATGCAGCGCCCCGTTTCGACGAGCTCACCACCAAGACCGAGATCTTCGAGACCGGCATCAAGGCCGTCGATCTGCTCGAGCCCTACATCCGTGGCGGCAAGACGGGCCTGTTCGGCGGTGCCGGCGTCGGCAAGACCGTTCTGATTCAGGAACTGATTTATAACATCGCCACGGCCCACAACGGCTATTCCGTCTTTACCGGCGTCGGTGAGCGCACCCGCGAGGGCAACGACCTGTACGGTGAAATGCGCGAGAGCGGCGTTCTGAACAAGACAGCGTTGGTCTACGGCCAGATGAACGAGCCTCCCGGAGCCCGTATGCGCGTCGCCCTGTCCGGCTTGACGATGGCGGAATACTTCCGCGACGTCAAGCACCAGGACGTGCTGCTCTTCATCGACAACATCTTCCGTTTCACGCAGGCAGGCTCTGAGGTTTCGGCTCTGCTGGGCCGTATGCCCTCTGCCGTGGGCTACCAGCCCACCCTGGCCACTGAGATGGGCGCTCTGCAGGAGCGTATTACCTCCACCCGCAAGGGCTCGATCACGTCGGTGCAGGCCGTCTATGTGCCCGCGGACGACCTGACCGACCCCGCGCCCGCCACGACCTTCACCCACCTGGACGCCACCACGGTTCTGAGCCGTGACATCGCCTCCCAGGGCATTTATCCGGCTGTCGACCCGCTGGACTCCACCTCCCGTATCCTCTCGCCCGAAGTTGTCGGCCAGGAGCACTACGAGGTCGCCCGCGCCGTGCAGCAGGTGCTGCAGCGCTACAAGGAGCTGCAGGACATTATAGCCATCATGGGTATGGACGAGCTGTCCGAGGAGGACAAGATCACGGTGGCCCGTGCCCGCAAGGTGCAGCGCTTCCTGTCCCAGTCCTTCCATGTTGCGGAGCAGTTCACCGGTATGCCCGGCCAGTATGTGCCGTTGAAGGAGACCCTGCGTGGCTTCAAGATGATTTTGAACGGCGAGTGCGACAGCATCCCCGAGAGCTGTTTCCTGTTCGCCGGTACGATTGATGATGTCCTGGCCAAGGCCAAGCAGCAGTAAGGCGGTGGGAGTATGGCAACTTTCCCGCTCAAGATCATGACGCCGGACGGCGTTGCGTTTGATGGCTCGGTCACGTCGGTATCCTGCCGCACCATCAACGGCCAGCTTCAGTTGCTGGCGCGGCATATCGACATCTGCACGGCGCTGGGCATGGGCGAGGCTCATATTAAGCTGGAGGACGGCACGGTCCGCCGCGCAGCCTGTATGGGCGGTATGCTGAGCATGCTTGGCGGCGAGTGCCATCTGCTGGCAACGACCTTTGAATGGGCCGATGCCATTGATGCCGAGCGCGCCGCCCGCAGCAAGGCCCGTGCCGAAGCGTTGCTGGCCCAGAAGAATCTGGACAAGCGCGACATGCAGCTTGCCGAGGCCCGTTTAAGGCGTGCCTTGGTGCGCAGCAGCGTGGCCGCCCGCAAGGATATTTGAATCCGACTGCCCTCGCCGTTTGGCGGGGGCATTTTATTTTTCGAACCCGCCGCAAAGCACTGTGGTCAGTGTCTCAAACGCCCCGCCGCGCTTGCCTTTTGCGCCCGCACACGGTATAATACAGATATGAATACTGCAATGATTTACATCCTTATTATGAATGTCATCGGCTTCTGCCTGATGGGGCTGGACAAGCACCGCGCCTGCATACGGCAGTGGCGCGTGCCGGAGAAGATCCTGTTTGGCGCGGCTCTGCTGGGCGGCAGTGCCGGTGCGTGGGCCGGTATGTACGTGTTCCATCACAAGACGCGCCACTGGTATTTTGTAGTGGGCATACCGCTGATCCTTGCGGCCCAGCTGGCGCTGGCTGTTTATTTTACGCGCTGAACCAGGCAGGGGAGGTGTCCCGCCGTGTCATTTTTTACCGCGCTGTTCTCCGGGCACAAAAAGTCTGCCGCTCTGCTGACGCCGCCTGACGGCATGCGGGAGACGGATATTGCGCTGGAAAGCAGCACCTGCACCGGAGAGACGGTCAACGGCTTTCGCAGCAAAGCGGACGGTCATCTGCTGAATGCCGTTGTCGTGCGCAGCCGTGCGGATATTGAGACATTTTACAAAAGCTACGGCTTTGTGTACACAGGCAAATTTGATAAATAATCCACAAACCACGCTTGATATTTTATTAACTTTATGAAATATATTGCCTTGCCTTCTCTTTTCGCACATATATTGCACAGATTTCTGCCGTTTCGCACGTTTTCTTTGCAAAGCGCAAAATGGGTGCTATAATAGCTGTGTAAGTGCTAAGCAGCTATGTGCTGCATAAATACTGGAGGAGTATCAGACTATGTCCATTTTCGAAAATTTTGAGAAGAAGCTGCAGGCTGAGCCGAAGTCCATCGTCTTTACCGAGGGTACCGACGCCCGTATTCTGTCCGCTGCAAGCCGTCTGCTGGCAGGCAAGACCCTGAAGGTCATCCTGCTGGGCGAGGTCGAAGCCGTCAAGAAGGCCGCTGCTGACGGCAGCTTTGACATCACCGGTGCCGAGATCATCGCCCCTGCCAACTACGAGGGCTTTGATGAGATGGTCGCCAAGATGGTCGAGCTGCGCAAGGGCAAGATGACCGATGAGCAGTGCCGTGCCGCTCTGTCCAAGGGCAATTACTTCGGCACCATGCTGGTCAAGCAGGGCAAGGCTGACTGCCTGCTGGGCGGCGCAACCTACTCCACCGCTGACACCGTCCGCCCGGCTCTGCAGCTGATCAAGTGCAAGCCCGGCATCAAGTCTGTCAGCTCCTGCTTCATCCTGACCCGCGGCGAGGAGAGCATCGCCATGGGCGACTGTGCCATCAACATCGATCCCTCCGAGGACGAAATCGTCGAGTCCACCGTCGAGACCGCTCACACCGCAGAGATTTTCGGCATCGACCCCCGTGTTGCACTGCTGTCCTACTCCACCAAGGGTTCCGGCAAGGGTGAGACCGTCGACAAGATGCGCAACGCTACCGCCCGCGTTCAGGAGGCTCACCCCGAACTGAAGGTCGACGGTGAACTGCAGTTTGACGCTGCCGTTGCTCCCGAGGTCGGCCAGCTGAAGGCTCCCGGCTCCAAGGTCGCCGGCTATGCCAACACCTTCATCTTCCCCAACATCAACGCCGGCAACATCGGCTACAAAATTGCCCAGCGCTTGGGTGGCTTTGAAGCCTACGGCCCCATTCTCCAGGGCCTGAACGCCCCCATCAACGACCTGTCCCGCGGCTGCAATGCCGAAGAGGTCTACAAGATGGCCCTGATCACCGCCGCGCTGATCTGAGTTAAAATCCCTACATAAAAAGCAACTGCCGCCCGCGATATACAAAACGGGCGGCATTTTTTGTGTGGCAGGGGGCGCATATAGATGCCCCCCTGCGGAAATTGCAATTTTCTTGTGGTATAAACTAAATTTTCTGCGTGTAGGGGTCGATGCTTGCATCCGCCCCTATAAAAAATGTCCGCTGCAATTTTTACCGTCAGCGGACATTTTTTATGAATCTACCAATCAATAGTGCAGCTTTTCCGCATCCAGCCCCTCCAGCACGGGCAGCATGGCGGCGGCTCGGCGCGGGCGGCAATGGGGTCCATCATCAGTTAGTTGCCGCACTCGACGGCGGATGCGCCGGGAATCTCTCCCTCATACTCCGCCATCCAAGCAAAGGCGCTGCGGGTCAGGTCAAGCGCCTCGGCGGGCGTCAGGCCGGTGGTCAGCAGGTAAAAGCCGGTCAAACAGCCCATGGGGCCGACATAGACAACACCCCTGCTGTACTTGCTGTTGCGCGCATAGGTTGCAAACAGATGCTCCAGCGTGTGAGCCGCGGCGGGGGAAAGATAGCTGCCCTTGTTGGGCTGCTTCATGCGGATGTCCCAGGTCAAAATCTCGCCGTCAGCACCGTCCTGGCGGGACAGGTACATACCCGGCAGCAGCCTGGTGTGGTCAACACAGAAGCTCGCGATACGTTCCATCGTGGTCCGCCTCACTTCGCCATCGCCTGCACAACACCGCGGGCGCAGTCCATGGAAATCGTCATGCCGTCCTTCAGCGTGCGGGTGGCATTGGTAGCACCAACGATAACGGCCTTATCCAGCGTCAGACCGACAATGGCGGAATGGCTGTTCGTACCGGCCTCCTCGGTGATGATACCGGCAGCCTCACGCATGAAAGGCAGCGTGTCGTTGGTAGTGAAGGGTACGACCAAAATCTGGCCGGGCTTGAACTTCTTGGCAGCCTCGGTGGCGTTGCGGCACACGCAGACCACACCCTTGGCGTTGTGGTTGCCGATGCCGACACCGGCCAGCAGGGAATCGCCGACCATATGGACCTTGATCATGTTGGTGGTGCCGGAGATGCCGACGGGAACACCGGCGGTGACGACGACGAGGTCGCCGTCCTGCACAAGGCCCGCGGTCTTGGCCTTCGCAACCGACATACTGATGAGCTCATCCGTGGAGGTCGCGTAGTCCATCAGCAACGGGGTAACGCCGCGGTAGACGTTCAGCTGGCAGCGGGTAGTTTCATCAAGCACACAGGCAATAATTTGGGTGTCAGGACGGAAGCGGCTCAACAGGCGGGCGGTCTCACCGCTCTTGGAAGCCGTGATGATGGCGGAAGCGCCGATGTCTGTAGCGGTGGTGCAGGCGGCATGGCCGACGGCAGCGCTGATGTTCAGGCGGCTGTTGTCCGTACCGGAGTGGTGGACCAGACTGTCAAAGCTGGAGTCTGCCTCGGTGGTCTCGGCAATCGTAGCCATGGCCTTCAGCGCCTCGACGGGGTACTTGCCCGCGGCGGTTTCACCGGAGAGCATGACCGCGCCGGTGCCGTCGTAGATGGCGTTGGCCACGTCGGTGATCTCGGCACGGGTCGGGCGGGGGTTGACGATCATGGAATCCAGCATCTGGGTAGCGGTAATGCAAATCTTACCGGCGCTCATGGCGCGGTCGATCAGGTGCTTCTGGATGGCCGGGATCTCGGCAAAGTCGATCTCAACGCCCATATCGCCGCGGCAACCATGATGCCGTCGGCCACGGTCAGAATCTCGTCGATGTTGTCGATGCCCTCCTGGTTCTCGATCTTCGCGATGATGCGGATCTTGGAGTTGTGCTCGTCCAGGATGTGGCGGATATCCATAATGTCCTGCGCGTTGCGGGCAAAAGCTGGCGGAGATCAGGTCAAAGCCCTGCTCGACACCAAACAGAATATCGCTCGTGTCGCGCTGGCTCATATACGGCATGGACAGATGCACGCCGGGAACGTTGACGCCCTTCTTGGTCTTGATGATGCCGTCATTGCAGACCGTGCAGACAATGTCGGTGTCGCCGACCTCGTCAATGCGCAGCTCAATCAGACCGTCGTCCAGCATGATCCGGCCACCGGGCTTTGACGTCGTGGGGCAGTTCTTTGTAAGTGACGGGAGCAGATTTCGTTCGTGCCCTCTACGCTGCGGGAGGTCAGGGTGAACTTCTGGCCGGTGGTCAGCTTCTCCACACCGTTCTTGAACTCACCCAGACGAATCTCGGGACCCTTGGTGTCCAGCATACAGGCAATGGGCAGGTCCAGCTCCTTGGACAGTGCGCGTACCTTGTCATAGCGGCCCTTGTGCTCCTCGTAGTCGCCATGAGAAAAGTTGAAACGCGCGACGTTCATGCCGTTCTCCATCAGCTGGCGCAGAATGCCCGGCTTATCGGTGGACGGACCCATAGTACAGACGATCTTGGTTTTACGCATAAAGTTTATCCTCCGTTTTACATTTCTACCTATTTATATACTTTAGCAAACCTCAGCGGTATTATACTACAAGTCCGCCGTGGGAGACAAGAGGAAAACGGCTTTCGTCTGAAAAAAACCGCACAAAAATTGTTTCCTTTCTGCCCGTTAATTTTTACACAATTTCAGCTCGTTCCGTGCAAATTCTGCCACAGCCCGGGTACGGTCCGACTTACAGGCCACCGGCGTTCTTCTGTGCCCGGCGGGTCCGATTTGCAAGCATTGATTACATGTTTACTTTTTGCGGTGTTTACGGTATAATAAGGCCATGAATAGTCCTTTACCACTTACTATACAGGAGAAGCATCATGGCAAAACGTGTATTTCTGATTGTGCTCGACAGCTTCGGCGTCGGAGCAGAGCCGGACGCGCCCCTTTTCGGCGATGTCGGCACCAACACACTGGGGGCCATTGCAGGGCATCCCAATTTCAGGGGTGATAACCTTGCCAGGCTCGGCATGTTCAATCTGGACGGCGTGACCTGCGGCACCCCCGCAGCCGCCCCCATCGGCAGCTATGCCCGCCTGCGTGAAGCCAGTGCCGGCAAGGATACGACCATCGGCCACTGGGAAATCGCGGGTCTGCTGAGTGCCGAACCGCTGCCCACCTTCCCGGACGGTTTCCCGCAGGAGCTGCTGGATGCGTTCACCGCCAAAACCGGCTATAAGGTTCTGTGCAACAAGCCCTATTCTGGCACCGACGTCATCCGCGACTACGGCGAGGAGCACATGAAAACCGGTGCACTCATCGTCTACACCTCCGCCGACAGTGTGTTCCAGATCGCCGCGAACGAGGCCATCGTCCCTGTGGAAAAGCTGTACGAGATCTGCGCACAAGCGCGGGAGCTGCTGACCGGCAAATACGGCGTGGGCCGCGTCATTGCCCGCCCGTTCGTGGGCGACCGCGCCGCCAACTTCACCCGCACGCCGCGCCGCCATGACTACAGTCTGGTCCCGCCGCATGACACGATGCTCGACGCCATCCTGGCCGCGGGCAAGCAGACCATCGGTGTCGGCAAGATCCACGACATCTTTGCGGGCAAGGGCATCGGCGAGACTATCCGCACCTCCGGCAACACCGAGGGTCTGCAAGTCACGTTGGAGTTGGCGGACCGCGATTTTGAGGGTCTGGCCTTCGTCAACCTCGTCGACTTTGATATGCTCTACGGCCACCGCCGCGACGTGGCAGGCTACGCCGCCGCCGCGCCGAGTTCAACGATTGGCTGCCCGGCCTTTATGGCCAAAAATGCGCCCCGGGTGACATCCTGGATGGTCACGGCGGATCACGGCTGCGACCCCAGCTACACCAAGACCACCGACCACACCCGTGAGCACGTGCCGTTCCTGATTTACGGCGACGAGATCAAACCCGGCGTCAACCTGCACACCCGCTACAGCTTCGCCACGATTGCCGACACTGTCTGCAAGGCGCTGGGCGTTGACTACTGCCCGGCGGGCTGCGGTGTTTATGATGAAATTGCCCGCTAAGGTGGGCGTTCTTGTGCTGGACCTGCTGGCCGCAGTGCTGGTCCTCTATTCGGTTTCGCTGATTTTTCTGTCCAACTTCAACATGGGCAACCTGATGGTCTGGCTGCTGACGGCCTGCGTGGCCGGGTACGCCGTGTTCCGCCGCCCGCTAAGCCTGTGGTTTTCCGCAGGCGCAGGACGGGTCGTTTTCTGGGTGCTGGCCGTTCTGGCCGGGGTGTATCTGGCGCTGATCGCCTTTGTGTCGGTCAGCGGCTATATGAACCCGCCCACGGGGGACGAAAGGGTCATCATCGTGCTGGGGGCCGGGCTGCATAAGGATAAGCCCAGCAAGCTCCTGCAATGCCGCCTGAATAAGGCGTATGACTACGCCGCCGCCCACCCGGACCACACTGGTTATCACCAGCGGCGGCAGGGCCGCGACGAATGGCGGCCCGAGGGCGACGCCATGCGGGACTACCTGATTGCCAAAGGACTGCCTGCGGACCGCGTGCTTGCCGAATCCGGCTCGACCTCCACCGAGGAAAACTTTGCCTTCTCACTGACCATCCTGCGGGAGCATGGCTTTGATGAGACAACGCCCATCGTCTACGTTTCCAATGCGTTCCACTGCTACCGCGCCGGGAAATACGCCGCCCTGGCGGGCTTTACCAAAGCCACGGCGCTGCCCGCCGCAACGCCGCTGCGCAGTGTGCTGCCATGCTATCTGCGGGAGGCACTGGCACTGCTCTACTACTGGGTATTCAAAACGTCCGCCAGCGGACCGATGCATGCGATGGTCGGCTTGCTGGAGCTGAATAAAAATTTCTTTTATAAATAGGAGGGGACTGCCATGCAGATCCGCTATTACAAGGAGTACAGCCGGTTTCTGAACCGTTTTATGGAGTTTAAGGTCTACGGCCATGCCGGACGCCCATCGTCATTTTCCCGTGCCAGAGTGGCCGCTTCTTCGACTGGGAGGACCGTAATATGTGCAACGCGGCGGCCCCCTGGATTGACAGCGGCAAGCTGCAGATCTTCACCGTCGACAGCATCGACCTCGAGAGTTGGGACAATAACGGCCCCGAACGCCGCGCCATCGAGATGCAGGAGCGCTGGTACAACTATATCTGTGAGGAGTTCGTCCCCCGTCTGCTGGAGATCAACCGCGAGCAGGGCGAGGACCACACAGGCTGCATCCTGACCGGCGGTGCCAGCATGGGCGGCGGCCACGCCGTCAACTTCTACCTGCGCCGACCCGACATCTTCAACGGCACGATTGCCCTGAGCGGCCTGTACTCCTCCGGCATGTTCTTCGGCAGCTACATGGACGACCTTGTCTACCGCAATTCTCCCTGCGATTACATGCGCAACTTCCCGACGACTCACCCCTACATGAAGCTGTTTGAAAAGGCCGACAAGTTCATTATGTGCTGCGGCCAGGGCGCGTGGGAAGCTGACCTGCTGGCCTCCACGAAGGAGCTGCAGGCCATTCTCGAGAGCAAGGGCATCCATCCCATCGTGGACATCTGGGGCCAGGATGTCTCCCACGACTGGTACTGGTGGGAGAAGCAGTGGGTCTACTTCCTGCAGATGACCCTGGGCGACGCATAACGAATACAGTAAGGAACACGATTCTATGGAATTTTTGGCACGATGCAGCGGCGCAAAAGCGCTGGCTGCGCCGCTTTGCGCTGCTGACGGGCGTGCTGCTGCTGCCCGTGCTGGTGCTGGCGGTCTTTGCGCGCCCCTCGGCAGATGATTTCATCTACGCCGCCCGCACCCATGCCGTGGTGCAGCAGTACGGCCTTGACCTGCCGCGTCTGCTGCGGGCCGCGTGGGACACCAACGTCTACTACTATGAGAACTGGCAGGGACTCTACGTTTCCGGCTTTACGCTGGCGTTTCAGCCCGCCATCTTCGGCAACAAATATTATGGTGCCACGCTGGTCTGCGTGCTGCTGCCGCTGTTTTTCTGCCTGTATGGGCTGGCACGGTGCGTGGTGCTGCGTCTGGACCCGGCGCAAAGGCGTCTGCCCTGGGCACTGGCGCTGCTGCTGACCTTCGCCTTTATCGAGGGCATGCCCGCCCCCGTGGAGGGATTGTACTGGTTCAACGGTGCCATGAACTACCTGCCGTACTTTTCGCTGGCCGTGCTGAACGCCGGGCTGGCGTTTGCGCTCTGCTTTGCCGATAAGCTGCCGACCCGCCGCAAATTTTTCTATGCGGCAGCGGGCTGTGTGTGCAGTCTTGTCATCGGCGGCGGGCATCAGGTGGCCGGGCTGCTGAACGTGCTGGTCCTGCTGTTGGCCGCGGCGCTCTGCGCTGTGCGCCGCCGTAATTTCTGGCAGGCCCCCGCGCTGGCCGCGGCCATGGCGGGGCTGCTTTTGAATGTGTTGGCCCCCGGCACGCAGGTGCGTACTGCAGGCTTTGCCGGTGCGGGCTTTGCGGAGGCTGTCGTCAAGAGCTTTATCCTCGCCGCCATGGAGTGGATCCGCTGGCTGGATGTGCCGCTGCTCTGTCTGCTGGCACTGCTTGTACTGCCGCTTTTGCATCTGACCCGCAGCGCCGTGCTTTCGGACCGGGTGTTCCGCCATCCGTGGCTCGGCGCGGCGGTCACCTTCGTGCTGATGTGGGCCATGATCTTTCTGCCGTCCTACACAATGGGCGGCATCGGCGCCGGGCGGCTTTTGAACGTTGTCTGGATGACCTTTGTGCTGGGTCTGGCTGCCACCGAGTTTTTGCTGCTCGGCTGGCTCGAGCGCGTGCGCGGCGTTTCTCTGCATGGTGCAGAGCAGTTCTGCCGCCGCCAAGCCCGCCGTCTGTCGCTGCTTGCCGCCGCTATGCTCCTCTGCATGGCCTGCATCGGCAGCCACACCGTAAAGGAGGGCCAGGACAGCTACTTTGCCACCAGTCTCGAGGCCGCTTATGAGTTGGCCAATGGCAGCGCCAGGCGCTACGCCGACGCCCTCGACGCGCGGGAGGCACTGCTGAACGACACCGCCCAGCCGGATGTTCCATCCGCCCGCTGAACGATGACGAACGCCCGTGGCTGCTGTTCTATACCGATGTCGCGCCCGGCCCCGATATGTGGGGGCTGACGCCGTACTTTGGCAAGCAGTCTGTCACAATTTCGGATTTTGAATGACACAAACCCCTGCCGTGCCGCAGGGGTTTTGCATGAATGCAATTCCTATTGAGCAGGTAGGAAACCGCACCTGCCATACTGATTCTATAAAGAGGCTTCCGCATGATCTATCTTGACTATACTGCCAACACCCCGGCAGACCCCGACGTTCTGGACGCATACCTCGCGGCGGAGCGCCGATATATCGCCAACCCCAACTCTACCCACCTTTGCAGGGCAGGAGGCCCGCGCCGAGATGGAGCGGGTGACCCCAATCCATTGCGCAGCACCTTGGCGTGCAGCCCGCCGAGATCATCTACACCTCGGGCGC
>ENA-OPYX01001528-OPYX01001528.1-human-gut-metagenome-genome-assembly--contig:-NODE-1528-length-11989-cov-4.295144_pt1 | contig 11989 bp, 12 predicted proteins | sample MGYA00242639_ERZ504486 | MGnify/ENA primary metagenome ERZ504486 (study PRJEB26092, sample SAMD00036296) | human gut metagenome | host: Homo sapiens | study: EMG produced TPA metagenomics assembly of... | reverse complement strand
TTTTATTATAAAACATTTTCAGCCAGAATGCTACATTTATCTTTTTTATTCAGACAAAATTCATACTTTTAGCCTAGAACCTGCTCATCATCACAGGTAACACCAAGGCTTACCTCGATCAGCCGCAGATCCGATCCAAGTGCTTTGATGGAATGTTTCTTGCCGGATGCAATACTTACCGTAGAACCTGCAAGCAGATCTACTTCCGTTCCCTCAAGAATCAGTTTTCCCATACCGGAAATAACGGTGATCGTCTCCGTATGCTGGGCATGTGTGTGATATGGCATTGTCTTGCCTGCAAGGATCTTGATGCGTTTTGTCACGCTGTGTGTGCCGTCCTCGTCGTTGTTGTCGATCGTCTTGATCGTTCCCCAGCGGCGCTCTTCAAATCTTGACTCATCCGGAATATTTTCAAGGCAGTCTTTGATATAGGAACTCTGGTGTTTGTCCGCTACTAATATTCCATCGTGCGAAGCAACGATCACCATATTTTTTGCTCCCATGACTACCATCGGAACTCCAAGCACATTGATTGCATGGCTGTTCTCACAGGTCTTATCCCATGTCACATCACCAATGCTCTGCTCTTTCATTTCCTCGGTCAGGGTATTCCAGGTTCCAAGGTCTTTCCAGATCCCGTCATACTGGACAGCAACAATGTTTTTCCAGTGCTCTAACACCTCATAGTCAAAGCTCTGTTTCGGCAGCTTTTCGTAATCGGCAACCATCTCATCATAGTTTGTCGTAACACCGTATTTATCCAGCCACTGCGCAGCCATGTTTAATTTGAAACAGAACACACCACAATTCCAGAGTGCACCCATATCCACAAGTTCCTGTGCGGTCGCCTCATCCGGTTTTTCACGGAATCCTTTTACTGCAAACGGCTCGGATCCTTTTTTTTCAGGAACGATATATCCATATTTTGTGGATGGATAGGTCGGCACGCCGCCGAGCAGTCCGATCACACTGTCCTGTTTTTCAATATATTCACCCAAAGATTTGATCTTATTAAAAAATTCTACTGTAGTGTATGGATCTACCGGCAGAAATGCAACCACATCATCCGGCTTTGCACCCTTGTTTGACAAAAGATAGGCACAGGATAACATAACAGCCGGGAATGTGTTGCGGCGCATAGGCTCAACCGCAACTTCTGCCTGTCCGTCCAACTGGCTCTCGATGAGCTCCACCTGGGAATCGCTTGCACAAACGATCGTATTTTCGGAAAGAGATGCCGCTTTCAGCTGTCCAAAGACACGCTGTAACATGGAACATTTTTCGGTGCTTTCCGAATGTTCCGCTTCATCCGGGTTCATTAACTTAATATACTGCTTGGAACACAGATCATTTGATAACGGCCAGAGACGCTTTCCGGAACCGCCTGATAATAAAACAATATACATGTTGTTTCTCCATTCTACGCTCTTAGCGCTCTGCACGCATCGGATTGTGCAGGAAATCATCATAAGTCAGGCGAATTCCTTCCTCTAACTCTGTCTTATATTTCCAGCCGAGTCCCTCTAATTTGCTTACATCAAGAAGTTTTCTCGGTTGTTCCGTTCCGGTTTTGTGGAATCCCATTTGATCTCACCCTCATATCCGACTACTTTGGCAACCAGTTCTGTCAGCTCTTTGATGGTCAGCTCTTTTCCGGTTCCAAGGTTCACGGTCTCGTTTCCGCTGTAATGGTTCATCAGATATACGCAGGCATCTGCAAGATCGTCCACATAGAGGAACTCTCTGAGAGGTGTACCGGTTCCCCAACAGGTTACCTCTTTTAATCCGGCCTCTTTTGCCTCATGGAAACGACGGATCAGTGCCGGAAGCACATGGCTGTGCTCTGGATGATAATTATCGTTTGGTCCGTAAAGGTTGGTCGGCATAACAGAAATATAATCAGTTCCGTACTGACGGTTTAAAAACTCGCAGTATTTTAAACCGCTGATCTTTGCAAGTGCATATGCCTCATTGGTTTTCTCCAGTTCACTTGTCAGAAGGCAGCTCTCTTTCATCGGCTGTGGAGCCATACGCGGATAAATACAGGAAGAGCCTAAAAACATTAACTTCTTACATCCGTTTTTCCATGCCTCGTGGATCACGTTCATCTCAAGAACCATATTGTCATACATGAAATCAGCGAGTGCTTCACTGTTTGCCATGATACCGCCTACTTTTGCGGCTGCAAGAAACACATAATCCGGTTTTTCTTTTGCGAAAAACTCCTCCACTGCATCCTGACGGCAGAGATCTAACTCTTTGTGTGTTCTTGTGATGATATTTGTATATCCTTCTTTTTCAAGCTGACGGACAATCGCGGAACCTACCATTCCTCTGTGTCCGGCAACATATATTTTTGCATCCTTTTCCATGATCTTATTCTCCATTTCTGTCTGTTTCCCAAGACATAACAAGTTTGAGCGTAAGCACAAACTTGTGTGTGAAAAATCTTATTTTTCACACTTTTCTCCAAATGTTATTTTTCGTTTTTTACAAGCTCCATATCATGCGCTACCATGATCTTTACAAGCTCCTCAAAAGTAGTTTTCGTCGGATTCCAGCCAAGCTCTGTCTTTGCTTTTGTAGGATCTCCCCAGAGATTTACAACGTCGGTCGGACGATAGAACTCCGGTGAAACTTTGATAACAGTCTTTCCGGTTGCTTTGTCGATACCGACTTCATCCATACCCTCGCCCTTGAACTCAAGCTCAATGCCAGCCTCGCGGAATGCGTGCTCACAGAACTCGCGGACAGAGTGCTGCTCACCGGTTGCGATCACGAAATCTTCCGGTTTGTCGTTCTGTAAGATCAGCCACATACATTCAACATAGTCTTTTGCATAACCCCAGTCACGCAGGGATGATAAATTTCCAAGGTAGAGCACATCCTGTTTGCCCTGGGCGATTCTTGCTGCTGCAAGGGAGATTTTTCTGGTTACGAAAGTCTCACCACGGCGCTCTGACTCATGGTTGAATAAAATACCATTACAGCAGAACATGTTATATGCTTCACGGTACTCTTTTACGATCCAGAAACCGTACTGTTTTGCAACTGCATACGGGCTGTATGGGTGGAACGGTGTTGTTTCGCGCTGTGGAACTTCCTCTACTTTTCCATATAACTCGGAAGTGGAAGCCTGATAAATACGGCAGGTCTTCTCTAATCCACAGATACGGACTGCCTCAAGCACTCGGAGTACTCCGGTTGCGACAATATCTGCTGTATATTCCGGCACATCGAAGCTGACACCAACATGGCTCTGTGCAGCGAGGTTGTAGATCTCATCCGGTTTAATGCTTCCGATCAGACGTACCAGACTTAAAGAATCAGACAGATCTCCGTAATGAACGGTAAAATTCGGATTGCCCTCTAAATGGTCGATACGCTCTCTCTTTTCTACGGAAGAACGGCGTACCATACCGTGTACTTCATATCCTTTTTCTAAAAGAAGCTCTGCAAGGTAGCTTCCATCCTGTCCTGTGACACCTGTGATCAATGCTTTTTTACTCATTTCATCTCTCCTTTTATGAATTCTATGATTATTTTGCTAATATCAAAATTTTAAGCCGTTGTATAGATTAATCTAATTTTTTTGATTTTGCAATTGAATATATTGGTCTAAAATAGTATTATATTGCTATGCAAAAATTATTTTTTGAAAAATATAAAACCTCCGAAGTTACAAATACGCGAAGCGTCATCAATACCCCCTCCGCATTTACCCGCAAAAATTTCTTCCACATACAGGAAGCTGGCTATTTAAAAAGCCTGAAATCACATTTAAGCAGGCGGAGCGAGCTGAATTCCTACCTGTTTTTTGTCGTGCTCTCCGGCAGTGGCGAGGTCACCTACCGCGAACCGTTATCCGAAGGCGGAATGATCTCTTCAACGGCGCATGCGGGTGACTGTTTTTTTCTCGACTGTTCCGGGGAATACACCCACATCAGTACGGATGAAGATCCATGGGAACTTCTCTGGATCCATTTCAACGGTCCCGAGGCCAGGGCATATTATACCTATTTCAGGGATCACCATAACTGGCATTTCCGCTCTGCTCATTTCACAGAACTGATCAACGCAATCGAGAGTATCATCCGCTACAACGAAGAACCGACCGATGACACCGATCTTTTAACTGCCCAGCAGATCATTCATATTTTAACGCTCATCTGTACCGAGTCTAATGAAAAAAATGAACTGCTCTCAGATAAACTTAAAACAATTCTGCACTATCTGGACGAACATTATACCGAAAATATCTCCTTAGACCAGCTTGCGGAACATTTTTTTATCAGTAAGTATTATCTTTCACGGGAATTTAAAAAGGAATTCGGAACGACGGTCATACAGTATGTGCTGGCAAAAAGGATCAATAATGCCAAGGAGCTGCTTCGGTACAGCAATTCTTCGATTGAGGAGATTGCGCACCTGTGTGGGATCGATGATGCGAGTTATTTTAATAAGGTGTTCCGGAAGATGGAGGGGTGTACGGCGTCGGAGTACCGGAAACGCTGGTAGAAGTGGGTGGCTCGGACGCAGGGAAACGCCTGGCTTTACGTTATGTTTTCGATAGGCGTTTCACCGCGTCCTATCTTTACTTTGGCTTTCGTCGCAGGCGTTTCATTACGACATGGCTCTACCTGGTTCTACCTGGTCTTTCGACGCAGGCGTTTCTTTAACCGGTTCAGTATTTCTGAAAACGCAAGGCATCCCAGGACGGCGGCGGTAATGCGCAGTGCATGATACAGAACAAATGGTACAACTGCGCCGCCCGGCACAGGAATTGCGATAAATTTGGATGCAATACGTTCGACAACTTCTAAGGCAAAGATGTGGAAGGCGAGCAGAAAGATCGTATTTTTTCCGACGTAGGCGATGAATCTGCCCGGTGCCGTATTTTCGATCAGTTTGCCAAACCAGATGCAGAGCAGTGATCCGGTGAGTCCGACGATGATGAAAAATGGGACGCTGAATGCTCCGTAGATGCCGTATTCGCGGATGGACATATTGATGCCGGGATCAAGACAGCTTGTCAGGATGTAGATGACAAATACCGCTGCGATTAACGGAATGTTCCATTTTTTTTCGAAGAACTGTGCTCTCCCAAGCAGGGTTCCTGCAATCATGAAGATGGTTCCCACGCAGGCAAGATCGATGCTCCATGGAAGGAGTACCGGAATATCTGCAAGTGCCATTGTGATGGCAGTCAAAACGATCAGTGTACCGATTAAAAATTTCCGGTCAGAAAGGCAGCGGTCAATGACCAGATGATAGACAAGACTCGCTGCAAAAAATGCGGTCAGATACCACATGGCTCCATTTGCCACGGTAAACAAATAAACGTTATCCTTGACGACTGTCGTGTCGTACAGGCAGTATCTGGAATAAAGAATTCCAAATGCAGACGCTTTTGTCTCCGCAAGTGTTCTTCCCATCAGCACATAGACTGCCAAAAGCACTGCACTGTATCCAAAATACGGGATCAGAAGGCGTTTTGCCTTGTGTTCAATATTTTCTTTGTAACTTCTTCCCTCTTTATAAATATATCCCGAAACCACAAAAAACAGCGGAATGTAATAATTGATCAGAAAGCGGCTCAGCCCGCAGCTGTGTGAGATAATGACAAGCAAAAGTCCGAATCCCCTTGCCACATCCAGATATTGATATCGTTTCATTTTTACTCCTGTATCCAATCCTGTTTAATCAGTGCACGCTCCCACAGATACGGCTGAATCCGGTTCCAGATGTCCGCCGCCTGATGGAACGAAGCATTTTTACCTGCAAGAAAATCAGAAAGATCACTGCGTACCTTCGCCGGATCATCGATCAGACTGCAGTTTGCAAAGTCTGCAGATGCCACCGTATCCTCAAAAAACTGGCGGTACGGTCCCCTCATCCAGTCAAGAATCGGAGCATTAAATCCCAGCTTGGTACGGCGGTAAGCAATCTCTTTTGGCATAAAAGCTGCGCCCGCATCACGGACGATCGATTTCGAAAAACCTCCGTGCAGTTTTGAACGCCATCCAATGGAAAATGCAAACTCTACGATCCTGTAATCCAGAAACGGCATACGGATCTCAACGCCCGCTGCCATGCTGTCCCTGTCATAGTTACGCAGCAGTGTCGGCAGGATCGTCTCATGTGTGGAGACAAATAATGTCTTATTAAGATTATCCAGACGGTTCCAGTTCGGATGGTCAGAATACGCACTCTTTACAGTTTCTTTACCAAGCAGTTTTTTTGCATGGTATTTTAACATATATTCGCGATAGAGTCTGTTTCTCTGCTTTTTAAATGCAGCTGACTGCTGACTCACTCCGTCTTCCGCATCCTGGTTTAAATATGCGGTCGTGATCATGTCAATTTCTTCTTTGTCTTTGCATCCGGGTATGCTTTTAACACATCAAATCCATATCCCGCAAACAGCTCATCCGCCGCATGTCCGTCAAGGGAAACAGTGGTTCCCATCTCTCTCTCATTTTTTGTAGAGCTCCATCATCGGCACCTGTGGATTGCCCCAGAGTTCTTCAAAACAGTAAAGCTGGCGCAAAACTCACGCTCTGAAACTGCGGAATCAATGTTCATAAAGGTATGGCTGATTCCAGATAATCCGTCACCTGTTTGCATATTTTGTTTCATCCTGCGCCGTTCCCGGAAAACATGCCACATAAACGTGCTGCCAGTCAATTGTTGGCGCGCTCATCTGTCATGTTTTGGAAATATAGGACATTGCGCAGATAACAGCGGAAGAATCAAGTCCTCCGGAAAGTCCGGTACCAAGTGTCACATCACTTCTCATGCGGATCTTGCAGGCATCCAGAAACAATTCGCGGAACTGCTCTACCTGTTCCTCATAGGAATCCGGTACGCTGATCAGATGATCTAAGGTATTCCAGTAGCGTTTCAGTGTAATCTTTCCGTCTTTTACCCATGCATTGTGGCCTGCCGGGAACCGTTTGATTCCACGGATCAGACACTCCGGCTGTGACTCATAATGATTGTCTGCAAAGTAGCGGTCAAACATCGGCTTGTTTGCTTCTACCTTAGGCAAAAGCGGCAGAATTACTTTCATCTCCGATGCAAACGCAAAACCACCATCCGGCAGTTCGGCATAAAATAACGGTTTTACTCCAAAACGGTCTCTGGAAATGAAAAGCTGTTTTGTCTGTTTATCCCAGATGGCAAATGTCCACATACCGTTGAAGCGTTCCACACAGGATTCACCCCACTCACAAAATGCAGCCATGATGACTTCGGAGTCGCTGGCACTGCGGAACGTATATCCCTTTTTCTTAAGCTCGTCCCGGATCTCGATAAAGTTATAGATCTCACCGTTAAACGTCATCCAGTAACGCTCATTTGCATAGGACATCGGCTGGCTTCCGGCATTGGAAAGATCTAAAATGGATAATCTGCGGTGTCCTAATGTCACACCGTCCTCCTGCCACAGTCCGTAACCGTCCGGTCCACGGTGGATCATCGTGTTTAAGCATTTCATCGCCAGTTCCCGGTCTACCTTTTTATTGACTACACCGTAAATTCCACACATACTAAACCTCGTTTCTGATATAAATATTTATGAATCAAAAAAATTTGAAACTTATTAGGGAATTAAATTGTTCACAACTTTCATATACTAAATTTAAATTTCATAATTATTTCCGATGAATCAGCCACAGATAACGTGTATTCGTGACCAGATAACGTTTAAACAATCTCTTCGGATCCTGCAGCAGACGATATAACCATTCCAGGCTCAATTTCTGCATCCAGCCCGGCGCACGTTTAATGTTTCCGGCATGGTAGTCAAATCCTGCCCCGACACCGATCATCACGCCGTTTACATGGTCCTTATGAGCATACATCCATTTTTCCTGCTTCGGTGCTCCAAGTCCCACCCAGATGATATCTGCTCCGGATGCATTGATCTGGTCGACCATCTCTTTATCTTCCGCTTCGGACAACTCGCGAAACGGCGGTGACACCATTCCTGCAATCTGAAGATGTGGATATTTTTCTGCCAGTTTTTCTTTTAACAGAGCAAGCGTCTCCTCACTGCTCCCGTAAAAATAATGTTTCAGTCCGTTATCGCGTGCAAATAATGCAAGCATCAGATCCGGTCCTGTCACACGCTCCGCCTCCGGGAATCCGTGTTTTCTGCTGTAACCGGAAAGCGGCCCGCCATCCGGCAGAACAAACGCGGCATCTGCCTGTACCGTGTGATACTGCGGATCGTCATGCGCCATCACGGTCGTGTGCACATTTCCCACACAGATATATTTTCCCCGCAGCTGCTCTATATTCTGCTCGATCAGATTTACGGTCTTTTCCATATCCGTCACAAGGATATCAAGGCCTAAAATATTACATGTTTTCAGTTCCATATTTTTTCCCTGCTTCTTTTCTTCCTGCCATTTTCATGCTGTAAACATCTTAGCAGATATTTATGATTCCTTCCGGCATACCGTCTCAAGCGGTATATTCCCTATATACGATGGAAGTAAACTGAATGTACTGTTATAACTTCCTAAAATTTTTCTGCACTTTGACAATGCGATCATCTCCACAAATGCTTCCTCAATTCCCTCTTTCGAATCGCGGTCGATCACATCCGACTGCGGGAAGATCAGCTTTGCATCCGGCAGTAATTCTTTCAATTCCCTGCGTACCTCTTTGTCATCTGTTGCCACAAAAAAACATGTTTCTTTATCCGCTTCCAGTTCTTTTTTCATACGCCCGGCAAACAATGCCAGCGGACTGTTTGCGATCGCATCCGTATGGTCAGTCCTTCTCACATGTACCCCCACACAATTTCCAGTCAGTTCACGAAACAGATAGTCACCTTTTTCTTCAATATTTTTGCCTGGCTTTAAAAAGGAATAACTCTCTGCCCCGACCTCGCAGATCGGCCCAAATGCTTTTAAATAGATGACCGGTGTCTGCTCGATCAGGTGGAATAGTCCTTCATACCCTTCCGTTTCTTTGACCTGTTCCACATCATCACACTCTAAGAAACGATCTGCCATTTTTCTCCATTTCTTTTTTGCATGATTCCCAAGAAGCTGTGCCACCGGCTCATTCTTAAATCCATTTTCGCTGATCTCCACCACCTCAAACGGCAGATCAAACAGCTCTGAAAAACGGATGTTGCATCCGACTTCACGTTTCCACATCACGACCAGCCTGCGGTTTAATTTTTCTGCCACCGCATAAGCAGAACCCAGACCAAGCAGTCTGTTTCCAAGCCCTGCACACGGCTCTATGATTATCATCGGTTCACTCATACGCTTTCCTTCTCTTTCCTTGTCACACTGCCACCCTCTACCTGATATACCATGTCACAATTTTTGATCGTAGACAGGCGGTGTGCAATAATCAGCATTGTCATCTTACCCTGTAAGCTGTCGATTGCTTCCATAACAGCAGCTTCTGTTTCCGTATCCAGTGCGGAAGTTGCCTCATCCAGCACTAACACTTCCGGTCTGCGGTATAGCGCACGTGCAATACCGATACGCTGACGCTGTCCACCGGATAAGCGTACACCGGCCTCTCCGATCATGGTATCTAAGCCCTCATCAAGGGATTTTACAAACTCATCTAATTGTGCCTGTTTTAATGCTTCCCAGATATCTGCATCATCAATGCCTTCCGTCTTGCCAAATGCAATATTATTGCGGATTGTATCGTCCAACATGTAGATAGTCTGTGGGATATAACCGATCTTATCATGCCATCCACGGTAAGATTCTTTGATATCCATACCATCTACCGTGATCTTTCCGGCCTGCGGTTTTAAAACACCCAGGATCAGGTCGACCATCGTGGTCTTTCCGGCACCGGACGGTCCGATAAATGCAACGGACTTGTTTTTCGGGATTGTCACATTGACATGGGCTAATACCGCATCCTCAGTATCCGGGTAATGGAAGGTCATATCCTCGACTTTGATTTCTTTGTCTAATGTTACTTTTTTATAATTTTCTTCTTTTTCTGTCTGGATCTCCATATCGCGGATCGCAGCATACTCTTCACCGATCTTGTGGATCACGACACCGTTATGGATGATCGATCCTAAATATTCAGACATCTTATTTGCAGAAGGAAGCAGGGCAAATGCTGCTGCCGCAAATACTGCAAGTGTTCCGACAAACTGCTCCGGGCTTGTGGATGTCGCGTTGATACGGACAATGATTGCCGCCATAAGTCCCGTGATACAGAGTGCTTCCATGATCGGTTTCGGAATGGAACTTAAGAAAGAGTTCTGTTTGATGACATAGGTGTAAAGACCATTCTGCTTTACAAATTCCCCTTCAAAATATGCCTCGCGGTTTGCGATCTTGATCTCTTTGATACCGCCGAACGCCTGCTGCATACACTGCAGGATATTGGCGTTGTATTTTCTTCTGTCATCACCGAAACGCGCTAAGGTTCGGCGCAGTTTTTTTCATAAAGATAAATACCATAACGACCATCGCAAACGCAACGCCTAAGGTGAGCAGCGCATCTTTTACTAAAAGATATCCTACTAAGATCAGGCTGACGCAGAGTTCTGATGCAAGCTGGAGCATATTTAACACCGCCGCATAAAACATCTCCGGATCCGTATTGATATCACGCATCAGCTCGGCACTGTTGTGGTTTAAGAAAAATGTGTAATCTCTGCTGATATAATATTTCATCATGCGGTCCTGCATCTCGCGTTTTCCATAATAGGAGAAGCAGTACAGCATGTTATTGATAAAAATGATAAACGCATTTTTTGCAATATACACGATAATGATCAGCACCGAGAGCAGCGTGATCAGCTGATTGGTATTCTGCATGTGAAATCCATCATAAACAGAACGTATGATGTCATTTTTCAATAACTCTTCCGGATTCATCACCGCTGTGATAAACGGGGATAACACCGAAACACCAAGCAGGCTGACACCGGAATTGATCAGTATCAGAAACATCATTCCGACAAGCTTGCGCTTCTGCTTTCCATCAAAAACTTTTAGTACACTTTTTACCAAATCTTTCATTCTTTTACCTTTCTTACTTTAAAATAATCCAGTTTTTCTGCCGCATCCGTTCGCTTAACAGATCATCCGGCATAATGACCGTCTTATCCGGGTTCTGATTCAGATAAGCTGCCCATGTCGAAAACGTACTATTGGACAATATCTGGTTCTGGCATGCCGCCATCAGGAAAAATTCATCCACATCCGAAAATTCTCCCATCTCTGAGACAAATTCCAGCCTGTTTTCTGCCTGTCCCACTGCGTCTTTTTTCTGGCTTTCCAGCACAGGGGCAAGCGCTTCTTCTGCACGCTCCATATCATTGGTAAACACAATATAGCGTACTCCCGGCTTTTCCTGTTCCATGCGTTCCATGGCATGTTTAAAATAGGCTCCGGCAGGTCCCATGATATCACCGCCTCTGACATGCACGGCACAGGTCGGCGTTTTTTTGAACTCTTCCTGTAATTTTTTTTACCGTCTCACTCTGCTCGTAAGCCGGCGTCATCATCGCAGTGATCTCATCTAAATAATCTTCAAAATAGGCAAGGTGCTGCCAGTAACCATATAAATATTTATTTCGAAGTCCTTTTTTCTTATAAACTCTCGGATCGATATCATTCACATCATACCGGTGGTCACGGTTATGGTACACCTCGCGCTCTTTGATCACATGATATTTTAACGCACGTCTTAAGTTCTTGTAAATCTTCTGTCCCAAATTACGGTTTGGAAATGATTCCTTTTTATCGTATTTCAGATGAAACTTGTCCAGTTCAAAATCCCGCAGTGTAGAATTGTCACATTCTGAAATATCAAGAACCAGCGAATCGCCATCCCGCCTTGCCTGGGCATATCCGCAGGCATAATTAAACAGCTGGTTTCCCATGCCGTCTCCAATTTTTACTGCAATCATTCCTCTGTTACCTCTCACTTTTCCTGTGTCCTCTGGTGTTTCCCTGGAAAATGGATTTTTTCTGAAAGC
>ENA-OPYX01001527-OPYX01001527.1-human-gut-metagenome-genome-assembly--contig:-NODE-1527-length-11993-cov-4.269257_pt1 | contig 11993 bp, 17 predicted proteins | sample MGYA00242639_ERZ504486 | MGnify/ENA primary metagenome ERZ504486 (study PRJEB26092, sample SAMD00036296) | human gut metagenome | host: Homo sapiens | study: EMG produced TPA metagenomics assembly of... | reverse complement strand
CTCCATAGAATTGAATAATACAATATGTTGGGACTAACCTTCAGTATGATAACAATAAGTAAAATAGAATGTTTGGGAGGCTTAAAAGATACGGCTATCTATCTTGATTCGCACCCACAATATAAAAAATGTGAAACAACAACTCTTATTAAGAAGAGAAGAAGAACGAAAAAACGGATTGTTTGGGTCAAGCTATAATTACGTGATAATAGACGATATTAATGTCCGTTTGAATTACACAGGAACTTTACCAACTCCGAGTTATAGTAAATAATTATGATTACGGCAGGACACAGTGCAACTGGCATAAATACAATGTTGGATAAGTACAATTTATCAAAAGAAGAATTTTGGAAAGCCCCCGAAAAATTCCTTGATAATATCGAAGATAAAACTGTGCGAATTATGATAGAAGCAGCTATGCAACTATGTTAATTCTTATACGCCTCAATACAGAAAAAGAGATACAATAATGAAACTGGTAGATAATGAATTAGAGAAACTGTTTGATAAAAAGAATATCAAAACTTTAGAAGAGTGGAATGCTTCAATAAGAACAGAATTACGATATAAAGGTGCGCCAGATTCTTTTATCACTGCTTTATACTATAAATTAGCGCAGCCTATTGACTTCTACTATAACCTGCATCCTTTAATAGAAGCTAATATGATTAAAGGACGGGCAGGAGTTCCGAATTATAAAGACTTAGCGGATTTTGAAGATGTTCTGAATAAATTCGTATTATACTCCACCTTGGTTAGCAGGACCAGACCCCATGATGAATACTAAGCTTATATATAACCACTTGATAAAAGATAAGAATAGATTCTTAAATATTCTCAATGAATATGGTTTAAAATTACTATCTCAATGCAAGTAAATGGAAGATTCGGAATATAATCCCAATGAAATATTATCTTAAGACTTATCGCTAACACATTCTAAAGAAAAATAACGCAAATGACTATACATTATTAAGGATATTCCAACAGGAAGCAAAGGACTTGCAATGGGACATCCGATAAATGAAGATGTAAATTATCATCTTCAACAATTACTTTTGAAGTGGGAGTTTGATACTGAACTTTTTAATGAAGTTTTAACGACTTTAGAGCGAAAAGTGAAGACAATCCGAAAATATCAGAGGGGAGAATATAAAGATACTATATTTGAACACATGACTTTGGAAAAGTGGTTAAGTCCTGCAAGAAAGGTCGATATAAAATAATTAAAGCCAACCTATCTATTGAAGTATGCACTTCAAATAACGGATAAGTTGGCTTTTTTCAGTTCTAAACAAACATCTTATTAACTACAAAACTATGTGTTACACAAGCATATTTATAAATGCAGAGAACACAAAACAATAAGAGTAGATTTTTCAGCAAGTATTTTTTTTGAAAAACAGCCTTTATATACTCACTACTAATTTTCATTACTCCACCCTATTACATATCAAAAATACAGTACATGAATATTTTATACCAAAGAGAAAGCTATTCTATACTATTATATACCATATTAGTTAAATAGGTAAAAATCTGATAATCAAAAGCAAAACTATAAGAAAGAATCATTGCATAACAGCGTAATATTGACTAACTTTGTGGTGCAGTTCAATGCTGCAAAGAGATTATTAATTTATTGTTGAATCTATCTTAGTTTTCTTTGAGAGTTTAATCATTGTGTAAACCATGATGTAAACCAAAGCGAAAGACAGAAGAAATACGATAAAAAGCAAGTAACTGTTAAGGTGCAATAGCTCAGTTGGTTGCCTTTGAAAGTTGAGCCGTAGGCGAGACTTTTAAAGGTCTTGAGAGCAAAGGACTGAAAATCCTTGTGTCCCCGGTTCGATTCCTGGTGGCACCACCAAAAAAGCTTTCACTTTTTAGAAAACCCTTGAATTAGAGATAGTTCAAGGGTTCTTTTTTTACCCTCGTTACGCATTTTATTACATATTTGTGAAGTTGGATTTTGCCAATTCAGTGGCTTTTTTTAAGGCTTTGAAAAAAGCCATAAACACGCACCATATTTCATTGTTTTTCAACCATTTGTCAACATCAATCTCCGGTGTAAAAAAGTAATTTTGCACACATGGCCGAATGAGCTTGAAATTGTGAAAGAAGTTTAAAACTACGGAATGTCCCATCAGAATGAAAAAAAGGAATCGAACCCGGGATACCAAAGGCAATTCGAACCTGGGAAAATGGGATTTTTATGGCTTTTCTATGGCTTTTCCACAAGCCGCTCAAAAAAGCCACCGAATTTAACACTTCGTCTCACCTCCTCATGCCATCCGGTTTTGACGAAACAATTGGATGTAACACTTCTAAAAAACAAAAGTGATGAAACAGGGAACAATGAACATTCTGTTTTTCGTGCTTAAAACGAAATTGTTGAAAAACGGTGAGGCGCCCGTACTGATGCGGATAACCATCAACGGAGACTATGACGATGCCCGTATCCAAAGAAGCGTGCCTCTGAACTTATGGAACGCGGCCAAAGGATGCAGCAAAGGCAGGGACAGGGCATCCGTCGCATTGAACACCTATATTGCGGAATTACATGCCCGTGCCCTTGAGAAACACAAGGAACTGGTATTGGAACAGGCCCTGATTACCCCGAAACTAATCCTGAAACGAGTTTTCGGAAAAGATACCGGAATGCGTACGCTGCTCGGCACCATGCAGGAAGGCATCGAGGAAATGGAAAGCCTGGTGAATATAGACTATTCCCCTGTCACCATTAACCGATATAAGAATGTGGTGAAAAAATTGCGGCAGCTTATCCCCTCCTATTATGGCAAGGAGGACATCACCTTCCACGAATTGACACCGGAGTTCATCCATGCGTTCGACATCTACCTGAAAACGGAAGGAGGCTTGTGCCGGAACACGATAGTCCGCTACATGAAATGCTTCAAGAAATTCACCAATATGGCATTGGCAAAGGAATGGATGCGTAAGAATCCCTTTTACGGTTATAAGATGGAGCAGGACGAGACCGATCCGGTATTCCTGACCTACGACGAGCTACAGACCGTCATAAAGAAAAAATTCACGGTTCCCCGGCTTGAACTGGTCAGGGATGTCTTTGTCTTTGCCTGCTTCACCGGCCTGGCGTTCTCCGATGTAGCCGGCCTGAACAATGAGAATCTGGTGCAGGACAATCTCGGGGACTGGTGGATAAGGAAAGGAAGGGTCAAGCTGGAGCGCCGCAGAAAAGCGTCTTCCATCAGCAACATCCCGCTGCTGCCCATTCCCCTGGCCATATTGGAGAAATACAGGGAACACCCGGTCTGCATAAAGAAAGGATGCTGCCTGCCCGTCTTATGCAACCAGAAAATGAACAGCTACCTCAAGGAAATCGCCGATTTCTGCGGCATAAAGAAAAATCTGACCACGCATGTGGCCCGCCATACTTTCGGAACCACCGTCACGCTCGCCAACAACGTTCCCTTGCAGGATGTATCCGTCATGCTCGGACATGCCTCCACACGCATGACCCAACATTACGCACGGGTCATGAACAGCAGCCTGAAAGAGGCGATGAACAATGTGAAGGAACGTCTGGCGCAATAGACGTACGACACACCATTAAAGCCGTCCCCGCAAGGATGGCTTTTTTTGTATCCGAAAATCCATAAACACCTGCCATTCTTTCATTTTCTTACCCGCAAAGATAACCCTTTGTCCTCTCTGATTGCGCAAGGCGGCCCCTTTCAGGGGCTGGTTGGCTAAAAGAAAATCATCCTCGCTTCGCTCCGGTATTTTTCTTTTGCCAAGCCTTGCACAATCAAGGCAAAGGGCTGCCCGGCAAGTAAGAAACCGAAATACTGGCTCCACGGAGCCGGTCATGTCTAACTTTAAAACAGTAGAAGTATGAACAAGATGACAGTAACCAAAGTACGAACAGGACAGGAAAATACGAATCCTGCAATCACCACACTGGTCTATCGGGAAAAGAGTTATCCGGCACGGGAAGTACAAGGCAAAGACGGGAACTATACGGTTTCCGTAGAAAGGCTGGAACAGGAACTGCTGGATGGCATCAAAAGCCTCGACCCGGCAGCTTTCGAGCTGGACGAGAGCATAGCCTGCTATTGCACGGAAGAGGAAATCCGCACACTGCCGGACGAAGAACTGGACGAAATGATTTACGGCTGACATCAAAAAAGCAATGGTTATGACTGAAACAACAACAGCAAAGGTCCGGGAAGAACAAGTAACGGACCTTACCGCAGAGAACGCACACCGGGTCACGATGGTCCGGGAAAAGGGTACGGACCATCCTCCCGTACCGTTCCATTTCAGAAAGGAGCATCACGGGATGCACCACTTTGTACATCTGTACGGAAATCCGGAAGACCGGAATGAATTGCATTCCAGTAACTTCAAAGACTGGGAAGCCATAGCATTCAAACATCCGGGCTATCTGGAGGATATGTGGAAACAGGCCTGCGACGCATACGCCTGGAGTTCCTTCGATCCGGAGATTCGCGGAGAAACGGACATCATGGTTTACGGGGAGGAGCTGCACAACGACCTGCAACTCATGCCGGAAGGGGAACGGGAAACCTATATCACCGCCTACCGGCAAAAGCTGTCCGCCCAGCTCTCGGCCCTCTCGCGCTGCGCCAACCCGATGGTGACGGGACGGGGCGGATTTGATTACCGCAGGCAGGAAAAAATGAACAAAAGCTACCGGAACCGCTACGAGGAATTCCGCGATTGGCGGCAAAAGGTCCTTGCATCCGTCAAACGGAAACAGGAAACCGCCAGACCGGAGGAAGAGAAGCGGGAAAAGGCATGGCAGACGCTCAAACGCGACATCAGGAGCAGCGCCGACACCATCCACGGGATTGATACCGGACAATGCCGGGGCTACAGCCGTGCCCTGTTCGTCAGCAGCATCCTGAACAAGGTATCCACCCTTGCCAATCACGGGGAAGTGGAAATCGTCCGCAGAGCGGTGGACTTCATTTCCGAATATAACGCAAGGGTGAAGAAACCCGTCATCACCCAAAGAAACAAATTCTTCCAATTGCCGGAACTTGCGGAACGGATGCGCGAAAAGTTGAAAGCGGTGCAAAGTCAGGAAAGCAAGGAAGTGCCGTTCGAGGGCGGAACACTTGTATGGAACTATGGGGAAGACCGCCTTCAGATCCTGTTTGACAGAATTCCCGAAGACAGCAGACGCAAGGAACTGAAATCCGCCGGATTCCGCTGGTCACCCAAAAACAAGGCATGGCAACGGCAGCTTACCTCCAATGCACTCAGTGCCGCCAAGAGAGTGTTGAATCTTCAAAACATCTGAGCCATGAAAAATGCAAGACCCGGATTCGTCATCGACCCGTACCGTTTCGACGGGAGCTTCCTTACCTCCATGTCGGACGGCATACACTGCGATTATACCCACAAGACGCTGGAAGAGCTGAGAGCCGGAGAGGACAATCCCCGGCTTGTCACCGTCTCAAGGAACACGGCAGACAAGATGTTCCGTATCCACTTGAAATCCAAGTGCCTTCCGTTCAAGGAAATAACAGAAAGCCAATACTATGAGAACATGGATATGCTGCCGCCCGTCCGACATACCAGAAATTTCTTTTTCATCGGCGAGCCCTGCTTCAGAGACCTGTACACATTCTGTTTTCATGTGGAAGGACGTTATTTCACCGGACTGCGCTCCGTCACCACACCCAGAAAAGAACTGGAAAGGCAGATGGAGGGACATTACCGGAGCCTCACTTTCAGAGGCGGTGTCACCAAAGGGCCGGCCTGTGCCATTACCGGCAAAACAAACAGGCAGTATCTTCTCACACCCTATTTCTTCACTGATACGGACGGAGAGAAAAAATTCATCTGCAACCTGGTCACCGGCCCGGATGAGGAGCCGGATATCCGAAACGCAAGAAAAAACATGGCGGAAATCCTGCTCAGCCTGCGCCGCCATCATTTCCTCTATTTCTCCGCACACAAGAGGCGGGATGATATGGAAATCTTTCTGGAAGAGGCAAAAAAACGAAGGCACACCCTGCTGGCAAACGGAAAACTTCTCCAGTTCCCCATGAACCGGGAGTCCGTATCATTTACCGGAACGGTCAAGGAAACGCAAGAGCCGTTCTTCTTCCGGATTTATGACAGGGACTTGTTCCTGTACCTGCTATACGCCTTACGCAATATCAGAAGAGAAAAGGCGGAAATGTAAATTGAATAATCAACCCGGTATGGCGACAGCCCGATAACGGCAGTCGTCATATCTCAAAAAAATGATGGAATCATGAAAACAATGACCGAAGAATCGTTGCAACGCAAACTTGCACGTCTGGAGTCCGCCCTGGACACCGAAAGGGCACGCCTGAGAAAGGCGTGTGACAAAATCCCCTGGGGAGCCGGATGCGGCGTACAAAATGTACCCCGTCATTCCGAAGAGAGAATGAACTGATTGAAAAAATAAAGGTGGTGAAACTGCAACTTTCCCAAGTGCGTACAGTCAATGCCCCCGCCGGGCAATAATCTGAATAGACAAATGAACACAACAATCTTGACAGAAAACTACCCATCCACAATCAACAGGAGGCCACCGGACAGGAAGCAGTCTGAATATGCCCCCGAAATCCTGGAAAGACTATGTCCCCCGATATGTCAGCCTCTATTATGTGGACTACAATGAGAATCTGGACAGCCGTGAGGACTTGCAGGAACGGTGTATCCGCCGGAACAGCCTCCATCCATTGGAAGAACAGGTCTGGGAATGGTATGCCGAACAGGAGCACGACAACCTGCAAGGGTATCTTGCAGATATAAGGAAAGCCATGGAAGCGGACGGAAAAGCCGACGAATATGCCCGAAATGAAGAAGGCATAAAAGACCTGCTTTACGAACGGAACAGCATCGACCCGACAGATGAGCTGATAGACAACTCCGCCGTCACCAACATGTTCTATTCCCTGGGAGTGGAGATAGAAGGATACGTGTACGGAAGTAACGCACGCAAAGAGTCCGAAGCCATCTCCCTCCGTAAAATCAGGCGGGCGCTCAAGCTGAAGAAAGGGCAGTTTGCCGATGAGCTTCATGAGCTTCTGGCCAATGCCCCATACGGAGGCGAGCTCCGCATCTATTTCAATGCCATATTCTCCAGACTGCTCACGGGAGATACCGGAAATGATTTCAAGCGCATCCGGTTCTACGGAGATGTCATCGTTGCCATTGCGGACAGCCGCAACGGTGCAGGATACCATGTCAGGCTGCCAACGGACATCACCCTCCCGTTTTGCAGGGACAACCTCTTTACGGACTCCCAAGTGCATTATTCCTATGCCAATGAAATCTGCGGGATGCTGAACAGCTGGTGTGATTCCACCCGGTGGGAAACCGGAATGAAGCCGTTGAAGTCCACCATGCGGAAAAGCCGCATGAGCGAGCATCAGAAACAGGAAGCCCTTTATGAAAAAAGATTCCGGGAAGGCGGATGCACCTTGGGAGACATGAACCATAAGCGTCACAGGAACACCTATTATATAAACAGTTTCCCATGTGGAACCAAATGTCCGCATTGCGGCACATTCTGGATTGACTGAAAACAACTACACAAGAACGAATCAAATACCAATTCAAAAAATAAGATTATGGACAATCAAAAAGCAAAAATGTTGGGCGAGAATCTTGCCCACTACAAGAGAATGCAGGAAAACGGTACTGTGGACATAATCGAGTTCCACACAACCGACGGTCAGAAATTCGGAATCGGCAATGTCGCCGCCATCCAACTACTACTTTCAGTAGCCGTTACCGAGCTGGAACGCCAGTTGCATACAGCCCGTTTCGGCGACATTCCGGAACGACTGGAGGAAAGCCGTGAATACAAGACGGCCAGGAAACTGGAACAGGCGTTGAATGACATGGGGTTCAATCCGGAACGTTTCGCCGAAACCCTTCCCTATTTTCACAAGACATTGGAACAGGCTTTCTTCAGAGTGATGAAAGCATGCATCATCGGTATGGCAAAACGTGAGCCGAGCCATATTGACGGGCGCAACAGGGCGGCTTACGAGATGTGCCGGATGCTGGCCCCCATGTTGGAAGACACCGCCTTGCCTTTCATTTGAAAGCATGAAATCCCAAAATGACCGGAGAACGGACTTCAAAGCGGAAAAGCCGAGGTCCGCTTCTTCATTGTTTAACAGATAAAACGCAAAAGTCATGAAAATCCTGAATGAAGAACATTTCGAGAATGTAAAGCGCTATGCTGAATCCATCGGCGACACCTCGCTCCAAAAATGTCTGGACCGGTTGAAGAGTTGGGAGGAAAATCCCGACCGGCCCAGCGAGATTTCACTCTGTTATGACCATGCCCCATACTCGTTCGGCTTCACACAACGCTATCCCGACGGAAAAACTGGTATCGTGGGAGGTCTGCTCTATCACGGAATTCCTGACAGATCGTTCGCCGTAACATTGCAGCCGTTCCACGGATGGCAGATACATACCTGAAAAGCATGAAATTCCAAAATGACCGGAAAGCGGACTTCAGAACTGAAAAGCTGAGGTCCGCTTTTTCATTTCTTGCTGTAAAGATAGCCGTTTGCCGGGATGATTGCGCAAGGCGGCCCCTTGCAGGGGCTGGGTTGGCTGAAAGAAAATCATCCTCGCTCCGCTCCGGTATTTTCTTTCGCCAAGCCTTGCACAATCCCCGGCAAACAGGCAGGAAAGACATCAAGAAATAAAAATGCCTACCCGTGTAGGCAGATGTCTCACTAAAAAAGAACAGATATGGAAACACTGGATTACAACCAAATGCTGCTTGTCTCCCTGTGGCAATACAACCATCACGGGGATGAGGAACTGACTCCCGCGCTTTTCGAGGAAACGTTCGGGAAGGTCGACGGAAGCCACTACTACGAGAAATGGACCGGCTATTTCAACCGGAACCTCTGGGACATGATCGCCTATTTCAGAAGCGAGAAGGAGAACGGACAGAAATTCTGTGACATGGTTGCCCGCCAGGTCGGATTGTACCAACAAAACCGGTCATGACATGGAATACAGTAACTTTTATGACCTGAAAAGCCTGGTCCGGCTCAATGAGCGTGAAGGATGCGCATGTTCCATAGAGGAGCGCGATGTGGAGAAAGTGAACCGGCTGATCTTCAGGATGCGGAAAGAGCGGGAAGAGAACCCGGCACCCGTAGCCGGAGACACCGTCACTTATACCACCCGTGGCGGCGACTACTATCCGCAGGCGCACATTGAAAGAAGCGATGGCCGGGAAGCCCAGCTCTGCCTTCTTCCCCGGATGCCGTTCTGCCATGAGAAAGAAGGACGGACCTGTTATAACACGGAAGGAGGACCTTGGGTTACGACAGACCCGGGATTATTACTTCCGGACGGCATACGCGGCAAACAGTTCCGGACATGGGGGCATACCGGAAGACACGAGAACGGCGCGGTCCTGTTCCACACATCCGTCAGGGCATGGAAATATACGGAACCTGAACCCTTGTACGGAGAGTACACCACAAAAGAATGGACAAAATACCTCATCGAACGCCGGCAGGACATTGAGCCGGCAGGCGCGTTCATTTACCGGAACGAATCATTCACTGTCTACTCCAAGGAAGAACTGGACCGGATGGTCGGGATCCTGCACGGAAGACTTTTCGACGGATTCCGCCAAGGCCTGTTCATACTATGGGGATACCGGATGGAATGGAAGGAACTCCCCGCATGGGAATGGAACATGCTGAAAGCGGAAACCCACCTCTCTTTCCTTGGTGTTTCCCCCGTCAGGATACGGACAGACCATGACGGGCATACAGTAACCATCTATAAAAAATCAGAATAATATGGCACAGTACAACACTCCGCAAGCGTTACGTCCGCTTGAGAAGCTTATCTGCGATTTCGCATATTCGAACGGATACGAGCCGATGTCCGTCTTCAACGATTTCCTGCGTTACGTCACCCACGGGTTCTCACCCGGTGCGCCGCCCGTCAAGGACTGGAAATACAAACGGCAGCAGAACCGTTTCTTCATGGAACTGCTTGCCGGATGGATACAGCTCATGCAGCGGGAATTGCAGACCCGTGAGTGGTTCGACGCGTTCGGTGACCTGTTCATGGCCCTCTCTTCCCGGGGCGGGCAGCAGGCGCACGGACAGTTCTTCACCCCCGTGCACATCTGTGACCTGATGGTACAATGTACCGGTACGGATGAGAAAACGACCGGCAAACGGATGAATGACCCGACTTGCGGAAGCGGAAGGCTGCTACTGGCGTACCACGTACGCAACTTGGGCAATTACCTGGTTGCGGAGGACATCAGCCGTACCTGCTGCCTGATGACCGTCTGCAACATGCTCATACACGGATGCGTGGGCGAGGTCATCCAGCATGACAGCCTGCTCCCCGAGGACTTCAAGGACGGATGGTTCGTGAATCCTGTCCTGACGACGACCGGCATTCCCACCATCCGGAAAATGAGCGAGGACGAATACCGGACAAGCCGGAACATCCCCCTTTCCGGCCTGAAACAGCGTATGGCACAATTCCAAAAGCGGAAGGATGCCCCGGTATCCCGTCCCGCATGTTTAACTTCTAAAAAAACAATATCATGAGACTTTATGCAAGCAACGAACTGAAATCCCGTCTGACGCATGCGGCGGCAAACGGAAGTGTGATCGCGGCGGACATCCTGTCCGAGTTGAAGAAAAACCGCCCGGCGCAGGAGATTATCCGCGGATCCTATAGTTTCCTGTCCACCAAACGGAAGTGGACGGACTGCGGTTCCTTCCGGAAAATCCGGATTGTGTTCACCGCCTTCAACAAGGACCCGGAACATCCCAATTTCCCGGACAGGAACAACCCTCAGGCACCCTGGTTCCCTGAAAACCGGACAGACCTGGAACCATCCACCTTCATCGAACAGTTCAAGAACCTGCGGGAATACACATCCTGCGAGATCAGTTATTTCCGCAGCGCCATCACGCTCGACAGCAAAGTTTCCGTCAGGTTGCATACGGGAATGAATGATTTCCTGGACGCCTATCAGGAATCCAACTACAGTTCCATTACGGACGGAGACACGTCCACCCTGCACAATTCATGTATGCGGTACGAAGACAAGGCGCGCAATGCGGCGGATTTCTACGCCAACTTCGCGGGTGCCGGCATCCTGGTAGCGAGGGACGAAGGGAACAACGTGATCGGAAGGGCCGTCGTATGGAGGAAAGCCGTGTGGAACACAACCGGAATGCCGGCCGTACAGGTTTCCGTACTGGATCGTATCTATACGTCACACGCCTTTGTCATGGATTTGATCAGGGAGCAGGCGGGAAGCCTCGGCATCAACCTACGGAAGAAATACAACGACTATACGCATCCGGAAGATTTCATCAGCATGAGCCAGATACCCGGAATGGCAGAGGAACCCGGCACGGAAGTGCATGTCCGGCTGTCGGTGAAGGTGCCGGCATTCCGGTGGCACAAGAAAGGGGTTCCCTATCTGGATACGTTCCATTACATCCACCTGAACGGTAGCAGGCTGGAACTGACCAATCACAACGGCTGTACGGCGATCGCCTCCTGCCAGCACACACAGGGGTGTGCAACAGCCTTGAGGTATGTATGCCCACAATGCGGAGGCATACATGAGGACAGCAACAGACTGTACTGCAACGTGTGTTACCCCCTCTATTATACACAAACGGCCTTCGGCACGATCATGAAAGGGACTCCGGTGGAATACAAGGGAAAAATCTATCCCTCCACGCTGTTCAAAAAGGGACGGCCCATACCCGGATTCAAAAGCTACCTGCAAATTCAGAAATTATTCACCTCTTAAATATCAGAATATGGAAAGATTAATGTAAGTATTCGATAAACTCCCTCGTATATTGGGTAACGTATGTTCATAATGTCGTTTATTCATTTTATCGTTCTATGATTTATTGTTACATCAATTCAACCCAAAGATGTGCGGGTTCTATAGTAAT
>ENA-OPYX01001526-OPYX01001526.1-human-gut-metagenome-genome-assembly--contig:-NODE-1526-length-11994-cov-3.703295_pt1 | contig 11994 bp, 12 predicted proteins | sample MGYA00242639_ERZ504486 | MGnify/ENA primary metagenome ERZ504486 (study PRJEB26092, sample SAMD00036296) | human gut metagenome | host: Homo sapiens | study: EMG produced TPA metagenomics assembly of... | reverse complement strand
GAACCGTTTAAACATATCACCATCGGCTTGGGATTGTGCTTCTTCCGAATTTTATCATGACGGCATCTATGACTATACCAAGTTTGAAGGCCCAAAGGGGAAAAGCGCAGTGCCGCCGAACAGGTTGCTTATCTGGAAAAAATTGAGTTGGGACTACCCCCATTTGATTCGATAGAGGATGGTATGGCAGAAAACGACTGGGAAGGATGGCGCATGCTGACCGAGCGTCTGGGCAATCGCTGCCAGCTGGTAGGTGATGACCTGTTCGTTACCAATGTGAAGTTCCTGGAAAAAGGAATCAGTGAAGGTTGTGCAAACTCTATCCTAGTAAAAGTAAATCAGATCGGTTCGCTGACTGAAACTCTGGATGCTATCGAAATGGCCCAACGTAACGGCTACACCACTGTGACCAGCCACCGTTCCGGTGAAACGGAAGATGCTACCATTGCAGATATCGCCGTAGCCACCAATAGCGGACAGATTAAAACCGGTTCACTGAGCCGTAGCGACCGTATGGCGAAATACAACCAGTTGCTCCGCATTGAAGAAGAATTGGGTAACCGTGCCGTATATGGATATAAAAAAATAGCACGCAATTTTAAAGCGTAAGCGGTTTGTATCCCCAATTCCATAAACGAAGAATGCCTCAAGACGGATCGTGATGATTCCGGCTTGAGGCATATTTTTGCACTATTATTTAATCACAACAGGGTTACAATGTTTTTCCTCCCATTCCTCCACCGTCATGGTTTCCGATGAAAAACTGATACCAATTCCCGTAACTTTGCACGTATCTGTCAGATAAGGCTTAGCATATCCTTTGTCCTCTATCTGCTGCAAGGCTTCAGCAGCCGTACCATCCAGTTTAAACTCAAATATATATACATAATCCTTTGTCTCCAATACACAGTCCACTCTTCCTCTTGCCCGAGTTTTTTCCACATGCAATTGACAATATAGCTTTCTGCCGCCTCAGCTGTCTTTATCGAGCCGTGAAAATCATACGGTATTTCAGACCTTACACAGCCGGCATTCCACAACACAAGAATATTTTTCTTTCAATCCCTCCAAATTCATCCCCGTAAAATAATCCTCTATAAACTCCCATCGCTGCTCGTCACTTAACTTCGTATTGCCAAAGAACAGCCGGAACAACTCTATCTGTTCCTGGAATATTTTCTCATTATTCTCCAGCACACGGTTCTGATAGCCCTCCGAGGCAGCTTCCTTTTTCAATATCTCCGCATCACGAACACGCACTCCAACAGAAGGAACACCCCCCTCTACGGTAAAGTCCACCACATTGAGCATAGACAGCAAGTTGAGCAACATATTGAGATCGGAGAACGGAGTGACATAGAACAACAGCCGGTCTCCTTTCTTTCCTGTGATACGCTGGGCACACAACTTCTGGTAACGGGAAAGCAACAAATCAAAACCACGGGTAACGGTAAACATCAGTTTGTCTTCATCTTTCTTCTTGGCACTGGTGATGTAACTCACACTTCTGCCCTCCTCTACCCTGGACTCCAGTAACGAAGTGATAAAACGCTTGGCAGAAGGAACATCCATATCATACGCCGCAAAAATACTACGCAAATCGTCCTCCTCGAACTTTCCTTTATTACCATACAGACTCACCGTCAACAAATCTTTCAAACTCTTCAAGAGACTTGCCAGCTTGGAGCAGATATCCGCCGCACTCTCTTTTAACAAGACATCATGCTTACCCACAGCTGCCGCACGAACTCCCTCAAAGAGATTTCCATTGTATAAATCGCGCTTAAACTCACGATACCCCATCTCCGAGAAACAATTCTCCCACAAAGATTCAAAAGCCACCTTATAGACTCCTTCAACCCCTTTCACGGGAACCATGTACTGCTTGTATTTTTTACGGAAAGCGGCATCACCCGTCTTTTCCTGCACATAGCCATCGGAAAACAACGTCTGTGAATTGATTTCAACAGGAGAACCGCCATGCCGGAAACTCAAATCCTCTTCTATCCATAACAAAGCCGTTTTGACGACTTGCTCCAAATCCGATTCATATTCCAGCTTGTTCTTTTTACGAGGCAACTTCACTGCAAATTCAAAATCGGATAAAGACATCTGCATTTCATCACTACAGCCTTTCATCAGATATATTTCCCAAACTTTCTTCAGAATCATCCCCAACTGTTCCTGGGAGATGGCACCCGCAGAATGCAGGCGTTTCATATAATAAAAGTCGCGCTCATTAAAATCCGTCACCGCCACACCCGTAATGTTCTTATCACGGGCAGCACGGCCAATCTCCTGAATATAATCGACAAAGGTGCTGGATGGAGCCACATGATATACACGGTCAATATCGCTGATATCCACCCCCATACCGAAAGCTTTCGTAGCAACGATTATTTTTTTCTCACCCTCCTTAAAAGCTTGTATAATTTCGGCTTTTTGCTCTTTATCCTTTTTACCATAATAAGATGCCACCCAATGCCAGTTAGCCGGATACACCCAGGTCTTCAGTTTCATATCTATACCTCCGGCAAAAGGATAATAAATGATAGTCTTATGCCCGTCCAGAAAATCCTCCACCCGGGCGGCAACAGTACGTTGCTTGGCCTTATCGTAGGTTTCCCCCTCCTCTATGGTCATGGCGGTAATGTCAAAGCCGATATTTTCACGCTTCACCGTGCCCACATACAAGGCACACGGAGCAAGATGCAACGACCGGATGGTATCAAAAATCATATCGTTCCCGCCTTCGGGATTCCACACAGCAGTGGCCGTCAATGCAAAAACAGGGAATACATACCCCAACGCATTCTTTAAAGCTTCCAAATGACGCCCTAGAAACCAATAATCCACCCGGAACTCTTTACCCCAAGTGGTCACGGTATGAGCCTCGTCAACCACTACCAGTCCGATACGGCGTTCACCTACAAAATAACTGATATCATACGCCAACAATAATTCAGGGGAAAGATAAAAAAGATCAACCTCCCCTTCACGGACACGACGATATACTTCGTTCTTTTGTTCAGGTGAAAGATCGGACGAAGCATACGCCACACGTTCATACCCTAGTTCCCGCAACGCCTCAACCTGGTCCACTATCAATGCTTTCAGCGGAGAAACCACAAGAGTAAGAAGCTTATATTCATTACCCAGATAAATGGCAGGGAGCTGAAACAACAATGATTTTCCGGCTCCGGTCGGAGCTGTCAGGAGCAAATTATGAGCAGACGAGTCACCCTTGATCCCTTTTTCGGCTTCCATAATGACCTCCTCAATTAATTGTCCTTGAGACAATTGCAATTTTTCCTTACCTCTGAACAAGTCATCATAAACTTCTAAATTACGGAAATCTTCATATCCGTACACTTCCTGCAAAAGGACTTTTACCGCTTCACGGCATTTAGACGGCAATACTCTTGCCACAATCTGTGACTCTATCATAAAAAAGAACTCTTAAATAACGGTTGTACCAACCTTAAAACTAATATCAACGCAAATATAATAAAAAAAGCGAGAAGAATGAAGATTTCTTCGTCCTTCTCGCTTTTCCGAGCCTCTTGTCGGATTCGAACCAACGACCCCGAGATTACAAATCACGTGCTCTGGCCAACTGAGCTAAAGAGGCGGGGGTGGGTAAGCTTACTATATCGCGCCGCTACAACCAACTACCTTTGCTGCGATCAAGCCCTGGAGGATTCATCAGGAGCTGGCCGTATAGGACTTACCCATTTTTGTTTTGCGAGTGCAAAGGTAGACATTATTTTCAAAACTACAATACTTTCGAATACTTTTTTTTGATTTTAGCAGAAAAAATACATTTTTCACCCATAACTATAGGACGGATTCCCGTAAAAGAAGTACTTTTGTGCACTTATTAATAAAGAATGACGAATTATAAACCGACTTTGCAGGAATGCGCCATGCGCTATGGTACGGGCATGGGTCTTTTATGGGCCTTCAAATTCATGCTCTTCCCGTTAGGATTGAGAATACCTTTCCTACAATTACTTTTTATAGTCCTGACTATAGGAGTACCCTTTTTTAGGATACATATTTGCCAAAAAAGTTCAGAGAACGGCATTGTGACGGAAGCATCACTTTTTCACGTGCGTTTCTATTCACTACCTTTATGTATATGTTCGCCTCTCTGTTTGTTGCGGTAGTTCACTACATCTACTTCCGCTATATAGACGGTGGATTCGTATTCGAGGCATACCGTTCCATCTTAAATCAGTTCAAAGAAACTGCCGGAGCCGAACTGACAACCTCACTGAACCAATTCGAAGAAGCGATAGATTTACTGTCGGGACTTACCCCGCTGGAAATGACATTTCAACTGATATCACAAAATATGTTTTACGGGATGCTAATGGCTATCCCTACGGCATTGATCGTGATGCGTAAAAAGAAAAATGAATAAAAGATGGATATATCTGTAGTTATTCCTTTGTATAACGAAGAAGAATCTTTGCCGGAACTATTCGCATGGATTCAACGTGTAATGGATGCCAACCACTTCAGCTATGAAGTAATTTTTGTCAATGACGGCAGCACCGACCACTCCTGGCAAGTGATAGAGAAACTACGCTCGGAGTCGGACAACGTAAAAGGTATCAAATTCCGCCGGAACTACGGCAAGTCCCCTGCCTTGTATTGTGGTTTTGAAAAGGCGCAAGGTGATGTGGTGATTACAATGGATGCCGACTTGCAGGACAGCCCGGACGAAATACCGGAATTATACAGAATGATTACAGAAGATGGCTACGACTTAGTATCGGGATACAAGCAAAAACGCTACGACCCGTTATCAAAAACCATTCCGACCAAACTATTCAACGCCACAGCACGTGCCGTTTCAGGCATCAAGAACCTGCACGACTTCAATTGCGGACTAAAAGCTTATCGTCGTGATGTCGTAAAGAACATCGAAGTATACGGTGAAATGCACCGCTATATCCCCTATCTGGCAAAGAATGCAGGTTTTCCTAAGATAGCCGAGAAGGTAGTACACCATCAGGCACGAAAATTCGGTAAAACAAAATTCGGCGGATTAAACCGTTTCTTCAATGGTTATCTAGACCTCATTACTCTGTGGTTTTTATCCAAATTCGGTATCAAGCCGATGCACTTCTTCGGGTTTATGGGATCATTGATGTTTATTCTTGGTTTCATTTCCGTCATTATCATCGGAGCGAACAAACTATATGCCTTGTCACATGGTTTACCTTATATATTAATTACTGATTCTCCTTACTTCTATCTGGCCCTAACTTTGATGATTTTGGGAACCCAACTGTTTCTGGCTGGATTCATAGGAGAATTGATAGCCCGGAATGCTCCTGAACGCAATAATTATAAAATAGAGAAAGAGTTTTAAAATGAAGAAACTACCAGCCATTATCTTATTGCTCCTGATTACCGTAAGCACCTTGATGCAAAGCTGTGGGGAAAGCGATTGTCCGCTTACCACCAATTCCTTTGCCCATTTCGACTTTCTGGATGCAGAGACACACCAAGCTGTAAAATTCAGTCCGGCTTTTGACGTCACTGGATTTATCACTACCGATGTGATTGTACGTGACACACTGGAAGATGGAACTATTAAGGAAACCGTAGTAAAAGACTCATTGATGAATGACACGATATTCAATAAAGCGGAAAGCAGTATGAGCCTGCCTTTGAGTTATACATCAAAAACTACCTACGTATTGCATTATACGGAAAAGATGCGTGACACTATCACACTCATTCACCAAAATATCCCCTACTTGCAGAATATAGAATGTGGCACCATGATGTTTTATAAAGTGGAAGACATTAAATACACCACCTATAACCTAAAATCTATCGAGATTGTAAATTCGGACATCAATAATGAAGAAAAAAAGAATTTCAACATATATTACGTTGTTAACGCTACTGAGTAGTATGCTGTTGTACAGCCCCACACTGGCGGCACAAGAAAAAAAAACAACCATAGAGGAAGAAAAGGTACCCTTCTATCAGGGAACTACTATCGGTGTAGATATATTTGGCCTGGGAAGCAAAATTTTTGGAGGTGACATTACAAGTACAGAAATCAGCGTGGAGGTCAATTTGAAAAACCGTTATGTCCCCGTAGCTGAAATTGGATATGGAACCACCGACACTACTGATGACGGTACCAATATACATTATAAAGCCTCAGCTCCTTATTTCCGCATAGGCATGAACTACAACTTCTTTTTCAAGAAGCCCTATCTGCCTGGTTTTCTATATGGAGGCATACGTTACGGATTCACCTCTTTTTCATACGATGTAGATGCTCCGACAATGAAGGATCCTACATGGGGATTTCCTGAAATTCCTTTCAGTTATGACGGAATTAAGACCACAGTAACCTGGGCAGAACTGCTGGCTGGAATAAAGGTAAATGTGTACAAGAATTTCTACATGGGATGGTCACTACGTTACCGTATACGCATGAACATAAAAAAGGCGGAACACACCGAACCTTGGTATATTCCCGGTTTTGGAAAAAACAACTCGACTAACTTAGGAGTAACATACAGTTTAATATACAAATTACCATTTTAACCAATGACAACTTTAGAAATATGGCTCCTTGCCATCAGTCTTGCTATGGACTGTTTCACAGTTTCCATAACAAGCGGAATTATCATGCGTCGCATTTGCTGGCGCACTTTTTTTATTATGGCATTCTTCTTCGGCCTTTTCCAGGCTGTCATGCCGCTTATCGGCTGGTTTGCCGCCAGCCGATTCAGTCACCTGATAGAGGATTATGACCATTGGATCGCTTTTGGGTTATTGGCCTTTTTGGGAGGGCGTATGATAAAAGAGAGCTTCAGCAATGAAGACAAACGCTGCTTCGACCCCACTAAATTAAAAGTGGTTGTTACGCTGGCTATAGCAACCAGCATTGATGCTTTGACCATCGGTATATCATTTGCTTTTGTAGGAATAAACTCTTTCACTTCTATTCTTTCTCCTATTGTCATCATCGGCTTTACCTCTTTTGTTATCTCAACATTAGGAAGTCTGATAGGTGTATTTTGCGGCAAGCGTTTCAACCTGCGCATGGAATTATGGGGAGGTTTGGTTTTGATTATTATCGGCGTTAAAATTTTAATAGAACATTTATTTCTTTCTTAACTAAAATACAGGTATGAATAAAAAAAAATTAGCATGGCAATTGACCGTTTCTAGCAATTCTGATAATAGGAACAATTATTATTCTAAAAAAGCAAGCCCCTTTCCGTACGGATGAAGGCTTTGTATTCGGTACAGTATACAAAATCACCTACCAGTCCGAAGATAATCTGAAAGAAGAAATAGAAACTGAACTGAAGAAAGTGGACAACTCCCTCTCTCCTTTCAATCCGAATTCCGTAATCACCCGCGTAAACCACAATGAAAAGACGGAAGTTGACAGTTTTTTCGTACATGTATTCCATCTCTCAAAGAAAATATCCGATGAAACCCATGGAGCCTTTGATATCACCGTCGCACCTTTGGTAAATGCATGGGGATTCGGATTCAAAAAATCTACAGGAGTGGATTCACTGATAGTGGACAGCTTACGCCAAATGATAGGATATCAAAAAATAGATTTACAGAACAACCGGATTATGAAAAAAGACCCTCGTATAATGCTGGATTGCAGCGCTATAGCCAAGGGATTCGGAGTAGATGCAGTAGCAAGGCTATTGGAACGTAAAGGGATAAAAAACTATATGGTAGATATAGGCGGTGAAGTAGTGGTAAGAGGCAAAAATTCCAAAATGAACGCTTGGCGTATCGGCATAAACAAACCTGTAGATGACTCCTTGTCAGTAAACCAAGAGTTACAGACTGTACTTGCCATTAGTGACGTAGGCATGGCAACATCAGGGAATTATCGTAATTTCTATTACAAAGGTGGAAAGAAATATGCACATACCATAGACCCACGCACCGGATATCCAGTACAACATAGTATCCTGTCCTCCACTGTCATTGCAAAAGATTGCGCCAGTGCCGATGCATACGCCACTGCTTTCATGGTGATGGGACTGGACTCAGCCAAAGCATTTTGTGAAGCACATCCTGAACTGGATGCTTATTTTATTTGCTCAGGCGAAGGAGATAAATATGAAACTTATTTTACAGACGGAATGAAGAAATTCATCATCAACGAGAAATAGACACCAAAGGAGCGTATCAAAATATCAAACAGCTACCATTCAAATGGAATGATACCGGAACTCACCACAGATTAATATCCATTCAACACAAAGCAGTTGGTTTCCAATAAAATATCTATGGTGAGTTCCGACATTATTATCTGCAAAAAAACAGCATATTACTGAGCTTTCTGAAACTGCTCTATCAATAAAGTCAGATTAGCAGTAAATAAACGCGCTGATATTGCCAACAAAATGATTCCAAAAAACTTACGAATAACATAAATTCCACCTTTACCCAAGAAACGTTCGATGCGATCTGTCAACTTCAGCACCACATAAACCCAAACCATATTCAATATCAAGGCTATGACAATGTTGACAGGAGCATACTCCGAACGTAGGGAAAGCAACGTAGTAAACGCTCCCGCACCAGCCAATAACGGAAAAACCAAGGGGACTAAAGTCGCTTCCTTGATAGGACCTTGATTCTTGAATATCTCGATATCCAGAATCATTTCCAAAGACATGAGAAAAATAACAAAAGCACCCGCCACGGCAAACGAAGCAATATCAACTTGAAATAACTTCAGCATCATATCCCCTGCATAAAAGAAACCTATCAATAAAGCAAAAGAAATGCCGGTAGCTTTATTAGCATTGACATTTCTCCCTTTCTGCTTAAGATTCAATATAATAGGAATAGATCCGATAATATCAATGACAGCAAAAAGTACGATAAACGCACTTAAAAATTCTTGAAAATCAAATGATCCTAAACATAAACTCCTCCTTTTTTGAATGCAAATATATTTATTTTTTATACAGCCCGCAAGTAATTCTGCTTTTAAACATTAGGAGACGGTAAGAAACAATTAAAAAAAAATAAAAGTTCTCCCACCTATAAATAATAAATCTCGTTTTTATCGTTACCTTTGTATGTTAAACTATAACTTAACGAACATTAGAACTTATGGAAATAACAATGTATGATACACTTTTACAACTTCCTCTCTTCCAGGGATTATGTAAAAATGACTTCACCAATATCATAGGTAAGGTAAAGCTACATTTTCGTAAATACAACGCCGATGATATCATTGTGGAACAAGGAGCACCTTGCACTCAATTAATCTTTCTCTTAAATGGGGAGATAACCTCCCAAGCAACCGATAACCAACATTCATACTCCTTATTTGAAACTTTTGGAAGTCCTTTCGTTATAGAGCCCTATTCATTATTCGGCATGCAAACCAACTATACAGCGACTTACAAAGCACGTACAGATATTAACATAGTTACCATAGACAAGTTATTTGTATTGAATGAACTGAACAACTACGAAATCTTCCGCCTTAACTATTTAAATATTCTGAGTAATAGAGCACAAGTGGCATACGAAAAATTATGGAACAGACCACATAGGTTAATACAGAAGAAAAATACTGAATTTTTTAGTGCTGCGCTCCAATGAAGCCCGAAGGAAAAAAAATCCTTAAAATCAAAATGGAGGATTTGGCGAGTTTGATTGATGAGACACGAATCAATGTGTCAAAAGTGCTGAATGATTTACAGGAACAGGGATTGGTACAACTCAGCAGAAAGGAAATCTCCATTCCGGCGTTGGAAAAACTGACTGAAAAGAATAAATAATCAGGTAAAACCCCATAAAAATGAAAAGCATAGGCATTTCTGCTTGTGCTTTTTTATTTTTAACCTAACTATTTAATATACTTTGTTAAATAAGTAAATAGAATGAGGATAGTGATGCTTTTTTTTAGCAAATTTGTAAGTCAAATAAAATAGTGCTATGACTGAAAATAAAAATCCATTTTTAAAACCCTATAACACCCCTCATGACACGGCTCCGTTCCATCTTATCAAGATAGAACATTATGAACCTGCCTTGTTGGAAGGAATGAAAGAACAAAATGAGGAAATTGATGCAATTGTCAATAATCCCGAAGCACCGACTTTCCAAAATACCATTGTTGCTTTGGAAAAATCAGGTGCGTTGCTAGACCGCGTAACTACTGTTTTCGGCAATTTGATGAGTGCCGAGACCAGTGACGAGATGCAGGAATTGGCAGAAAAAATGATGCCCGTACTGTCCGAACACAGCAACAACATCAGTCTGAATGAAAAACTTTTTGCTCGTATAAAAGCCGTATACGAACAAAAAGACCAGTTACAACTGAAAGGTGAAGACGCCCAACTGCTGCAAAAGACATACGATGGTTTTGTAAGAAGCGGTGCCAACCTGACCGGTGAGGCAAAAGAAAAGTTCCGCCAACTGAATACCGAATTAAGCATATTGACCTTACGTTTTTCTCAGAATCTGTTGAAAGAAACAAATAACTACGAATTGGCTTTGACGGAAAAACAATTGGAAGGATTACCCGAAAGTTCATTGGAAAGTTATGCTCAAACAGCAAAGGATAAGGGAAAAGAAGGCAGCATCATTACATTGGATGCTCCCAGTTTTGTTCCTTTCATGAAATATTGTGATGACCGTTCACTGCGCAGAGAAGTCTATATGGCTTATAATACCCAATGTACACACAATAACGAATACAACAATGTGGACATCATCAAGCAATTGGTAAACATTCGCATGGAACTGGCTCATTTACTAGGCTTCTCCACTTTTGCCGAGTATAAACTGAAAAAGCGCATGGCCGAAACGAGTGATGCCGTATACAAACTGCTCAACCAATTACTGGATGCCTATACCCCTGCCGCCCTAAAGGAAGTGGCAGAAGTTGAAGCATTGGCACGCGAAATGGAAGGCAATGATTTCCAGCTGATGCCATGGGATTGGGCCTATTATTCAGAAAAGCTGAAAAATAAGAAATTCAATCTGAATGAAGAAGAGCTGCGTCCTTATTTTGAGCTGAGCCAAGTAGAGAAAGGTGTATTCGGTCTGGCTACCCGTCTGTATGGCATCACATTTAAAGAAAATAAAGAAATTCCGGTCTATCATCCCGATGTAAAAGCTTATGAAGTATTCGACAAAGACGGAAGTTTCCTGGCTGTACTTTATACAGATTTCCACCCCCGTGCCGGAAAACGTTCAGGTGCATGGATGACCAGCTATAAGGAACAGTGGATAGAAAACGGAGTCAACAGCCGCCCCCACGTATCCGTTACCATGAACTTCACCAAGCCATCAGCTGGAAAACCGGCATTGTTGACTTTCTCGGAAGTAAATACTTTTTTACACGAATTCGGACACGCCTTGCACGGAATGTTTGCCAATACCACTTATTCAACCATGAGTGGTACCAGCGTATACTGGGATTTTGTGGAGCTTCCATCACAAATTATGGAAAATTTCGCCACTGAAAAAGAATTTCTCAATACATTCGCCAGACATTATCAGACGGGAGAACCCATTCCTGCCGAACTGATTCAAAAAATTGTAGATGCATCCAATTTTAATGTGGCCTACGCCTGCCTACGTCAAATAAGTTTCGGCTTACTGGATATGGCATGGTACACCCGCCAGGAAACATTTGACGGAGATGTCCGCGCTTATGAAAAAGAAGCATGGAAAAAAGCGCAAATACTGCCCGGAGTAGAAGATACCTGCATGTCCGTACAGTTCTCACATATCATGGCGGGGGGATATTCTGCCGGATACTACAGTTATAAATGGGCGGAAGTACTGGATGCGGATGCCTTCTCCTTATTCAAGGAAAAAGGAATCTTCAACCAGGAAGTCGCTGCTTCTTTTCGGGAGAATATTCTCTCGAAAGGAGGAACGGAACATCCGATGACCCTTTACAAACGCTTCCGTGGACAAGAACCCAGTATCCATGCCTTG
>ENA-OPYX01001524-OPYX01001524.1-human-gut-metagenome-genome-assembly--contig:-NODE-1524-length-12004-cov-10.444893_pt1 | contig 12004 bp, 9 predicted proteins | sample MGYA00242639_ERZ504486 | MGnify/ENA primary metagenome ERZ504486 (study PRJEB26092, sample SAMD00036296) | human gut metagenome | host: Homo sapiens | study: EMG produced TPA metagenomics assembly of... | reverse complement strand
GCGAGCTGTACGCCTGCGGATGCCTCATCGATCAGATCGATGGCTTTATCCGGCAGGAAACGGTCGTTGATGTAGCGGACGCTCATTTTTACGGCTGCTTCCAGTGCTTCATCGGTGATTTCCACGCCGTGGTGGCGTTCGTAGTATGGGCGCAGGCCTTTTAAGATATCAAGTGCTTCGCTTTCCGTCGGTTCTTCTACTTTGACCGGCTGGAAACGGCGCTCCAATGCGGCATCTTTTTCGATGTATTTACGGTATTCTTCCAATGTTGTTGCACCGATGAGCTGAATTTCTCCGCGGGAAAGGGACGGTTTTAAGATATTGGATGCATCGAGTGCTCCCTCTGCACCGCCGGCCCCGATGATGGTGTGAAGTTCATCGATGAACAGCAGAATATTTTCATTTTCCGTGACTTCTTTGACAACGCGTTTGATACGCTCCTCAAATTCACCGCGGTATTTGCTTCCGGCTACCATTCCGGAAAGGTCAAGGACAACAACTCGCTTATCGCGGATCGTTTCCGGCACGATGCCAAGGGCAATCCGCTGCGCCAGACCTTCCGCAATCGCCGTTTTTCCGACACCCGGCTCTCCGATCAGACACGGGTTGTTTTTTGTCCGGCGACTTAAGATCTGAATGACACGCTCAATTTCCTGCCCACGGCCGACAACCGGATCGAGTTTTCCTTCACGCGCAAGCTCCGTCAGATCCCGGCTGTACTGATCCAGTGCCGGCGTTTCGCTGGTCTGCGCTCCACCTCTTGTCTGCGGTCCGCGGCCGGTGTTTGTATTTCCGCTTGCACCGCCCTGCAGCGGTGCCTCGCCCATGGCAGTAAGGATTGCTCCATATAGTTTCTGAATGTTGATCCCCATGGTAAAAAGCAAACGGGTAGCAACACAGTCACTTTCTTTTAAGATTGCAATCAGCAGATGCTCGGTTCCCACAGCTCTGCTCTTAAAACGCGCTGCCTCCGCTTCTGCATTTTCAAGCACTCTGCGTACCCGCGGAGTATAGCCCGGTCGGGATTCGGTCACGGTGTTTCCGCCTGGTGCAATCAGACGGTCAATCAGTTCGGTAAGCTGTCCGGCATCTACGTGAAACTCAGAAAGCACCATGCCTGCTGTGCCATCCTCCACGTTCAGAAGTCCGATCAGAAGGTGTTCGGTTCCTACGTAATTATGTCCACATTTTTCAGCTGTCCTAACCGCATATGCCAGTGCTTTTTTTGCCTGACTGGTATATCCTTCTCTCATAATACTATTGTCTCCTTCATGTTTCGTCTGCGTAATTGCTGTAAATTTCATCTACAAGCTGATGTACTTCTTCTTTTGATATATTTTTGCAGACGGCTTTTGCAAGAATCACCTGCAGATCTTCGCGCAGTTCCTGCATGGCATACAGTTTATCCGCATCGATAGAGATAACGGCTCCTTTTCTTCGGTCAATCGAAAGAAGCCCCTCCTGCCGGAGTACGCTGTAGGCCTTATTTACGGTATGCATGTTGATTCCGATATTGTCTGCGAGCTGTCTTACCGAAGGTAGAGTATCTCCTTCCTGAATTCTGGAAGTGGCAATACCCAGAATAATCTGATTTCTCAGCTGGATATAGATCGCTTCATCGCTGTTGAAATCGATCTGTATTGTCTCATAATACATAGTTACACCCTGCTTTCTCGTATCGTTTTGTTATACATATGTTATAACAATTCGCAGACTTTGTCAACAAACGGTTTCCCTACCTGTTTTTCTCGTAGATGATCTGAAGACCTTTCAGGAGCAGATTCTCATCGATGATGATGTCATGTCTGCAGTGCGGAATCACAGCTTTCGCCAGACCTCCGGTAGCCACAATCGTGCATTTGCAGCCAAGTTCTTCTTCCATCCGTTCGATCATGCCGTCGATGCTGGCAGCGTTTCCATAAATCATACCGCCTTTCATACAGTCCAGCGTATTTTTGCCAATGACTTTTTTCGGTGCTGTCAGACTGGTCTGGCTAAGCTGCGCGGCATTTGATACGAGAGCATCCAGCGAAGTACGAAGTCCCGGAAGAATCACGCCTCCGATGAAGCTTCCTTTCTGATCAAGTACACTCATCGTCGTGGCAGTTCCCATATCGATAACAATCTGCGGACATGTGTATTCATTCAGCGCTGCTACTGCTACAACAACAAGATCGCTTCCTGCCGTTGCGGGGTCGTCCAGTTTGATATTAAGTCCGGTCTTCACACCGGGGCCGACAACTTTGACCGGCTTTTTAATCACTTTTTCTGCCGCACTCCGGCAGAGCTCTGTCACCTGCGGAACAACGGAAGAGATGATACCTCCTTCGATCTGCTCCACCGGAATCTCATACAGTTCCAGTACATTTTTCAGGCTGACTGCGTATTCCAGCTCTGTTTTTGCCTTGTCCGTGGAGAGTCTTTCGATGAAGTATGTTTTTTTCCCTTCCACACACCCAAGGACGATGTTCGTGTTGCCGATGTCTATTGCAAGGATCATGATTCGGGTTCCTCCTGTAAAAACTATGAAATGAAATTCTTGTGGTTTTATTATACATGGTGCGGTGCTTTGAGACAAGAAAAAAGACAGCAAGAAAAAGTCAATTAAGTCGATTTCATACTGTCTTCTGAATATTTCATTTTGAATTATCTATTCTTGTTGTTCACAAAAATAAATTTTACATCATTCTCAAACGTACGATTTAGCAGAATTTGCCCTGAAAATGTTTGAGTACTATACATTTTTACATCATTCTCCAACCATTACTTACAGATTTAGGGGAGGTGGAAAGTTTGAGTACCATACATTTTTACATCATTCTCAAACCATCGAGCTGCTGTTATCAACTGGATGCCGGTTTGAGTACCATACATTTTTACATCATTCTCAAACGAAGGTTCTGTAAAAGTAGCTCAGTATTTGTTTGAGTACCATACATTTTTACATCATTCTCAAACCGTAACAGATCTTTTGCAGGACGAATGGGCGTTTGAGTACCATACATTTTTACATCATTCTCAAACTCCGTTTTCCGGTATTGTAATAGTCGTAGTGTTTGAGTACCATACATTTTTACATCATTCTCAAACCGAGCGAAGCGCCGAAAAAAGCAGCTAGAGGTTTGAGTACCATACATTTTTACATCATTCTCAAACTGTTGCGGTGTACTGTTTTGGGATCACTTGGTTTGAGTACCATACATTTTTACATCATTCTCAAACTTCAGTTCTTCAATGGTGAGCGGTTCCTGGTGTTTGAGTACCATACATTTTTACATCATTCTCAAACGGGAGGTGCACATGTGAATCCATGCTATGTGTTTGAGTACCATACATTTTTACATCATTCTCAAACCTCAAATTTAAAAATGAACTGCTTTCATCTGCACAAAACAGGTACTCAAACATCCGATGGATATTAATAGACATCACATCCATCTTTGTCAATTATATAATATTCTCTCTGATTCGAAAAGTCCCTTTGTATATTTTCTATGAAAAGCAAGGATATTTCATAGTAGCATGCCATTTGGGAGAGTTTGTTTATTTGTGTTTCGTTCAGATAGGATCGAATATTGACCAAAATCACCAGTTCTTTTTGGAGAAGTTCGGCCATAACTTTGATATATTGCGTTAATTTTTCCAGAAGTCCCATCTCTTTTTCGGTTTCTGTCTGAACTCCCATCAATTTTAGGAGTGCGCTCAAATCGATTTCCTCATTTTGTTCCAATTCGTACCCACTGACAGCTTCCAATTGATAGATGTATTTCTTCAGTTCCGCAATAATTCTCTGTGTTTCCAGAAACATTTCTTCATTTTGCGCACTTTTGACCAGCTCTGTAAATAACCGTTTTTGTATTCTGTGATCCGCAAAATCAAGAGAAAAGGGCGTTAATACCAATTCCACATCTCTTTTCATATTCAGCTCTGTGTCAGCTTTAGAAAGTACGAAATTTCCCTCCTCTCCCTGATTTTGTTTTTGCAGCTGCTCCACATATTTTAAAAACAGCTCCGGTGATTCTATAATCCATTCCGTGGGACAGTTCCGATGAATCGCAATAGGTTTTTCCAAGTCCACATGTACCAGTTTCATAAAATCACCAGCCTTTCATCCGTATTCAACACTTCGCTCTTTACGTTCCCAACAATCAGATCCATTTTCGCATACTGCTTCTCAGTCACCGTTAAAAGCTGTACCAGGCCTTCTTCCGGCTTATTTTTATGAATCTGATCCACGATTCCATTCACTGCAGTTGTATTTAACGCAAGCTTACAGTATACGGATTCCTGGAGCATCAGGAATCCGCTTTTCAATAAAAACTTTCGAAATCTCGCATATTCTCTTCTCTGATCGCCCGTCAGCACCGGAAGATCAAACAGTACCAATACTCTCATAAAACGATAACTCATAGGCCGTAAAACCGGATCAATGCACTGTCATTCTCATTTAAGGCATCAAATACACTTTTACAGTAAATTTTTATGGCATTATTCACATACTGTGTTTTCCCGTCTATCATGACTTCGTTGTTTAATACATTGACCAACTGTATTTTTTCCTCATGCGTAAATTCTTTCCTCTGCATTTGGATTACTTCCCGGTCAATCAGAACACGGAACGGTTCCATCAAATCGGACGCCAGATTAAACTGATTAAACATATTATCATGAAAGAGTCCGAGCTGTGTAATATAACCGCTCGCTACAATTTCTCTCGCAAACGCAGACAACAAAATGCTATATCCGTAATTCAGCGCTGCATTTTCCGGACAATCCGCAGTTCTGGTAAATGTCATGCCGAACAACGCATTGAAATATACCTTTGCCGCATGCCCTTCCCGGTTTGTCTCATCGTTCCAGCCAATCTCCTGTAAATATGATTCTAACAGACCCGCTTCTTCCTTTCCCAGATTTTTTAACAGTTCCTTCTGTTTTCGTATTTTTTCCGTCACAATCTCTGTCCAGATCGCTTCTTTACTGTGCCGGCTCCACTGAATCTGCTTTCTGACCTTATTGCTGGTATCATGACTTCCGTAATACCCAACCAGTTCCGACGATGGATTTCTCTTTTCATCGCAAAAAATCACTTTTATTTTCTTTTTTGTCAGCTCTGCCAGCAGACTTGTTGTGACTGTTGCTGCTGTTGACTCAATCAGAATGGTTGATATTTCACTTAAATGTATTTTTGTTACTTCCTCATTTCGCACCACAAGATAACCAAGCTGATAGTCCAGCTTTGCCCGTTTGGAAATAACCACAATCCGCCAGCTCATAGTGCATTCAGGTCTACTGTCTGCTCGTAGATACCGGTTGGCGATTGATGAATCATTTCGATTCGACTGCAATCGGTTATATTTTTGTTGAGACACAAAATTCCTGCTCTTCCAGATCCTCCAATTAATTTCAAATCAGCGGCAGCACTCTGGCACTGGAAAAAATGTAAAACTTCATACAAAACGATACACTTTTCTTCTATGCATAATTCTTTAAATTTTTCTCTTTTTTCCGTTAATGTCTTTGCCTGTGCTCCAAGTTTTTTTGCATATACCGTATTTGTTAATTTATTTAAAAAGGTTTCATACAGCATCACCACCTTCTTTTCTTCTAAATGGTCGGAATCGTAAATTTTCAGTTCTTTATTCTGTTTTTTACGTTCCACGTACTGTACTATTTTTTTCAGTATTTCCGTTTCTTCCTGAGAAAGTACCAGCTGATTTGCACCTTGCATCAATAGCTGATCTCCTGATCTTCCGGAAACCCACATATAAAATCCGTCCACACACAACAGAGTATCTATTTTGATTTCCGGCACCAGCACTCGCGGATTCTTTAACTGTCTTTCCTCTTCCAGATACCGAATTATATTTTCTTCTGACTTCTGAATTTCCTTTTTCAGACGAATCGGCACATACTCGATTGTTCGTATTTTCTTTCCCTTTTTGCCCTCCGATTCTGCCAGTACAAAGTAAGCTCCCGCCTCTTTGTTATATCCTCCATACTTCTGTATATCACAAAGCCGTTCATCACTGCTCTTGATCGGAACCTGACCTTTTCCTTTTTTGACAATCTGCTGGTCAAACAATGCACCTGTTGCCTCATACGATCTTCGCGTCACAAGAATGTTGTTCTTTTCCATAAACTTTCGGACTGTCACAATGGTTCCGTTCCCGCCTTCCCAGGCAATTTCTCCGTTTCGTTCAATTCTTTCCTGTTCAAACATCTTCTTCAGGTTATAACTTCTTCCCGGATTTTCCTTAATGAAGTGAATCGGATTTGATGTGAATTTTACAAAATATGCGTTGCCAACGACAATATTCAAATAAGCATCCTTCGCATGATGATAATCATTCATCTCCCGTACCTTCAGAAATTTAAAATCCTTACGGAACTTTGAAACGGTTGGCGCTTTCACATAAACAATCTGTGTATCCGGGATCACCTGCTGCAGAATACTTGCTGCCGCTTTTGTACTCTGACGAGTTTCCACCAGCTGCCTGGAAATAAATCCAGCCAATTCAGACGGTTCAAATCCGTTTCTTCTTATCAGCCGTTTATATTTTTCTTCACTGATCAATCCGGCATCCACTAAAGATTTCCAGAATGGCTGCATTTTTTTCCGAACTGTTTCATCGATCGGATATTTATCCTCTTTCATCTGATTACACTTTTTCTTTACAAGTACCCGGTTATCCAGGCTATCATCCATCACTTTGGACTGTGGAAAAATATGATCAATGTCATACTTCTGATTATCCCACAATTCCTCCAGTTCAATTGTTTCACCGGAATACATGCATTTTCCTTTTTGCGTATAATACAAATACAGCTTGTCTCTTCTCATTTCCGCATCGGAACGTTTTTCAATCTCATCTATCCAGTCTTTTTCTTCCGCTTTACATTTTTTATAGAGTTCCAGCAGTTTCTTTTTTCTTGAAGTGGTTCTTCCCTGATCGGTTTTCTCTCTTGCCATTTCTATAAAAACACGTTTCGGTGGGTTTCCCATCACTTTACAGATTTCCTTTACAATCAAAAGGCTCTGCCAAATCTGCCGCTTCACTGCCGGTGATACGTAAAGTTCCTCGACTAATTCATACGAAATATCCCGTTTTTTCTGTTCGTTTCCATTCTTTTCTTCGATTGCCGATGCAAACAAATATTTTTCGCTAAGCAGTTGCATCAGATTGTCATTCGTCTCCCACAAAGCCCGAATAATAGACCATGCCTCTCCCGTTTCCGGTGCCGGTGCTTCCGTCTCTTCCAAAAACACTTTTGAGAGTCTTCCCCAACCACGATACGGCAGTTTACTTATGCTGTCTCTTTGTTTTTCTGTCAACTCCGGAAACAGTTTCTTTAATCTCTGTTTCAGTATCGCTTTATCATCTCCAAACAGCGTTACGTTCAGGATGATGCATTCTTTTTCCGCCTGGTTCAGTGACAGATTTGTTAATTTCTCTTTAAAGTCATGGTATGCCGTAAGAGAACTCTTGAAATCACCATCAATTCCGGTAATTTCAACTTCTTTTCCGGTAATTCCTTCTTTCACTAAATAGTTTTTCAGTTTTTTCTGTGTAACCTTTCTGCTTTTCTGGAATACTTCTTCATATATTTTCTGTTTCTGCTCTACAGATATCTTTTCTCCATCCAAACGCAGATTATTTAATTCATTTAAAACTTCGTATTTGCTGTACAGCAGAGAATACTTTGGTAAAACATCTTCACTTGGCAGATAAGTACATTTATTCGTCATTCTTCGAATAAACTGCTCTGCACTTGCTTCCAAATCTACCATCTCATCGAAGTTCCATGGATATATTTTGCCTTCTTTTCGTACCGCCCAGTTACTCTTCTCCCCTTTTTTTCGAATTCCGTTTAAGGGTCCTACGTAGTACGGAATGCGGAATGTGAAAATCTTTTGAATCTTCTCTCCATTCTCTTTCAGTAGCGGAACTTTATCTTCCAGATTTTTCAGGATTGCATTTAATTCATATAAATGAATCTGATACGGAATGACACTGTTGTCTTTTACAGTCTGTTTCGGAAGAAACGTTCCCATTTCCATTTCCTTCTGCATACAGGATGCTTTCGTCACATCTGATATCTTGCCCAGAATATTCTTTTTCAGATAACCGTAAAAGTCTTCCTGGCTACATTGCTTTGGTGCCTTGATATACGCATAATAATTAGTTTTTTCGTCCTTTTTTGCAAACAGTCTCTGATATTCTTCCCTTGAAAGATTCTCTCTGACCAGCTTTTTCAGATCTTTCAGATCCTTTTTATGCTTTTCATAAAGTGCCACTTTTGCCTCTGAAAGAGAAGAATAGTTCTGCAAAATATCAGCCAGAACAGCCCAATCGTACACTGCTTTTGCGTGTTCAATTAATGCATATTTTTCTCCCAGCTCTGCTTCGATCTCTCCAGCGTATTCTTCATAACCTGCATCTGCGAAGCAAAGTTTTGGCCGTTCCAGTGTATCCATCTGTTTTTCCCCAAACAGATTTCCCAGTTTTGCTGTTCCACCGGTAATCAATCCCAGCCACTCTTTTTCACAGGATGTTTCTGCCCGCATTGCTTTTACTGCTTTTGTCTTTTTCGCAGATTTGGTCAATGTTCGGTCTTTTAAAATTGCCTCTATTTCCTTGCTTCTTTCCACTCCAATCTCGGAAGAAAAGCCAAGTTCTTCTGCCCTCACTGCTTCAAGGAACTGTTCAAATGTTGTCTGAAATTCTCTTACCTGTTCGATATTTCCGTTTAATAGAAAATGGCCTCTGTGTTTCATCATATGATGCAGAGCAAGATATATCAGGCGAATATCAGGCGTTTCGTCAGTTTCCATTAACCATTTTCTCAGATGATAGATGGTTGGAAACTGTTTATGATATTCTTTGTCTGTGTAATCATCATCCGCAAACAATGCATAGGGAAGTTCTGGACACTTTCCCTGCCTGTCACGCTTATCCTCTGGCCAGTAACGACTCTCTTTCATTCTGCGAAAAAATCCATCGTCTATCTTTTCTACTTCTTCCGCAAAAATTTTCTGCAGCAATTCTATTCTCCAATTACGACGATCCAATCTTCGTTTTGCTGTCCGAAACCCTCTTCTCTCTTCTGCAGTCTGTGCACTGTCAAATAGCCGTACACCCCAAAGTGTTTTTCCATGTGCGCGCAAAATTTCGTACTTCTCATTTGTCACAGCCCATCCAACCGAACCGCTTCCCATATCAAGTCCGAGATAATATTCCCCTTTCATCTGTTCTTTCCTCCATTTTCTACATTTTATCTAATTTTACCATATATTTTGATTTTTTACATCTTTTCTTTCCTATTTTCAACAATTCTACTTCCTGGTTCTTGCTGTTCTCACAGTACTGAATCATAACCATGTTTCATTTCTAATTTTAGACAACAAAAAAACTGCTGTCTATGAAGACAACAGTTTTCGTTCCACACACTGTGGACCATCTAACGATGGCGTTTTCGATAAATCGTTATTTGAACTTATGATGTAAAATTTAGTATGGTACTAAACTATCTACACTATACTTCTATTTTTTCCTTTCGTCAATCTTTTTTAGAAAGTTTTTATGATAATTATTCCATTTTTTTTCTCTTGCGTCCTTCTTGTTTTTATGATAAAATATATTTTGTTCTGATTATGAACACTGCCGCTGTGGCGGAATTGGTAGACGCACTTGACTCAAAATCAAGCGGTGAATAACCGTGCCGGTTCGAGTCCGGCCAGCGGCATAGCTAAAAAAGATCTGCAAAAACGAACGTTGATGCAGATCTTTTTTATTGTCTTCCCTTCAAAAAAACAGCTTTTGAAAGAAAGAAAACCCCTTTCGAAGAACCGGCCATCTGCCGCATGGTTCTTTTTGAAAGGGGTTTTACTGTTGTTATCTCTTATTTATTTCCAAACATCTTTTCATATTCCGGTGTTCCATCCAGTGTAGAGAAGTAATCCTTCGGGGTTTCTGCGCGGCGGATGACTTCAAAGCTGCCGTCCTCTTTTAACAGAACCTCTGCAGATTTTAATTTTCCGTTGTAGTTGTATCCCATGGAAAATCCATGTGCGCCGGTGTCGTGGATGAAGAGGAGGTCTCCGACTTCCACTTCCGGAAGCATGCGGTCGATCGCGAATTTATCGTTGTTCTCGCACAGAGAGCCTGTTACGTCATATTTGTGGTCGCACGGCTGATCTTCTTTTCCCATCACCGTGATGTGATGGTAAGCGCCGTACATAGCCGGTCTCATCAGGTTGACCGCGCAGGCATCACAGCCGATGTACTCTTTGTAGATGTGTTTCTGATGGATGGCGCGGGTAACGAGTCCGCCGTACGGTCCCATCATGAAACGGCCCATTTCCGTGTAAATTGCAACATCGCCCATGCCGGCCGGAACGAGAACTTCATCGTACACTTTATGTACACCCTCACCAATCACGCGGATGTCATTGCCTTCCTGACCCGGTTTGTACGGGATTCCGACACCGCCGGAAAGATTGATGAATTTGATTTTTACGCCTGTCTCTTTCTGCAGCTTTACAGCCAGCTCAAACAGTGTTTTTGCCAGAACCGGGTAGTAATCGTTGGTTACGGTATTACTTGCAAGGAAGGAATGGATGCCGAACTCTTCTGCCCCTTTTGCCTTCAGAATGCGGAATGCCTCAAAAATCTGCTCGGTTGTCATACCGTATTTGGCATCTCCCGGATTGTCCATAATATCGGTGCTGATTTTAAACAGTCCGCCCGGGTTATAACGGCAGCAGATTTTCTTCGGAATGTAGCCTAATGTTTTCTCAAGAAAATCAATATGTGTAATATCATCAAGGTTAATGATCGCACCAAGCTCTGCAGCCAGTTGATACTCTGCAGCCGGTGTTACGTTGGATGAAAACATGATTTTATCTTTCTCAAATCCCATCGCATCGGAAAGCATCAGCTCCGTGTAAGAAGAGCAGTCGCATCCGCAGTCATATTCACCCAGCATTTTGATCAGTGTCGGGTTTGGGTTCGCTTTCACAGCAAAATACTCACGAAATCCCGGATTCCAGGAAAAAGCTTCCTTTACCGCTTTCGCATTCTCACGAATTCCTTTTTCATCGTAAATGTGAAACGGAGTTGGTACTGCTGCTGCGATTTCTTCCAGTTTTTCTTTTGTTACAAAAGGCTTCTTCGTCATTCTCTTTTGTCTCCTTCTTCTGCTTATTTTGCCTGAATAATGTGAAGCATGTTTGTCATATATCCTTCACCCGTCACCTCGTTGGTGGCAGGGTCTCCGGCCGTAAAAATAACCATATCGCCGCGTTCTACAAGCTCTTCACGGCGCACCATATACATGGCATGGGAAATGATGTTCTCCGTAGAATCTTCCTCGTATCCGGTCACCGGACGAACGCCCCAGTAGAGCTGCATTTTTCTTCTTGCCCATTCATATGGGGTAACACCGTAAATCGGTACGCTCGGACGAAGGTTTGAGATCAGTCTTGCGGTCTGACCGGACATCGTCGGGGTCACAATGCAGGCTGCTTTGATGTGTTCTACCATAGAAACGGCTGCGCTTCCAACTGCTGCGGAAACATTCAGCTTTCCTTCCAGCGCTTTTCCATCGCGGTAATCTTCGAATTTCAGATAACGCTCCGTCTGCTCGGCAATCTCTCCCATCATGGTAACTGCCTCGACCGGATATTTTCCGGCTGCTGTTTCGCCGGAGAGCATGATCGCATCCGTTCCATCATAAATTGCATTCGCAACATCGGCTACCTCTGCACGGGTCGGGCGCGGGTTCCGGATCATGGAATCCAGCATCTGGGTTGCCGTGATAACCGGTTTGTATTTATGATTGCATTTTTCAATGATGATTTTCTGTACGTGCGGTACCTGGCACGCCGGAATCTCTACACCAAGGTCTCCCCTTGCAACCATCACACCATCTGCCGCATCGATGATGCTGTCGATGTTCTGCACACCCTCCGCATTTTCGATCTTCGCAATGATATCAATATGCT
>ENA-OPYX01001521-OPYX01001521.1-human-gut-metagenome-genome-assembly--contig:-NODE-1521-length-12031-cov-2.751344_pt1 | contig 12031 bp, 9 predicted proteins | sample MGYA00242639_ERZ504486 | MGnify/ENA primary metagenome ERZ504486 (study PRJEB26092, sample SAMD00036296) | human gut metagenome | host: Homo sapiens | study: EMG produced TPA metagenomics assembly of... | reverse complement strand
TGTATTTCCTGGTCTATTCTTTTGGAGGATGGGTAGTTGAAGTTATTTTTCATGCAGTTGCGCTTGGAAAAGTAATAAACAGAGGATTTCTGAACGGACCGGTCTGCCCGGTATATGGCTTTGGTGTGCTCGCTGTTTTTGCCCTGCTTAATACGATTCAAAGTGGTGGACATCAGATGAGTGAAGGAATGATCTTTGTATTTGGATTTGTTCTTGCTACAGCGGTTGAGTTGATCGCAGGATGGCTGCTTGATGTGTGTTTCCACGCAAGATGGTGGGATTATTCAGATAAACCGTTGAATTTTCATGGATATATCTGCCTGGAGTTCTCTCTGATCTGGGGTCTTGCAATCGTTATGGTAGTAAAGGTTTTTCAGAAATATGTAGAAAATCAGGCGTCTCATACACCGGCAACCTGGGAGTGGGTTGTGATAGCAATCTTATATGCAGTGTATCTGACAGACTTTATTGTAACAGTAGCAGTTATCCGTGGATTGAATAAGAAACTTACCAGATTGGATAAAGTCAGCTCAGATCTGAGAATTGTGAGTGATAAGCTTAGTGATACACTGGCAACGACTACGATTGATACAGCGCAGAAGGTTGGCGAAAGAAAGGTTCAGGCAGCACTTGCAAAAGCCGAACTGCTTGAGACGACAGCTGCCCAGAAAGAAAAAACTGTTGAAATGCTCCGTATGAAAAAAGCAGAACTTCAGGCACAGTTTGACGAGTTATCCAGTTCCATCACAAATCATACTGTATTCGGTCAGGGACGACTTCTTAAAGCTTTCCCTGAGATGAAACACAGAGATTACTTTGAGCTGATTCAGGAATTGAAGAAAAAACTGAAATAAAATGAAAATCATTTCTGACTGAGTTGTATTCTTTTGCGGTTATAAACCAGATGTAGATACATGGCATCCTGTGCCCGGAGTGGGTCATGGGATGCTATGGCATTCGTAATCTCGCGGTGAGTCTCGATGGTTTCTTCATGCAGAGGCACGTAAATTGGTTGATTCTATCCGAAAATAATCGGAGCTAATACACATATTCATATTCAGAAAAAAGCAGAACCCGGCAGTAATGCAGAGTTCTGTTTTTTGTTACAGCGAAAGAGAGAGCTTGACAATTTCTCCAACTCCTATATAATTAACAATGGTAATTATCAAAGATAACTATACAGGAGCTTTTTATGACAAACGAAAAAGTTAAGAGAATGCTTGATGCATGTTATCAGGCAAAACGAATACGGGAATTACTTCCTCCACTTCCGCAGGGAGTCATGCCGTCTTATATTCAGTATATGGATACGATCCAGAAACTGGAAAAGCAGGGAATTAAGGTGAAGATCTCAAACATCAGTGATGCAATGAATCTGCCGCGTCCGGGAGTGACCAGAACCGTAAAAGAGATGGAAGCGAAGGGCTATCTTCATAAAGTTTGCATCCAAGGAGGATGGACGTGTCACATATATAGCCATCACCGAAGAAGGAAAGAAGCTGTCCCAGAAATATGATAAGGATTATTTCTGGGAACTGGCGCTTTCTCTCAGTGATATTTCCGAGGAAGATGCGGATTGTATGATCCGTACGATTGAAAAGTTCTATCAGATTATGTGCGAGAGGAGAAAAGAATATGACAAACGATAAAGCAGATTTTACACAGGGAAGCATCCTGAAGAAGCTGGTTGCATTTATGATGCCGGTTCTTGGAGCCTTGATCCTGCAGGCTGCGTATGGTGCAGTTGACCTCCTGGTCGTAGGTAGATTTGGTTCCACATCAGGGCTTTCAGCAGTTTCCACCGGAAGCCAGGTGTTGAACCTGGTAACCTTTGTAGTAGTTCAGTTTGCAATGGGAATTACGGTCATGATCGCCCGTTATCTTGGTGAAAAAAGACCGGAAAAAATTGGAGCTGTCATAGGTGGCGGCGTTGTTGTATTTACGATCATCTCAATAGCATTGTTTTTTGTAATGGTGTGCTTCGCACGTCCGATTTCTGTACTGATGCAGGCACCGACTGAGGCAGTTGATCTTACCTCCAGTTATGTACGGATCTGCGGTGGCGGAATCTTTTTCATTGTAGCTTATAATCTGCTGTCAGCAATTTTTCGTGGGCTGGGAGACAGTAAGTCACCGCTGCTTTTTGTACTGGTTGCATGTATCGTAAATGTGATCGGAGATATGGTCCTGGTAGCCGGATTTCATATGGATGCAGCAGGCGCTGCAATTGCAACGGTTACAGCACAGGCGCTCAGCGTTGTATTTGCCGTGCTTCTTCTTATCAAAAAAGATCTGCCGTTTACGATCAAAAAAAGTGATTTCAGACTGAACCCACAATGTAAGAGATTTCTTCAGATTGGTTTGCCACTTGCATTGCAGGAGTTCCTGACTCAGCTTTCCTTCCTGGCACTCTGTGCCTTTGTCAACCGACTTGGTCTGGAAGCCTCTTCTGGATATGGGGTGGCCTGCAAGATCGTTAACTTTGCAATGCTCGTACCAAGTTCACTGATGCAGTCCATGGCGTCCTTTGTATCCCAAAATGTAGGTGCAGGAAAGAAAAAACGTGCAAAACAGTCCATGTTTACCGGAATCGGAGTGGGACTGGTGGTTGGATGCCTGGTATTTGTGCTTGTGATGTTTAAAGGGGATGTAGTCGCAGGTATTTTCTCAACCGATGCCTCAGTTATCCAGAATGCCTTTGACTATCTGAAAGGTTTTGCACCGGAGACAATCGTAACTGCAATTCTGTTCAGTATGATTGGTTATTTCAATGGAAATAATAAGACCGTCTGGGTTATGATCCAGGGACTGGTCCAGACACTTCTGGTTCGATTGCCGTTGGCATACTATATGAGTATCCAGCCAAATGCAAGCCTGACCAAGATCGGTCTGGCCGCACCGGTGGCAACTGTGACAGGAATCATTTTGAATGTAGGATTCTTTATTTATCTGAATCGCAAAGAAAAAGCAGTTACTTCTCCATCTTCTTAAGTTCAGGCAGTACGGTACAGAGCATGGTCACAAAGCAGATACTTCCGCCGATCACATTTGATACAGGTTCTGCAAGGAATACGCCCTTGGTTCCCATATGTAAAGCATATGGCATCAGATAGGTAAGCGGAACGACTATAAATACTTTGCGGAGCAGGGAGAAGAAAATCGCAAATTTCTTCTTATTCAGAGACTTAAATACAGTCTGTCCGATGTACTGCAGATCCATAAAAATAAATGCTGCAAAATATTGTTTTAATGCGATCACTGCATCTTTCAGCAGCACGGTATCGGAGCTGAAGATTCGGATCAAAAACTCCGGGATCAAAATGATCATACTCCATGTAACAGCGGTATAGACGAGAACCATGACCGACAGTATAGCACCGGCTTTGCGTACGTGCTTTGGACGACATGCACCATAATTATAGCTCAGAATCGGAGAGGCTCCCTCGTTTATGGCATGAAGAGGTGTCTCTACCAGCTGGCGTACACTGGAGACGATAGTCATAACAGAGATATAGATATCTCCTCCGGTAACAGATAGTACATTGTTGCAGCAGATCGTTACCAGGCTGTTTGTCAGCTGCATGATAAATCCGGCAGAGCCAAGACTTACAATATCTTTGGCGTAACCGGTACATTGCGGAACTTCATTTTTCCTGAGAAGACGGACTCTTAATTCTGATTTTCTGGTAAGGAAAAACAGTACAAAAGCTGCGGATAAAGTCTGAGAGAGTATGGTGGCAATCGCAGCTCCCTGTACTCCAAAACCAAGGACAAAGATAAACAAAGGATCCAGCAGAAGGTTTGCAACAGCTCCGATGGCAACAGAAAGCATACCGATAGTTGAATAACCCTGGGCGTTGATAAAAGGATTCATTCCGATGGAGATCATAGACGGCAAGGTTCCAATCAGGTAGATCATTATATAAGGATAAGCATAAGTAAGGGCATTCGAAGAAGCACCGAATACGACCAGGATTGGACGGGCAAACAGAAAGCCGATGAGCATCAGGAAAACACCGCAGATGCAGAGCATGGAAAAAGAAGTATCCATGATCTGGACGGCAGTGTTTTCCTGTTTTTTTCCTCTGTAAATGGAGAACAGCGGCGCACCGCCACTTCCGAACAGATTAGAGAAGGCCGTGATGATCACGATGATGGGAAAACAAAGTCCTACTGCGCCAAGTGCAGTAGTTCCTACTTTGGGGATTCGTGCGATATAGACACGGTCAACGATGTTATACAATAAATTTAAAATCTGAGCGACTAGCATGGGCAGAGTTGCACCTAAAATATTTCCGGTCACGCTTCCGTTTTCAAAGTCAATTCTTTTCATTTTATTCATGTCCTTAGAGTTATTATTGTAACTGAGTATAGCATTTTATTAAATATATGTAAAACGCAGCGAAGCGTTAAATTAAGAAATCATTGACAGTGTTTTTTTTACGTGTTATGATGAATTCGATTTTGAGAGACGAAGATGCAGAGTAACAGACAGAGTCTTTTCAAAGCAATTGTTTTGGACCACCCATCAGGGTTAAGGCCATACGGACAGCCGGGTCCACTGCCGATTATGGTAACTTTGGTTACCTTATTGATTGAGTTAAAAGCTCAAATTTTATAAGTAGGTTCCTTTGATAACCGAGATGCGCCCCAAGCGCAGACTTGTGAAACGGTCAATAAGAGTAGTAAAAGTATGATTGCTATATAGACTCTGATACGCATGCGGATATAGATCAAACGCAGGTTTGTGGCTTAGTGCCCTGACCTGCTTTTTTTATTCAGTCTGTGGAATGTAGATTAAGGGTTGATACAAAGGAAACTGGAATTGGAGGAATGATGAAAGGAAGTCGTTTTAAATTAAACCAGAATCATGCACCAATACATGAAGCTCTGGAGACTTTCCGTCGTATGAGGGTTGTACCATTTGATGTACCTGGCCATAAACGAGGAAGAGGCAATCCGGAACTGACAGAATTTCTGGGACAAAAATGTGTAGGTGTCGATGTTAACAGTATGAAGCCACTGGATAATCTCTGCCATCCGGTATCAGTAATACGGGAGGCAGAAGAACTGGCAGCAGATGCTTTTGGAGCAGCACATGCATTCTTGATGGTAGGAGGCACGACAAGTTCCGTACAGACGATGGTCCTGACTGCCTGCAAACGTGGAGATGAGATCATACTGCCTCGTAATGTCCACAGGAGTGTTTTGAATGCACTTGTTTTATGCGGTGCGATTCCTGTTTATGTAAACCCGGAGGTGGATCAGCGGCTCGGAATTTCCCTTGGAATGAAAAGGGAACAAGTGGAGAAAGCAATAAAAGAACATCCAAAGGCAGTTGCAGTACTGGTAAACAATCCGACTTATTATGGAATATGCAGTGACCTGCGTGCGATCGTCAAGATGGCCCATGATGCAGGAATGCTTTGCCTGGCAGATGAGGCACATGGAACGCATTTTTATTTTGGAGGAGGTCTTCCGGTTTCTGCCATGGCAGCAGGTGCAGATATGGCAGCTGTGTCCATGCATAAGAGTGGAGGAAGTCTTACACAGTCAAGCCTTCTTCTTACTGGTCCGGACGTACACGCAGGATATGTGCGCCAGATCATCAACCTGACACAGACGACCTCAGGAAGCTATCTTCTTATGTCAAGCCTTGATATTTCAAGAAGAAACCTTGCACAGCGCGGCCGTCAGATTTTTCACCAGGTAGCCGATATGGCAGAATACGCCAGAGAAGAAATCAATGCGATTGGCGGTTATTATGCGTTTGGCAAAGAACTGGTAAACGGAGATTCCGTTTTTGATTTTGATATAACGAAACTGAGTGTACATACGTTGGATATCGGACTTGCTGGAATCGAAGTGTACGATATTCTGCGTGACGAATATGATATTCAGATAGAGTTTGGAGATATCGGTAATATTCTTGCGTATCTTTCCATTGGAGACCGTGCGCAGGAAGTAGAGCGGCTTGTGAGTGCACTCGCAGAGATCCGCAGACGTTTTCAGACAGATGGTTCAGGACTTCTGAGCCAGGAATATATTGATCCACAGGTAGTGACCAGCCCGCAGGATGCTTTTTATGCGGATAAATGCAGCCTGCCGCTTCGTGAAACCGAGGGTAAGGTCTGCAGTGAATTTGTAATGTGCTACCCACCTGGAATTCCGATTCTTGCACCGGGAGAACGTATCACAGCAGAGATCCTGGATTATATTGAATATGCAAAGGCAAAGGGCTGTAATATGACAGGACCGGAAGATCCGGATATTTTGAGACTGAATGTTCTGACAGGGAGGGAATGACAAATGGAAATGTGGTTTTTCAGAATTTCATACACCAGATGTGAAACACAGCATCCGTGTAAACCGCCAGCTTTATTCCAGACAGAGTGAGTATCAGAGAATTGATATTTTTGAGACACCGGAATTCGGTCGAGTGCTGACTCTGGACGGAAATGTAATGCTGACAGAGCGTGACGAATTTATTTATGATGAGATGATCACGCATGTGCCGATGTCGGTCCATAAAGAGGCAAGAGACATTCTGGTAATCGGTGCCGGAGATGGCGGCGTTGTCCGTGAACTGACCAGATATGACAGAGTGCGTCACATTGATCTGGTAGAAATGGATCCGATGGTTGTTGAGGCCTGTCGTGCCTATCTTCCGGGAAATGCCTGCAGACTGGATGACAGAAGAGTACATCTTCATTATGAAAATGCGCTGAGATTTATCCGAAGATGTGAAGCAAGATATGATCTTATCATCGTGGATTCCTCTGATCCGTTTGGTCCGTCTGAAGGATTGTTTACCCGTGAATTTTACGGAAATTGTTACAATGCGCTGAAGGATGACGGGATTATGGTAAACCAGCAGGGAAGCCCGTTCTATGCAGAAGATGCACATGCCATGCAGCGAAGCCATAAAAGAATTGCCAGCACCTTCCAGATCAGCCGTGTTTATCAGGCACATATCCCGACCTTTGCTGCAGGTTACTGGCTCTTTGGATTTGCGAGTAAAAAATATCATCCGGTGGATGATCTGGATGCAGAAGCATGGAATGCATTAAATCTCCGTACACGTTACTATACGACCAGACTCCATAAAGGGGCATTTTATCTTCCGGCTTTTCTGGAAGACATGCTGAAAGAAGTGGAGGATTAATTTATGATCTTACCTAATATAGAAACTTTTATCGGCTGCGAAAGCAGTTTTGAGGAAGCATCCATTGTTCTTTATGGTGCGCCGTTTGATTCTACAACAAGTTTTCGTCCGGGTGCCCGCTTTGGCCCATCAGCCATGCGCCATGAGAGTTTTGGCCTGGAGACCTACAGTCCGTATCAGGATAAAGACCTTATAGACATCAGCGTATTTGACAGCGGAGATCTGGAGCTTTGCTTTGGAAGCAGTGAAATAGCACTTTCAGACATTCAAAAGAGAGCAGAAGAAATTTTGAAAGCAGGAAAATTCCCACTGCTTCTGGGAGGAGAACATCTGGTAACATTGGGAGCAGTGCGTGCCGCAGCTGCAAAATATCCGGATCTTCATATTATTCATTTTGATGCTCATGCAGATCTGAGAGATGATTATCTCGGAGCAAAATTAAGTCACGCCTGTGTTCTTCGAAGATGCCATGAAATTCTGGGAGATGATCACATTCATCAGTTCTGCATCCGAAGCGGTGAGAGAGAAGAATTTCAGTTTGCCAGAAAGCATACAGATTTTCATCCGTTTACGTTTGAGGGATTGAAGGAAACGGTCAGGGAACTGAAAGAGAAACAGGTTCCGGTATATTTTACAATTGATCTGGATTGTCTGGATCCGTCAGTATTTCCAGGAACAGGAACTCCGGAGGCAGGCGGCGTGAGCTTTATGGAACTTCTTGAAGCCATCCGCATGGTTTCTCAGGCGAATGTGGTAGGAGCAGATGTTAATGAACTGGCTCCTATGCTGGATGCGAGTGGTGTTTCAACTGCAACGGCCTGCAAGGTTCTTCGAGAACTGCTTCTGGCAATTGCAAAATAAAATGATACCAGGGTCATCCCCGACACCATAAAAATAATATTATAAAATAAGACTGTTGAAGAAACAGCCAGTTATCATAAAAGGAGAAAAATTATGAGCAGAGTACTTGTAATCGGCTGCGGAGGAGTAGCCAGTGTAGCAATTCAGAAATGTTGCCAGGTTGACGAGGTATTTACAGAAATGTGTATTGCAAGCCGCACAAAGGAAAAATGTGATGCACTCGTGGAAAAACTGAAAGGAAAGACAAAAACAGTTCTTACTACAGCTAAGGTGGACGCAGATGACGTAGACCAGTTGATCGAGCTGATCAACAGCTATAAACCGGATCTGGTAATGAACATCGCACTTCCATATCAGGATCTGACAATCATGGATGCATGTCTGGCATGTGGTGTAAATTACATGGATACAGCAAACTATGAGCCGGAAGATACCGATGATCCGGAGTGGCGTGCAATCTATGAAAAACGCTGCAAAGAAGAAGGATTTTCCGCATATTTTGATTATTCCTGGCAGTGGGCATACCGTAAAAAATTCGAAGATGCAGGACTTACAGCACTTCTCGGATGTGGATTTGACCCGGGTGTTACACAGGCTTACTGTGCCTATGCATTAAAGCATGAATTTGATCAGATTGATACCATCGATATCCTGGACTGCAACGGCGGTGATCATGGATACGCATTTGCGACAAACTTTAACCCTGAGATCAATCTTCGTGAAGTAAGTGCACCGGGAAGCTACTGGGAAAACGGACACTGGGTAGAAATCCCGCCGATGGATATCAAGAGAGAATATAACTTTGACCAGGTTGGAGACAAGGATATGTATCTGCTCCACCATGAAGAGATTGAGTCTCTTGCAAAAACAATTCCGGGTGTAAAACGTATTCGTTTCTTCATGACTTTTGGACAGAGCTATTTGGATCACATGCGTTGTCTTGAAGATGTAGGAATGCTTTCTACAACACCGATCCAGTACAATGGACAGGAGATTGTTCCAATCCAGTTTTTGAAAGCACTGCTTCCGGATCCTGCAAGCCTTGGACCACGTACAAAAGGAAAAACAAATATTGGATGTATCTTTACTGGTGTAAAAGACGGAAAAGAAAAAACATACTATATTTACAATGTATGTGACCATCAGGAATGCTATCACGGAGTAGGAAGCCAGGCGATCAGCTATACAACAGGTGTTCCGGCAATGTGCGGAGCGCTTATGATGCTGACAGGAAAATGGATCAGACCAGGTGTATATACCGTGGAAGAATTTGATCCGGATCCGTTCCTGGATGCTCTTGATCGTTATGGACTGCCACGCAGTGAAAGCCACGATCCAAAGCTGGTAGACTGATGGGAGGATTGGATAAAAGAGCTCCGTTTACAGCCACCGGCGGAATTATTCCGCCGGAATTCCAGAATATAAAAACACCCTGCTACATCCTAGATGAAAAAGCACTCATAAAAAATGCAAAACTGCTCGGTGAAGTGTCTGAGCGAACAGGCTGTAAGATGCTCCTGGCACAGAAAGCGTTCATGCAATTATGACTGCTATCGCTTTTTTGAGCCGTATCTTGCAGGTACGGAGGCCAGCGGACTGTTTGAGGCACGACTCGGAGCAGAGGAAATGCCGGGAAAAGAGGTTCATGTATTCTGTGCAGGCTACCGGGCTGATGAATTTGAAGAACTTCTTCAATATGCGGATCATATCGTGTTTAATTCACCATCGCAGCTCCTTCGTTTTGGTGCAAAGGCAAAAGTAGCAGGAAAGAGCGTCGGATTGCGGATCAATCCGGAATGTTCTACTCAGGAAGGACATGATATCTATGATCCCTGTGCTCCGGGAAGCCGTATGGGTACGACAAGAGCACAGTGGGATGAAGCATTTCAGAAAAATCCGGAACTTCTGGATTTACTCGATGGCCTTCACTTCCATACTCTCTGCGAGCAGGACTCCGATGACCTGGAGACAACTCTTGTTTCAGTAAAGAAGCATTTTGGTGATCTTGCGACCAGAGTAAAGTGGATCAATTTTGGCGGTGGCCACCATATCACAAGACCAGGTTATGATATTGAACGACTGGAACGCTGTATTCGGATGGTGCAAGAGGAATGGAAGACAGAGGTTTACCTTGAACCCGGAGAAGCGTGGGCGTTAAATGCAGGATTTTTGCTGACCAGTGTGCTGGATGTTCTGAAAAACGGAGAGACACAGATTGCAATCGTAGATGCCAGCGCAGCCTGTCATATGCCGGATGTACTGGAAATGCCTTATCTTCCGCCGCTTTTGGGAACAGATGAGACAGAAGAGGATGGAATCACTGTTCGCCTTGGAGGGCCGACCTGCCTGTCAGGAGATGTGATCGGAGAGTATAAATTCCGACAGCTTCCGGAATATGGCGATCTTTTGATGTTTGGAGACATGGCCATCTATACTACCTGCAAAAATAACACCTTTAACGGAATGCCATTGCCGAATATCTGGCTCAGACGTGCTGACAATACGATGCAGCAGCTTACAGATTTTGGTTATATGGATTTTAAGGAAAGGCTGGGAAGTCGCGAATAGCGGCTTCCATTTTTTTATGTCTAGAGCATGTCATTGGATTAAATATGTTGAAATGGAATATGTACGTCATAAATAGGAATACCTCAATATCCCCCTACAGGGCTTAAGAAAGCCAGCCCGTTTTGGTATCATTGAGTAAGTTAAGTTACCAAATAAAAAGCGAGGGAACAGATAATGAAAAAAGGGATTTTAACAATTGCCGGAATGCTTCTGACTGTATCACTGGTCAGCGCCGGAACCACAGTGCCTGTACTGGCAGATGAAGAAACAACACTGGTATACGGAAGCGGAGATTATACCAGAATCAACCCGGCTATGGACGAACATGGCGAGATCAATATTCTGATCTTCAATGGATTAACTGCACATGACGGAGACAATCAGGTAGTTCCGGGACTGGCAGAAAGCTGGGAATTTGATGATGCAACAAATACCTACACATTCCACATGGCAGAAGATGCTAAATGGCAGGATGGCGAACCTGTTACAGCAGATGATGTAAAATTTACGATCGAAGCTATTATGGATCCGGAAAATGGTTCTGAGAATGCACCAAACTACGAAGACGTAGAAGAGATCAACGTGGTTGATGACCATACAGTTGAATTCAAACTCGAGGACAAAAACGTTGCATTCCTTGACTATATGACAATGGCAGTTCTTCCTAAACACCTGCTTGAGGGCGAGGATATGCAGACATCTGATTTCTTCCGTAACCCGGTTGGAACAGGCCCATACAAAATTGAATCCTGGGATGAAGGTCAGGCTATCACACTTGCTAAAAATGAAGATTACTTCAAAGGTGAGCCTTCTATCGATAAAATCGTATTTAAGATCGTACCAGATGACAATGCAAAAGCTCTTCAGTTAAAATCCGGAGAACTGGATCTGGCTCTTTTAACTCCAAAGGATGCAGCAGCTTTTGCCGGAGACGATGCTTATACATGTTATGATATGAAGACTGCTGACTATCGTGGAATCATGTTTAACTTTGGAAATGAATACTGGCAGAAAAAACCTGTGACCTGATACCCGGCTGTATGCTACGGACTTGACCGTCAGGCAATCATCGACGCAGTTATCCTGGGACAGGGAATGCCTGCTTATGGTCCTCTTCAGAGAAATATCTACAACTGTGAAGATGTTGAGCACTATGATTACAATCCGGAAAAAATCAAAAGAAATCCTTGAAGCTGCCGGATGTGAAATGGGTGATGACGGATTTTACTATCGCGATGGAGAAAAAAGTTGGTTTTGTGATCAGCGTAAGTGCCGGAGACCAGGTACGTATTGACATGGCTCAGAATCGCAGCACAGGAACTGAAGGAAATCGGTATGGATGTATCTGTAGAAATCCCGGCACAGACAGACTGGGCAGGACAGATGGCATTCCTGACGGATGGGGAAGCCCGTTTGATGCTGATGACCACACATAAC
>ENA-OPYX01001520-OPYX01001520.1-human-gut-metagenome-genome-assembly--contig:-NODE-1520-length-12039-cov-2.848052_pt1 | contig 12039 bp, 10 predicted proteins | sample MGYA00242639_ERZ504486 | MGnify/ENA primary metagenome ERZ504486 (study PRJEB26092, sample SAMD00036296) | human gut metagenome | host: Homo sapiens | study: EMG produced TPA metagenomics assembly of... | reverse complement strand
TGCGATGATCGTGTCTGCCGGGATCTGAACTTCTTCCTCTGTCTCCACCGGTTTCTGTCTGCCGCTGGCATCCATCTCACCAAGAACTACTTTCTTGCAGGTCAGAACGCCGTCTTTCTGTGTCTTCGGTGCCAACAGTTCTTTCATAACAACGCCGTCTTCTAATGCTTCTAATAATTCATCCTCATCGGCTGGCATGTAACGTTTGGTTCTGCGGTATACCACAGTAACGTCTTCCACGCCTTCAATTCTGCCCGCCATACGTGCCGCATCCATCGCTGTGTTACCAGCTCCGATGACAACGACATGTCTGCCAAGGTTCTGTGCCTTCGGATCTTCTTTTGCTGCCTCAAGGAAGTCTACCGCATTCAGTTCTTTCTCGGTATCTACACCGATGGACATACCTTTGTGTGCACCGATAGCAAGAACGATGGTATCAAAACCTTCCCCTTTCAGACTTTCGATATTTTCAATATTTCTGTTATTTACAAATTTTGCTCCGTATGCTTTTGCAATCTCCACATCTTTTGCGTTGCTTCGTTATCAATACGGAAGGACGGGATCACGTTGCGAACCGTTCCGCCAAAATGCTCTTTTTTGTCAAATACGGTAACGTCTGCTCCACCTTTTGCAAGGAATGCGGAACAGGCAATACCAGCCGGGCCGCCACCTACGATGGCAACTTTCTTGCCGCTGTTTCCTTCTGCTTTCAGCCCACCCAGAACACTGTCATATCCGCCTTTTGCTGCCTGCAGTTTGGTACCGCGGATCGCAACCGGCTCTTCATAGAAGTTTCTGGTACATTTGCTCATACATCTGTGGTTACAAAGGGTACCTGTCATAAACGGAAGCGGGTTTTTATCAAGAATAACCTCTAATGCTTCCTGCATTTTTCCTTCACCGGCAAGTTTTACATATGCCGGAATATCCTGATGGATCGGACATCCTTCCATACATGGTGCTGTGAAGCAGTCCAGTAACGGAACTTCTTTGTCCATCTTGCGGCTCGGTAACGGTTTTACCGGTTTTACATGATGCGGATCATGTTTGATCTCCTCAATCAGAGCTGCCAGTCCGTCTACATCTACACCTTCAAACGGTTTGAATTCCATTGCATTCAGTTTGTCTGCAAGCTGGATGCCACGGTTGTATCCGCCTGGTTTTAATAAAGTTGTAGCTACTGTGATCGGCCAGATGCCAAGTCCGAAGATCTTGTCAATGTTAAATGCATCGGCTCCGCCGGAGTAGGAAATTCTTAATTTTCCGTCAAACGCTTTACTGAGCTTATGCGCTACGCTTAAGGACAAAGCACATAAGGATTTTCCGGACATGTACATCTCTTCGCTTGGAAGCTCGTTTCTGGTCACATCTACCGGGAAGGTATTGGTGATTTTTACACCAAAGGCAAGTCCTTTGCTGTCTGCCAGTGCCTGCAGTCTGGTCAGCATCGGTACAGCATCCTCAAACTGAAGATCATCTTTAAAATGGAAATCACCGAATGCCACGTAATCATATCCCATATCGTCCATGATCTTGCGGGCTTCTTCGTATCCCAACAGCGTCGGATTACATTTTACAAATGTATTTAATCCTTTTTCTGTCAGCAGATAAGAAGCAATGCTCTCAATCTCCTCTGGTGGACATCCGTGCAGAGTGGATACTGTTACAGATTTGCAGATATCAGATGGAATTGCCTCGATATCAGCATCTGTCAGTTTACTGAAGCTGTCTTTGTTGTCTTTCAGCCACTGGATGCACTCCTGAAATACCGGATTGTCTTTGGATTCGATCATATTATTTAAAAATGTATCGATTTTTTCTGATTTGATGCCCTGCAGATCATATCCAACACTGATGTTGAAGATAAATCCGTCTGTTGCACCAAGTCCCCACTCTTTGGAGAGTGCTTTTAATGCAACCCATGCTTTGACATACTCTGCGTAAGCCTGCGGTACATACAGCTCTGTAGACCACTCGCAGTTGTAGCATTCATCGTCTGCAAGAATACACGGTTTGCTTACCGGAAGATCCTCGCCGTCTAAGATCTGTACTGTTTTTAACTCAAAGAAACGGCTGCCTGCCAGATATGCTGCTATGATATTCTGTGCAAGCTGTGTGTTTGGTCCTGCCGCCGGTCCGTACGGTGTCTCAATCTTCTCTCCGAAAATAGAAGACATTTCGCCGGATCTGCTTTATACTCTTTGCGAACGCCAAATACGGTCTGCCGCTTTGCGCGCTCTGTCATCGCCCAGTTCATCAGATTCCCGAAAGGAATCGGTGTCATTCTGTCGCCCATTGTAATTAACCTCTCTTCGTCATGATAATTGTTTTATAAATTCAACTTATCCCGTCCTAAATATTTATTACATCATCTAATAGATATGTTTTTCTGTAATCCCAACAGTTCCTCTACATTCAAAACCATACTGTCGGGAACCCACAATAAAATCATCCATTGATGCTGTGTGCCAGCTCTGCTGCTGCCTGTCTGCAATCTGCCATTGCTTTTGCCTCATCGATCACGGTCAGCTCACGGTCTTTCATCAGAACTTTTCCGTTACAGATGGTTGTCTGAGTCATGGCACCGTTGATACCGAATAACATATGGCTGTTGATATTGTCTGCGGTCAGTGGTGTCAGCGGATCATAAGCGACTACAACTACGTCTGCTGCTGCGCCTTCTTTTAACACGCCAAGCGGAATGTTGAAATAGCGGTTTGCCATTTTTGCATTTCCTTCAAACAGCATTGCCGGAACTTCGCCCCAGGCAGCGTTTGCATCACATAAGGAATGTTTGTGCAGTACATTCGCTACCTTATAAGATTCAAACATATCGTGTGTATAACCGTCCGTTCCAAGTCCTGTCAGAATGCCTTTCTGGAAAATTCTCATGGTTGGCGGACATCCACAGGCATTTCCCATATTTGACTCCGGATTGTGCACTACCATCGTATCTGTCGCTTTCAGCAGATCCATCTCCTGCTCATTGACATAAATACAATGTGCGGTCATGGTCTGCGGACCTAACAGATCGTGATCCATCAGTCTGTTTACGATTCTCTTTCCATATTTATGTAAGCAGTCATGCAGGTCTTCGATACCCTCTGCCACATGAATGTGTGCGCCTACGCCCTCCTGCATATTTTCGCGACACATTTCAAATGTTTTATCAGAGATTGTAAACTGTGCATGCATACCCATCATGGCTTTGATCATGTCATTGTTCTGCTGTGCGGCATATTTAATGAAGTCTGCATTTTCTTTTACGGAAGCTTTTGCTTTCTCCTCGCCGTCACGATCAGATACTTCATAACACAGACAGCTTCTTACGCCCATCTTCTCAGATGCTTCCGCAATTTTAAAACAGGCTGCCTTCAATAGCACCGAAACTTGCATGATGATCAAATACGGTTGTCACACCGTTTTTGATACAATCTATATAAGTAGCAATAGCACTTAAGTATGTCTGCTCCAGTGTCAGGTGACGGTCAATCGTCCACCACAGTCCATCCAGAATATCTAAAAATCCGTTTGGGTTATATCCATTAATAGATAATCCTCTGGCAAATGCGCTGTAAATATGTTCGTGCATATTAATAAGGGACGGCATGATGATCTGACCTTTTGCATCGATCAGCTCTGCCTGCGGATATTCGCTTCGTAGTGTCTCATAATCGCCTACCTTTACAATTCGTTCCCCGTCAAGGACAACACCACCATCTTTGATCAGAGGCTTGGTCTCATCTCTTGTGATCACGGTTCCTTTTCCTACCAGAATCATGTTTCTTCTCCTTTCATTCCCCGTGTAGTTTCTTATCATGTTTACAACTTTTCAAAAAGCAAAAATATATCTCTTTCTATATAGAAGAAACAGGTAGATTCCTGCCTTTTCCAAGTTGTTTTTCTCCGATTCACAACGGCTCTGTTTTTATTGACCGTTCAATCTAATATGATATTACCACACCGCTAAAATTAAAAGCAATATTCTTTTCAAACTTTTTTTGTAAATACCTAAAAAATATTTTTTGAATTTTAGTGTTGACATCTGAAAAAAATCTGATATGATGAGTACAGAAAGCAAAACAAAAGGAGACGCAAAATGATGACACTGGAGCTTTTAAAACAACTGGCAAAAGCACTGGCTGTTCAGTTTGGAAATGACTGTGAAGTTGTGATTCATGACCTGACCCGCAAGAGTCTTCATAAATCCATCGTTTATATAGAAAACGGCCACATTACAAACAGAAAAACCGGTGACGGTCCTTCCAAAGTCGTATTGGAGACCATGAGAAAAGATCCATCCAAGATTTCCGATCATCTCGGTTATCTGACCAAAACAAACGATGGTAAAACATTAAAATCTTCTACGATTTTCGTTCGTGAAGAAGAAGGTGGACCAATCCAGTATATCCTTGCCATCAATTTTGACATTACCAATCTCCTGTATTTTCAGGATTCTGTCCGCTCACTCATCAGTGAGAGCGGCGAACCGGCGGTTTCTTCCTATCATAAGGAACCAGAAAGCATCTGCACCAACGTGGCAGACCTGTTAGACGACCTGATCGCCCAGGCAGTTGCGGTGGTTGGAAAACCTGCATCCCTGATGTCAAAGGATGAAAGGGTACAGGCCATTCAGTTTCTGAATAATACCGGTGCTTTCCTTATTACCAAATCGGGCGACAAAGTTTCCCAGTACTTCGGGATTTCAAAATATACTTTGTACAGCTACATCAAAGCAGATAAAAATTAGGAGGAGGTTTTTATGAAACAAATCAAATGGGTAAAAAACACAATGCCAAAAACCGATGACGCAAACCTTTCGGTTATGGCACTTGAAGAAGTTGAAAAAGCCCGCGCTTTCCACAAAACAATTCCGGGATATGAGAGAACACCTCTTGCACATCTGACTCACATGGCAGACCGCCTTGGCCTGAAAGATGTCTGTGTAAAAGATGAATCTTACCGTTTCGGTCTGAATGCATTCAAAGTGCTCGGTGGATCTTTCGCAATGGCAAAATACATTGCAAAACAGACTGGACGCGATATCTCAGAACTTGATTTTGAGACACTGACATCCGACAAACTCCGTGAGGAATTCGGACAGGCTACATTCTTTACCGCGACAGATGGTAACCATGGACGTGGTGTCGCATGGGCTGCAAACCGTTTAAAGCAGAAAGCGGTTGTATTTATGCCGAAGGGTTCCACGCAGAACCGACTGAACCACATTCTTGCAGAGAACGCTACTGCTACCATCGAAGAAGTAAACTATGACGAATGTGTCCGCATGGCTGCTGCAGCTGCTGCAAAAGTAGAAAACGGTGTCGTTGTACAGGATACTGCATGGAAAGGTTATGAGGAAATCCCATCCTGGATCATGCAGGGATACGGAAGCATGGCCATGGAAGCAAATGAACAGCTTCATGAACTTGGCATCAAACGTCCGACACATGTATTTGTTCAGGCAGGTGTTGGTTCTTTAGCAGGTGGTGTACAGGGTTACTTCGCAAATCAGTATCCGGACAATCCTCCGATCGTCTGTGTAGTAGAAGCTGATACAGCTGCATGTCTGTACAAAGGTGCAGTTGCAGGCGATGGCGCAGAGTACAACGTAGAAGGCGATATGCCAACCATCATGGCTGGTCTTGCATGTGGTGAACCGAATACAACTTCCTGGGATATTCTGAAAAACCATGTTCTGTATTCGTTGCCGCTCCGGACTGGGTATCCGCAAAATCTATGCGTATGCTTGCAGCTCCGATCAAAGGTGATCCACAGGTAACATCCGGTGAATCAGGAGCCGTTACATTCGGAGTTTTAAATGAGATCATGACCAACCCGGAATACGCTGATCTGAAAGAAGCATTACAGTTAGATGAAAATTCACAGGTACTGCTCTTCTCCACTGAGGGAGATACAGATCCGGAACGTTATAAAGAGATCGTCTGGGACGGAAAAGATTATTTAGATGAATAATCAGATTTAAATTTTTTGAGTTATTTTTAGATTAACCAATCAATCTATTTCACATTATAGTATGGAGGTATTACTACTATGGATTACAACAAAATCAAAGCAACCGCTGAGAGCTACAAAGACGACATGACCAAATTCTTACGTGCCATCGTAAAGAATCCGGGCGAGAGCTGTGATGAGAAAGCTCATATCGAGACCATCGCTGCTGAGATGAAAAAACTGGACTTCGACGAAGTTGTCATCGATCCGCAGGGTAACGTCATCGGTTACATGGGAACAGGCGACAAGATCATCGCTTACGATGCACATATTGATACAGTAGGTATCGGAAACATTGAAAACTGGAACTTCGATCCATACGATGGATATGAGAACGACGAAGAGATCGGTGGACGTGGTGTATCTGATCAGTGTGGCGGTCTTGTATCTGCTACATACGGTGCTAAGATCATGAAAGACCTTGACCTGATTCCGGAAGGATGCAAGATCATGGTAGTCGGAACTGTTCAGGAAGAAGACTGTGATGGTCTTTGCTGGCAGTACATCATCAACGAAGATAAAATCCGTCCGGAATTCGTTGTTTCCACAGAGCCGACAGACGGCGGTATCTACCGTGGACAGCGTGGACGTATGGAAATCCGCGTAGATGTAAAAGGTATCTCCTGCCATGGTTCCGCTCCGGAGCGTGGAGACAACGCAATCTACAAAATGGCTGACATTCTTCAGGACATCCGTTCCTTAAATGAGAACGATGACGCTGACGAGACAGAGATCAAAGGTCTTGTAAAAATGCTCAACCCGAAATACAACAAAGATTGGGAAGAGGCACGTTTCCTTGGCCGCGGTACTGTAACCGTATCCCAGATCTTCTATACATCCCCAAGCCGTTGTGCAGTTGCTGACTCCTGTGCAATCTCCCTTGACCGTCGTATGACATTCGGAGAAACATGGGAAAGCTGCTTAGACGAGATCCGTGCACTTCCGAGCGTACAGAAATACGGCGATGACGTAAAAGTATCTATGTACAACTACGATCGTCCTTCCTACACAGGATGCGTATATGAGATTGAGTGCTACTTCCCGACATGGGCTATCCCGAAAGATCACAAAGTAACAAAATCTCTCGAGAACGCTTACAAAGCATTATACGGAGATCAGCGTATCGGTGCTGCTGAGACACTTGAAATGCGTCAGGCTCGTCCACTTACAGATAAATGGACATTCTCTACAAACGGCGTATCTATCATGGGTAGAAATAACATTCCTTGTATTGGTTTTGGACCGGGTGCTGAGGCTCAGGCTCATGCTCCAAACGAGAAAACATGGAAACAGGATCTGGTAACATGCGCAGCTGTATATGCAGCATTACCGAAAAATTACATGGAGTAAATTTCATTCATTATTTTTGTGAGGGATCCTTCCTGCATTGATTTCAGGAAGTTCCCTCCCTAAAACCAGATAACTCTAAATTTTAATATATCTCAACCGAATCTATTTTATAAGGAGAATACATAAATGAAAACATTACAGGATTACATCGACAAACTCAACAGCTTAAACTTCAAAGAAATGTACAACAACGATTTCTTCCTTACATGGGAGAAAACAGATGACGAGTTAGAGGCTGTTTTCACTATCGCTGACGCACTTCGTTTCATGCGTGAGAACAACATTTCCACAAAAGTATTTGAGAGCGGTCTTGGAATTTCCTTATTCCGTGATAACTCCACAAGAACACGTTTCTCTTTCGCTTCCGCATGTAACCTGCTTGGTCTGGAAGTTCAGGATCTGGACGAGGGCAAATCTCAGGTAGCTCATGGTGAGACTGTTCGTGAGACAGCTAACATGATCTCCTTCATGGCTGACGTTATCGGTATCCGTGACGATATGTACATCGGAAAAGGTAATGCTTACATGCACGAAGTATCTGACGCTGTAAAACAGGGTAACGCTGACGGCATCTTAGAGCAGCGCCCGACACTGGTAAACCTTCAGTGTGATATCGACCATCCGACACAGGCTATGGCAGATGCTCTTCACCTGATCCATGAATTCGGCGGTGTTGAGAACTTAAAAGGTAAAAAAGTTGCCATGACATGGGCTTACTCTCCTTCTTATGGTAAACCACTCTCCGTTCCGCAGGGTATCATCGGTCTGATGACACGTTTCGGTATGGACGTTGTACTTGCTCATCCGGAAGGATACGATGTAATGCCGGAAGTTGAGGAAGTTGCAAAAGCAAACGCTGAGAAATCAGGCGGTTCCTTCACAAAAGTAAACAGCATGGCTGAGGCTTTCAAAGATGCTGATATCGTATATCCGAAGAGCTGGGCTCCGTTCGCTGCTATGGAGAAACGTACAAACCTTTACGGTGAAGGCGATACAGAAGGAATCAAAGCACTTGAGAAAGAGCTTCTTGCTCAGAACGCAGAGCACAAAGACTGGTGCTGTACTGAAGAATTAATGAAAACAACAAAAGATGGCAAAGCATTATACTTACACTGCCTGCCAGCAGATATCAACGATGTAAGCTGCAAAGACGGCGAGGTTGAGGCTTCCGTATTCGATCGTTATCGTACACCGCTTTACAAAGAAGCAAGCTACAAACCATACATCATCGCTGCTATGATCTTCTTAAGCAAATTTGAGAATCCGCAGGAGATCTTAAAGAAATTAGAAGATCGCGCTGGAAAACGTATCTTTGAGTAATTAACTGAGCTGTATTTTGTGAGAGATTCTTCTTAGACTTTATTCAAGAGGAGTCTTTCACAGCTCTGATTTTTAAATTTTGATGTAATATACTAATCCATTTGGGGGTAACGAATCATGGGTAAAAAACGTATCGTCATTGCACTTGGCGGTAATGCCCTTGGAAAAAATCTTCCTGAACAGTACTTGGCTGTTCAGGAAACTTCCAGAGCAATCGCTGATCTGATCGAAGCCGGAAATGAAGTCATCATCTCCCACGGCAACGGTCCACAGGTTGGAATGATCAACAATGCAATGGCTGCATATTCCAAAACAGAACCTTCTCATCCGGCCATCACACCTCTCTCCGTTTGTGTGGCCATGAGTCAGGCATATATTGGTTACGATCTTCAGAATGCATTAAAAGAGGAATTATTAAACCGCGGCATCAAGAAAAATGTTGCCACGGTGATCACACAGGTTCGTGTGGATGAAAATGATCCTGCATTCGAGCATCCGACCAAACCAATCGGTCAGTTTATGACTAAAGAAGAAGCTGATGCCGCAGTAGCCAGCAGCGGTATTCAAGTCATGGAGGATGCGGGACGCGGCTATCGTCGTGTCGTTGCTTCTCCAAACCCGGTTGATATCGTAGAAGTTGATGCCATCCGCACCCTTACCGATGCAGGACATATTGTAATCGCCTGCGGTGGTGGCGGAATCCCGGTACTCCAGCAGAACAATCACCTCAAAGGTGCCAGCGGAGTCATCGAAAAAGACCTTACTGCCGGCAAGCTTGCTGAACAGATTGATGCTGATGAACTCATCATCCTGACCAGTGTGGAAAAGGTATGCTTAAACCACGGAAAAGAAGATGAAGAAGAACTCGATACTATCTCCGTAGAACAGGCTAAGCAGTACATGGATGAAGGACACTTCGGAATCTACAATATGCTTCCAAAATTCCAGGCATCCGTAGGATTCATAGAAAAGAAAGAGGGAAGAAGTGCTCTGATTACTTCTTTTGATACTCTGAAAGATGCTCTGAAGGGTAAAACCGGAACTGTTATTGAATAAATGTACAAAAGGGACGACATAAAGGGCTCCGTTTTCTGTGGGTAGAAATGGTGAAAGAGTCCGTAGAGAAAAATGCACCAGTAATTTGGATACCGGGCTGATTCGCGGAATAATCCTGATGATTATTCCACTCAGCAGCCCTTCTGGATTTCGTGCTTGTAGCACGAAACCAGATCCGAATTACTGGTGCATTTTTTCTAACGGACTCTAGCACCGTTTCTAATCACAGAAAACGGAGTCCTTTATGTCTGTGCGCTGGCAAACTTTTAGTTTCATAAGCATTCACACTAAGCACTTTATTCCTACCACCTGCCATCTCCTCCACTCGCCCCATACCGGGGGCAGCCTCCAGGCGTCCCCCCGTGGAATACAGCAAGACAGGGACAAGTAAATTCTGTTTTTTTATGTTAGAAAGCGGCGATTAGAGTCCGTTGTAAAAAGGCAGCCGGTAATTTGGATCTGGTTTCGTGTTTCATACACGAAATCCAGAGGACTGCTGAGCCGAATAATCATCAAGATTATTCAGCGAATCAGTCCGGTATCCAAAATTACCGGCTGCCTTTTTACCTACGGACTCTTCGCCGCTTTCTCCTCATAAAAAAACAGAATCTACTTGTTCCGGCCTGTATGTCATCCACCAAACGCTTACCCCTGAACCTGTAACAGCTTCGCTTTCAGTTCAGCTTCGATGCGCTGCATTTCCACCTCTGCCTGCTGACGTTTCTGGCGGCCTTCCTGTTGGATCTGCATGACTTCATCGAAGGTTGCGATCAGCGATTCATTGGTTGCTTTTAAGGTTTCAATATCTACGATTCCACGCTCGGATTCTTTGGCAGTCTCTACAGTAGCAATCTTCAGCTTTTCTGCGTTCTTGCGCAGGAGTTCATTGGTCATATCGTTGACCTCTCTCTGGGCTGCGGCTGCCTGTGCGGAATGTTCTACACCAAGGGCGAGTACCATCTGGCTTTTCCAGAGTGGGATCGTATTGACGAGTGTAGACTGGATTTTTTCTGCCATCATTGTGTCGTTTCCCTGTACCAGACGGATCTGTGGTGCGGTCTGCATGGCGATTGTCTTGGTCAGTTCCAGATCATGCAGCTTTTTCTCAAAACGTTCACATCTGGAATCCAGATCTTTTGCTGCCTGTGCATCCTCGGCAAGTCCACTTGCCATCGCTTTATTCTTCAGTTCCTGTAGCTCGCCGTTTCTTGTCTCGGCAAGCTTCTGCTTTCCGGCAAGCACATACATGGCCAATTCTTTATAATATGTCAGGTTCACTTCATACATCTTGTCCAGAAGCGCAATGTCTTTCATAAGCTGCACTTCGTGAGATTCCAGTGCTTTGACAATATTGTTTACATTGGTTTCTGCTTTTGCATATTTGGCTTTCATTGCCTGGATCTTGTTTCCGCCTTTTTTGAAGATTCCGAGGAATCCTTTTTCCTCTTCCTCATCAAATCCTTTCAGTTCTGTCACCACATCACTTAACAGTGTGCCAACCTCTCCAAGATCTTTTGTTTTTACATTTTCCAGTGCTTTTTCTGAAAAACTCTGCGATCTTCTTCTGGGTTCCGGCTCCGTACTGAAGAATCATGTTCGAATTGGCGAGATCAATTTTTTCTGCAAATGCACTGACCATATTCTTTTCTTCCGGTGTCAGGACGATTTTCCGGTGTTTCCGGTTCTGTCTCCTGATAAATCTGCGGAGTCTCTTTTTTTTTCCTTCCTGGAACGGATCCAGTGTCAGCTCCGGTGTCACATTAAATTCTTCAAAATCGTTCATACTCTTCTTCCTCCTGCGACTTTATTTTTCATTCCGTCCTCTTTCAGACCTTCCTGTGCAAGCATGGTATTCAATACGGGAAATATCCGATGAGACATCCCACATGGTATCCTGAAACAGGTCATCCAAAGCTTCTCAAACGCCGTATTTAAAGTATCGAGCGTTGCCTCAATCTCACGTTTTGCAGTCTGGATATTTTCTCCATCAACCGGCTGTCTGTCAAGCTGTTCATATGCTTCCAGAAGCTTGATCGTCGTCGGAAGATAATATTCCATCAGCTTACGGATATCCGAAACTGACTGTGGATTTTCTTCCACCCGGTCGAAGATCCGGTCTACCAGCATCTCCATCCGGCTGATCTTTGCGGAAATCTCTTCTCCCGGAATGGCTTCATTACACTCATGGATCTTTCTGATAAAAGCATCCCCCTGGTCAATGATCTTCTGCACCTCCGGTGCCAGCTTTTCATTCTTTGCTTCTTTTTCTTTTGTATTTTCCTGTGTCTTCTCTTCTTT
>ENA-OPYX01001519-OPYX01001519.1-human-gut-metagenome-genome-assembly--contig:-NODE-1519-length-12041-cov-3.983968_pt1 | contig 12041 bp, 10 predicted proteins | sample MGYA00242639_ERZ504486 | MGnify/ENA primary metagenome ERZ504486 (study PRJEB26092, sample SAMD00036296) | human gut metagenome | host: Homo sapiens | study: EMG produced TPA metagenomics assembly of... | reverse complement strand
TCCATCGATCCATTCTCCCGAAGAAGCCTTCTTAATTCCTCTGCCAGCTTCGGCAGTTCCAGTTCATCCCCAACCCACCGGCACAATCGTTCATTGACGATCGTATAATCGATCAGATACAGATTATTACAGATGTAATAACACAATTCTTCTATCGTGTAAATCCGCATATGAACTCTGGATATTTCAAAAGGTCGTTTGGCCCGTTTTTTATGACAAAGAATTAAACTGCCCATTGATACCTCCTAAATGTAATTCCTTTTCTACAAGGAAATCTGATGCCGGATAAAATTCTCCGAAACCAACATCTTTAAAACGCAGCCTGCAGGTACGCTCATCCATAAACATGACTTCAATCTGAAGACGCAAAGAATAATCTGTTCGTTCCGGCAGTTCTTCCAGTGACACTGTCTCAACTTTAAGATCCTCTCCGTCAAGTGTCTCTATATGGATCTCAATATCCGATGTATCTTCCAAAATCACTTCCCACTGTCCGTCTGCCTCATACCAGTGTGTTCCCCATGCAACAATCGGATACCATCCTTCCTGTCCGCCAATTCTCATACGCAGGCAGATCTGTTCTGTCATCTTTGTTCCATCCAGATAAATCGGACCATCATCATACGGATCTGCATAGCGCATGGATGAATAACATGCACCCTTACTGTATAAGTTATTTCCAAGGAAAGCCCTCCGTCCGTTACACAGTACCTTCAGGGAATTCGGATACCAGTTATTCTCAAATCCCTCTCCTGTCAGATAAACAGACGATACCACTTTTTTATCAAATACATTCTGGATGAAAGACTTAAAAACTCTCATCCGCATCTTTGGCTTTATCTACATTCAACACAGGATAGATTGCTTCCAGTTCTTTCATGTGCGCATTGGCGACTTCTTCTACTGTCACAAACATATCCCTGCTCTTGGTGCTTACTGTATTCAGGCGGCGCAGCATATATGCACGGATTTCCTGCGCATCACAATAAAACAATGCTGATTCATATTGCCACAATTCTTTCGGCTGATAAAACATATACTGACAGAAACTTTCCTTATAATCCTGTACAAATACACATTCTCCCGGTACACCGATATATTTTCCGATTCCCTTTAACATCTTCGACATATCAACATTCGTATACGGAACGGAAAACGTAATATAATCAATCTGTTCGAATTTCTTCAATGTCATGGAAATGAACTTTGCAAGAAGCCATACGCCATCATGGATTTTCCCGCCTACACGTACTTTTTTTCTTTTTACAGCTTTACGGAACAGATGAGTGACAATATCTCCCTCTCCCGCTTCTCTCAGTCGTTTTGCTTCCTGTCCATATACCCATCGTTCTTTATAATAGCCAAGGATCAGAGGAATCTGATAATTATCAACTGCTGCTTCCATCGTTTCCGGTTCTTCTTTATTTTCATCATAATAACTGATCTGACAATTCTTTTCATTCAGATCATAGCCCAGAACACTTCCTTTTTGCATTATCGTCTCCTCCTTTCATTTTAATATATCTTAAATATCTGATCTGCCATCTGTTCTTCTTCTTCAAACTCAAGCATGGCTTTCGAACGTTCCGCATCCGAATCCATATCTGTCATTGCATTCAGCATCTGATATTTTCCGGCAAATACACGTTCTTTATCTGTTTTCAGCGTCTTCTTGTCTGTTGTGATCATTTCTCCGTTTCCGGATTCCTGGAAATAATAATTCACTGATTCGTCATTATAAAGGACAAATTGTTTTACATACAGGTTTTCATAGACCGGCATCATTGCCTCTGCCCGGTATCCCAGTTCTTCCCGGTCTTTTTGTTTCATCTTATAGTACAGTCTTACTTTTCCTCCTGGTTTACAGCGGTATGCTGCCATCACCTTATTATAGAGTTGTACTTCCCGCAGCCATTCCTCTTTATAATTCATGTAATATGGGAAGACTAGTTGTTTTTCGCACATTTCCCGTAGTACCTGATGAAGGACATCTTCCAGTTCACCTGTGTATTCTTTATCTGAATAATATTTCAGAAGTGCAATCTTACATACATCCGGCAGATCTTCTTTCTGATCACATTCATTTGCAATGATTTCAAATACACATTTTTCCAGGCTTCGTCCATATACGATATATTCCCTTGTAACGTAAGCAAGATATGCCTGTTTTAAGCGAAAATATACATTGTCCGACAGATAATAATCTTCAAAAATATGCTCTTCCTCATACAATGTCTCCGAAAAGACCATCTGTGTAATGATCCGTTCACTGACCTTATAAGATGGAACCCCATATTGTTTTAATACTTTCCAGAGCCGCTTCATATCTCCGATTGCGCCACAGTAATACTCCGCAAGATACGTAAGTGTCACCTTGTCATACTGTCCTCTCCGGAACATTTCAAAAGCAAGATAACTTAAGAAGTCATCCTCCGTATAATTTTCTTCCCTGATTCTTCTGCTGCAAACCAGGAAGACATCCTTATCCTCAAATGAATCTATCCCCTTTGCCTGGATCTTTTCATAATCCGGTTTTTCTTTCTCCGGCTCCTGATTCCAGAATCCTGTAGATGCTGCATATTTTCTGCACATATCTACAAAACGCGGCTCATAAAACAGTCTTTTCGTCTCATATGGAATGGAATCCGTATAATGTCTGCCCTCTACAGACTCCCATACAATTCTCGATTCCTTATCATACAGATAAATGATAGCTCCATTCTTCGTATCATACGGGATACGCTGACGTACCGAACCATCTTTTTCAATTACCAGCACACATTTCATCCCGCGTACCTTTGTCCTTACTTCATAAGAATAACAGATGTCACGCATCGCCTCCATACGTTCTGCCGTCATCTCGTCTTCTCTGCAAAATCTTTTGTACAATGTACGCAGTGATTCTGTTATGTGGCGCTTTGCCAACTGTTCCCATGTAAATGCCACCATCTGTTCTCTGTAATTCAGATACAGATCTCCTGCCTGTTCCTCATGGGTCACAAGACTTGCATACAGATACGCAGCCTTCTTATAATCGAGAGCATTTCCATGCATAAAGTATAAAACCAGCGATTTCGGCAACGGTCCGTGCGCACTGTCTTCGTCGATTGTCATCATATAATATTCATAAAGCTGGGCAATCTTAAGATCCGAATCAACTGCCTTCTGATACCATGAAAAATACTTCTTTGCCGTTTTATTTCCTTTGATCAAAAGTGTACAGATTGTATTCAGTATCATCGGCTCTTCATACATCTTATAGATTCTTTCCAGGATTCTGAACAGATTGTCACTGTATTTTTTCTGCTGACTGGCAAAATTTGAAATATAAAGTGCCAGTTCTTTTGTCATCATGCGGTATTTGGTCGCAAAATTTAACACCTGAATCTCAAATGTGCCTAATTTCTTAAGAAGTGTCGGCTTTTCCTGATAGCACAGATATGCTTCCAAATAGAACATTACTGCATGGATTCCATACTCAAACTGCTGTTCCAGAACTTCCAGACGTTTATAAGGATTCTTATATCTGTTGTCAAGATTCAGGATCATATAGAGCAGCCACCAGGAATCCTGATGACGCATATATGTCTTTCCAACCTCATCCAGCACCCGTTCTTCATAGTTCACATCTCCGCGGATCTTTGCAGTCAGATACAGATAATAACAGTTTGTCAGCGGATCTTTTCCGATTGCGAACCGATTATAATTGTAATTCTCAAGAATCCATTTTGCTTCTTCCGTCTTGCCTCCGAGCAGATAAATATTACCAAGCATCAACTGATATACTTCATTCAGAGGATCCAGCTTACGCAGCGCTACCATCTTCTCGACTGCACTATCCACCCAGTGTTCCAGTGTCACTCTTCCTGCCACATATCCTACATATTCTTTGATGATCTGAGCCAGTAAAAGTTCCGGCATCCTGTGATCTTCGTCATACTCCTGATTCTGCAATACCTCAACTTCATAAGTGAGTGTCTCATATGGTGTCACGAACTTCAATGCTCCGTAATTCCGTCCGCCATGAAGTTTCTCTGCTCTTACCACATATTCGATCTCATGTGCATTTCCCACAAAATCTTCTGTGCTGATCTCAGGTCTGGACACCCGGATAAAATCACCGACTGTCTCAATATGGATCGGCATATATCCCCATGTATTTTTCATCAGAGTCAGTGTTCCCTTTGTCGACTCTGTCAGATCTTCGAATAGCATCCCCTCTCCCTGAAGCGTAAGGAAAATGCATTCTTTCTGTTTGATCCCTACCATGAATTCTTCCATGGCCTGTTCTCCGAGAGACCATTTGCGCATATTATCGTACAGATAGAATGTACGCTCATTCTCATATTTTAAAATCTCATAGAATTCTTTGGAACGGAAGAGCCTTCCCGCTTCTGAAAAATCCTTAATTGCAAGTTTGCGGAAATCATCGGTACTCTGTACTTTTCCATAGGTTGTCATCACATATGGTTTCTCAATGATTGCCGTAAAAGCCAGTTCAAACTCACCACCGGTACATACGACCGTGAACTTTCCTGCCTCTACATGTCCCGGACGAAGTCCCCGTCCGTCATACGTAAATTCCACTCTTGCCGGATTTCCCTCAAATCCCTGATCTTTAAAATGGACGCGGAAAGAAGACGAGTACACCAGTCCTCGTATCCTTCCCTCATTGTTTGCCCTCATTGTAAAACTTCCTCTGTATACTTCCCCTTCACCTATAATGAGTACCAGATTGGTCTCATCGAATATAACATCAGGTCGTATCAACTGAAAGTCGCCTTTTGAAAATTTTTGGATTTTATTTTTCAAGTCCTACACCTGCTTCTTTCGTTGCTTTTTTCTTAAAACATACTATAATAAATTATAGCATTGTTTGTCAACGAATGGCAATGCCGGAAAGAGAAAATATCAAAATTGTGTCGATAGGATGGAAATTATGAAAAAAAAACCAGAATTTCACGGAAGCGATCTGGAAAAGATTGCAGATTATTATCACCTTGATAAGGAAAAGATTGTTTTGTTCGGTGCCAATGTAAACCCGCTCGGATTATCCGGACAGGTAAAAAAAGATCTCGCAGAACATCTGGATATCATCAGCAGTTATCCAGACAGAGATTATACAGATCTGAAAAAAGCAATTGCTGCATATACCAATACCTCGCCGGAACATATTGTTGTCGGAAATGGTTCTACGGAGCTTATCTCACTTCTGATCAGCCAGCGCGCACCAAAAAGAGCGCTGCTTCTGGGACCGACCTATTCCGAATATGCAAGAGAGCTGAATCTGGTCGGCGGCACACTGGAATATTATAATCTGAAAGAAGAACAGGATTTCAGACTGGATATTTCCGATCTGACCGATACACTGAAAAGTGATATTGATCTTCTGATCATCTGTAATCCGAACAACCCGACCTCTTCAGCCATCAGTACCGCTGATATGAAAAAGCTGTTAACCGTATGCCGGTCACTTGGTATCTTCGTTATGATCGATGAGACTTATATCGAATTCGCACCGAAAGGGACCGCCCTTTCAGCTGTTCCCCTGGTTCCGGAATTCGATAACTTTATGGTCATCCGTGGAGTATCCAAATTCTTTGCGGCACCGGGGCTTCGTTTTGGCTATGGGCTCACAAGCAATCAGGCATTTCTTCAGACGCTTCTTACCCACCAGAATCCGTGGAGCCTGAACAGTGTCGGAGCTTATGCCGGAGAACGGATGTTGAAAGATACCGATTATATTAAGAAGACCTGGACTCTCATTGATTCCGAGCGCACCCGAATGTGCACAAAGCTTTCCGGACTGGATACCGTAAAGATTTATCCTGCTTATGCCAACTTTGTCCTTGTAAGGATTTTAAAAGAAGGACTCACTTCTTTCGATGTCTTTGAAAAGGCGATTCACCAGAATCTCATGATCCGGAACTGTTCTTCTTTCGAAAGCCTGAACGGAGAATATGTACGGTTCTGCATTATGAATCCAGAGGATAATGACCGGCTGCTGGATGTATTCCGTTCATTATAATCAATACAGAGAACCTGCCACCGGCAGCTTCTTCCGAATGCATGGCAATACAAACACCTGTCTGCGGCCCGGTATCATTCCTGAAATGATCCAAGTTACAGACAGGTGTTTTTCATATTTTCCTATGTTATTTTTTTAAGATCAATGCCATAAAGGTAAGTTCTTCATCACCGGTGTTCTTAATTCCATGTGCATCTCCGTCTTTACACAGGAACAGATCGCCAGGATTTGCCGGCTGTTTTTCTCCGTTATCATCATAAGTTCCGTGTCCTGTCAGGATAAAATATGATTCCGTCTCTCCGTGGTGCTCATGGTATCCCACTTCGCATCCAGGCTGGAGATGGATTCTCGCATACATCTTACAGGCTTCTCCCACTTCTTCCGAAGTAACCATAGTTTCTCTTACAATATAACCGTCTCCGCCATTTACATGCTCCACTTTTACCAGTTCTCTTTCGCCTTCTCTTGTCATTTTTTAGTTCCTCCTTGATTCATAAAACATTCTAAAACAACAATACAACCTGAAAGATGCAAAGTCAATGGCAAACCTTTAATCTTAATTCACGATCCGGTAATATTCTTTCGCTGTTATGCTGTAAACGATGATATAGAATACTGCAAACACTGCTATCGTAATGATTGTACATACCGCAAACAACGATACATTCGTAAGATTTAATACTCCCAGAATTTTTGTCATTACTTTAAAGGCTACTGCAACATGGATCACTGCTACAATCAGCGGGAGGAAGAATACGCTTAAGACCTGACTTCGAATGGAACGCTTCACTTCTTTTTTACTCATGCCAACCTTCTGCATGATCTGGTAACGCTCCCTGTCATCATAGCCTTCCGATATCTGTTTATAATAAATGATCAGTACCGTTGCCATAATAAACATACTTCCCAGATAGATTCCAATAAAGAACAGTCCGCCATACAATTCATAAAAAGAAGAACGGCTTAACATACGGCTTTCCATCGTTCCATCCGGAAACTTTTCATAAAATTCGTTCTGTATCTGTTCCAGTGCCTCTTTTTGTTTTCCGTCATCTCCCTTCAGGTTGAATTTATCTGCATAAGAAAATGACTCGATACGTTCAATCTGCTCTGCATTTGCAAATACAATATATAATGTCTTGTACATTTCTGCCGTACTCTTCGGCTGACTCGTCATCTCGGACAGTTCTTTTTTCACCTGATAGTTCCGTCCTGCAATGTTTATCTCTTTTTTCCCACATTTGCCGTTCGAGGTATAGGTCAGTATCTCCTGTTCCTCTAACGATACATTCCGTTTTTCTATCCGGTTATACTCATCCTGTGTCATCATCTCTACATAGTAGAAATGATTATCCGGATAATACTGATCCACATTTTCCAGTTTATCTCCCTTCAGAACCGCATTCATACTTCCATATCTGTACCAGACTCTGTCGGTTATTTTCACACCTGCTTTTTCACATTGCTCTTTCAGCAAACGTTCAATGATCTCTTCATGGTCCACATCTGCCTGTTTGCAGACAATTGAAACATCTCTCGGAAAACGTGAGTCCAGGATATCTTCCATTCCCGCATACAAAGATACCGTTGTGGATACCATAACCAGCACCATCGTACTTAACACACAGATGTTCGCAAGTCCCGCTCCGTTTTGTTTCATACGATAGATCATGCCTGATACACTGGTAAAATGCTTTGGATTATAATAATAAGCTTTATTTTTCCGGAGTATTTTCAATACCACAATGCTTCCGGCAATAAAAAGTGCATAAGTTCCAATAATCACACAGACCACTGCAACAAAGAATTTCAAAAGTGCTTCTAACGGTGCCTCTGTTGTAAGTGCAATCCAGTAACCATTGCCAAGTGCCGCCACACCGACGATCACAAGCAGCCATCTGCTCTTCGGCTCTTTCTCCCCCTGATTGCCTCCGTGCAGAAGTTCCACCGGATTCACCAGCTGTATCTGTAAAATGTTATATAAATACGTCAGAAGAAAAATTCCTGCAAATAATATGACAGTCTGTACAATTGCAGTCCCATTGACCGAAAACTGCATATCTACGCTATTGTAGCAGAATCTTAAGGAGCAGCAGATACATCAGTTTCCCAAATATTATTCCAACACCAGACCGCCAAGAATACTGATTCCAGCCGTCAGGATCGTCTCAACCGCCATCATTCGTGCAATATGCCGTTTTCCCATTCCCAGAATACTTGTATACCCCGATCTCCTTCTTTCGTCGCTTGATCAGGAAACTATTTGTATAGAACAGAAAAATCACTGCAAATACAACAATCACACCCGTTGCATACTGCAGACATATCTTTAATGTATCCTGTGTAATACCTTTCCCTCTGCTCAGCGCATCAATAATATAGAACATCATGACAGTCAGAACACCGGTAAAGATATAAGGTACATAGGTCTTACGGTTATTCTTAAGATTGGTCACAGCAAGTTTTTCATAGATGAAATTATTCATCCTCCTCACCTCCTGTGGTAAGAATCTTCAGCGTATCTGAAATTCTTTCATACATTTCTTCGTTCGTAAGATTCCCCCTGTAAAGCTGATGGAATACTTTTCCGTCCTTGATAAAAAGCACCCTTTTCGCACTACTCGCCGCTTTCACACTATGTGTCACCATAACAATCGTCTGACCTTCCTGGTTAATCGTTGTAAAAAGATTCATCAGACTGTCTGCCGCTTTCGAATCCAGTGCTCCCGAAGGTTCATCGGCAAGAATCAGCTGTGGTTTCGTGATCAGCGCTCTTGCAATTGCAGCTCTTTGTTTCTGCCCACCGGACACCTCATATGGATATTTCTCCAGTAGTTTTTCAATTCCAAGTTTTTCTGCAATCGGTTTTAATCTCTTTTCCATCTCCGGATATTTCTTTCCGGATAATACCAGTGGCAGGAATATATTATCCTTTAATGAAAATGTATCTAACAAGTTAAAATCCTGAAATACAAAGCCGAGATTCTGACGTCTGAACGTTGCGATCTCTTTTTCTTTTAATTTTCCCAGATCCCTGTCTTTTAAATAAACCTTTCCTTCTGTCGGTTTATCAAGTGCCGCCAGAATATTCAGCAAAGTCGTCTTTCCCGATCCAGACTCTCCCATGATTGCAACATATTCCCCGCGTTCTACCGTAAAATTCACATCTCTTAAAGCCTCTACCTGATTGCTCCCAAAACGAGTCGTATATATCTTCTTCACATTTTTTACTTCCAGTAATGACATAAGTTTTTCTTCCTTTCTTTTTAAGATTTCTTCTTTACGGTACTATTATAAAAAAGAGGAAATATCCTGCCATCGAAGCATGTGACATTTCCCCTGTTTAATCTTACATTCCTGTAAGGTTTTCTCTTTTTGTCTGATCGTTATTCCGGATTCCATTCTTTCCTTGTCAATTCCAGATATACACGGGTTCCTTTTCCCACCTCTGAATCAATCCATATCTTATGTCCCATCTTATCCATGATCTTTTTGCAAAGATACAGTCCAATCCCGGTAGACTTCTTATCTGCTCTTCCATTATATCCGGTAAACCCTTTTTCAAATACTCTAGGAAGATCTTCTGCCTGAATACCGATTCCATTGTCCTCGATCACCAGACACTCCCGTCCTCTTTTTTCTTCCAGACAGATTCTGATCTCGCCGCCATTCTTTGTGTATTTCAAAGCATTAGACAAAATCTGTTCTATCACAAACTCCAGCCATTTTTCATCTGTAAGAACTATTCGTTCCACCGGCCGGTAATCCAGACGGATCTTCTGAAAAATAAACATCTGAGAATATTTCCGGACAGATTGTTTCAGAATCTTATCTAAAGATACCTTCTCAAACTGCAGATCCCCTGACATATCTTCCATGCGGAGATACGTCAGCACCATCTCCACATACTGTTCCATTTTAAAAAGTTCTATCTTCATCTCTTTTAATTCCGGCAATGCCGGGTTTTCATCTTCCACCGATTGCAGCAATATGTGCATCGCAGCGATAGGTGTCTTGATCTGATGCGCCCACATACCATAATAATCACTTAAGTCCTGGCCTTTGATTCTTGCCTCTGATTTCAACTCCAGAATCTTTTCGTCAAAGATCCCCAGTAATTCCTGATAATCCAATTCCAGAAGATTCCTGCACTCTGGAAGTTCTTTTGTGCACTCCTGCGTGCTCTTCTTAAACCGTTCCAGCAGAAGATGCTTCTTCCGGAAGCGATGATATTCCGTTATTACATAAAGGAGCAGCCACAATATCACCAGCAGCAGTGCATATTTCAACGCATCCATCCTGATATTATAAAGAAATGCTACAACAATAAATATTCCGACCGTTCCGGCATAAAGGCTGATCTCTCTTGTTTTATCTTTTAAAAATGCTATTAAAAGTTTCATGCCTCCACCATATATCCTATTCCTTTTTTTGTGATGATCTTTCCACCAAGGCCAATCTGTTCCATTTTTTTACGAAGTCTTGCCACATTGACCGTCAGTGTATTGTCATCAATAAATTCATTGCTGTCCCAGAGTCTCGTCATAATACTTTCACGGCTTACGATCTTCCCCGTATTTTCCAGAAGCATCTGCAAGATCTTAAATTCGTTCTTCGTCAGTTCCTGTTTCTGATCCTGATACAAAACTGTCACATCTGCCAGATTCAGGATCGCACCATTCCACTCCATGATATCTGCCGTTCCACGGAATTCATAGGTTCTTCTTAACACGGCCTGCACCTTTGCCGTCACCACATTCAGGTCAAATGGTTTCTCGATGAATTCATCGCCGCCCATATTCATTGCCATCACAATATTCATATTATCATTCGCCGATGACAGGAAAATGATCGGCACTTTCGAGATCTTCCGGATCTCCTGACACCAGTGAAATCCATTGAAAAATGGAAGTACAATGTCCAATAACACAAGCTGCGGATCAAAGTCCACAAATTTTCCCATCACGTCTTTAAAATCTGTCATACACTCTGCCTGATAATTCCATTTTCCCAAATGGTTTTTCAGACCGCCTGCTATTGTCTCATCATCTTCCACGATTAAAATCTTATACAATCTTTCTTCTCCCCAACAATTAATAAAGGACAAAAGTTAAAACTTTGCCCTCTTATCGTAATACATTCGTAATACAATTGTCAATTCCGGCTTTCTTAAGATTTCTTTGGAATTCTGTTTGAATCCTAATGGAAAATAGTGCGCTCCGATCTTCATTCCGGAACCTCCCTGGTCAAAATAAAGGCAGCTTCCGATTGGATTTGATCCATTCAATGCATCTACAGCTGCCTGAAGAGCCGTCTGTGAATATCCCTTTGAACTTCTGACTCTGTTCAGCCATCCGGTTGTGGCCGGTCCGAACTGTCCGGACTGGTAGATGACTTCTTCGATGGAATTCGGATAGCTCCCACTCTTGACACGATTCATAATAACCGCACCTACAGCAACCTGCCCCTCATATGGCTGATTACCGGCTTCGCAATAGATGATGGATGCCATTAGTTCCTGATTCGCTCTTACGTACGCTTCTCTTGCTTCGCGTTCCGCCTGTTCCCTTGCTTCCTGCTCTGCCTTTTCTCTTGCAATACGTTCTTCCTCTTCTTTTTTTGCTATATTTTCTGCGATCACCTGCTGGCTTGCATCTGTCATCTCCTGTGCAGATGCAACGATACTCTGTGATATTGTCTGTACAGCGGTATGTGTATTCGCATCTTCCTTTTTTGTCTCTGTGATTGTTGTTACTTCCGGCCGTTCAGAGGCTGCCTGACTGGTAAAACCAGTTGCCATTACTGCACATGCCGAATACAGCACGAACATTGATTTCAGTCTCTTCGCTTTTAACATAATATAAATACCCTCCTGATTTGTTGCAATGATTTACATTTCTTTTAATAAAGTATATTTCACTTTTTGCAACTTTATTACAAATATTTACAAATTTGTTACAAGCAACGTATTGGTATCATATCATGTACATCGTGTTTTGTCAATCTTTTTATT
>ENA-OPYX01001512-OPYX01001512.1-human-gut-metagenome-genome-assembly--contig:-NODE-1512-length-12106-cov-4.750480_pt1 | contig 12106 bp, 10 predicted proteins | sample MGYA00242639_ERZ504486 | MGnify/ENA primary metagenome ERZ504486 (study PRJEB26092, sample SAMD00036296) | human gut metagenome | host: Homo sapiens | study: EMG produced TPA metagenomics assembly of... | reverse complement strand
ATCAACGTGCTGATCTATGATGGAAAAACAGGTAATAAGTCCAAAGCAGCTATCAGAGACAAAAGTAAGATCACAATACAAAGCAGCAGACAGTACCTTACATGAGCAGGAAAGAGATATACTGAAAGTATGGAAAAAAGGGGAAGATCATAAAGTGATCTTCGGGATAGAAAATCAGACGAATACAGATAAACAAATGTCATTCCGAGTAATGGGATATGATGGAGCAAGTTATCGGTCACAGTTGAATGAGGATGAAGATAAGAAAGAACTATGTGAAGTAGTGACAATAATATTATATTTCGGCAATGGGCGCTGGAATACATCGAAAGAACTTAGAGATACATTTGCAAAGAAAGGCAATGTAGAAAAATATGCAAATAATTATAAATTAAATGTATTTGAGATAGCATATCTGACGGAAGAACAGATAAAGATGTTTCAGAGTGATTTTGAAATTATTGCAGATTATTTTGTGAAGCGAAGGAAAGGTTATAAAACCATTGAAAATCATAAACCAATTAAACATGTAGATGAGATGTTGAAGTTTATGAGGATTTTTGCTGAAGATGAAAGATTTTTGAAGTTAAATTTAGAGAAAGATAAGAAGGGAGCGATTACAATGTGTACAATCTTAGATGCTGTAGAAGGAAGAGGAATTGAAAAAGGAATTACACAGGGAATTACACAGGGAGAGACATTAAAATTAATTATGTTGGTTCAAAAGAAAGCAAGAAAAGGAGATTCAATAGCAAAGATAGCCGATGATCTTGTAGAAGATGAAATCGTAATTTCACCAATATATAAGATGGTAAAAGAATATCCAGAAGATACGGAGAAAGATATTTATCATAGATTAAATTAAAGTGATAAAATAACTCAAATTAATTAAACAGGATCTAAAATAGAATGTAAAATATTTTAGATCCTATTTCACTTTTAAGAAGATGATTTAAGATTCTCGAATAAACTAAAAAAATGTGATAGAATCTGAAATAAAAGGAGAGATTTGTATGAAAACAAGACAACAAGCCATCACTTACGGTCTGACTTTTCCACACACATATGTAGAATCTCCATTCAAAGATCCCAATTGGGAATTAGTAAGGGTAAAAGGAAGTAAAAAAGCCTTTTTATGGGTCTATGAAAAAGATGGTTATATCAATCTGAATATCAAAGTAGATCCAGAATGGAGAGAATTCTGGAGAGAAGCCTACGATGCCGTCATCCCAGGATATCATCAGAATAAAAAATATTGGAACACGATCATCTTAGATGGGACCATTCCAGAAAAAGACATTAAAAAAATGATCAAAGAAAGCTACGATATCATCACGGACAGTCCGACAAAAAGAATCTACGAAGCAGTCAAACAAATTCCAAAAGGGCATGTGGCAACCTATGGACAAGTAGCAGCCATGGCAGGAAATCCAAAGATGTCACGAGCAGTAGGAAATGCCCTGCATAAGAATCCAGATCCAGAGAATATACCATGTTTTCGAGTCGTCAATGCAAAGGGAGAACTAGCAGAGGCATTTGCGTTTGGAGGAGAAGGAAAACAGGCGAAATTGTTAGAAGAAGATGGAGTTGTGGTTGTTGATGGGAAGGTTGATCTGGATGTGTATGGGATGTAGGAAAATATGATTTAAAAGAACTAGAATTTTTCCATCAAATCCATTGGAAACCACTCCTCAAAATGTTAAAATAACCACAAAGGAAGTGATGCACAATGGAATACTACGGAACATTAGGCCCAACCTGTTGCGAACCAACGAGTTTAAAGAAGATGTTTGATGCCGGAATGACAGGAATCCGGTTGAATTTATCACATAGTTCATTAGAAGGAAGCCATGCATGGATTTATCATTATTTTGAGGCAGCGAAGCAGACAAATGGAGAGAAGAAATTAATGATCGATCTGATCGGGCCAGAACTTCGAATTGGATATCTGGAAGGAGATATGGGCCTTTCAACAGGAGCACATGTGGTTATAGGACATGGTGGAATTTTAGTACCAGAAGAAATCATGCCGCATATCAGAAGGGATCAGGAAATTTTATTAGATGACGGGAAAATAAAACTAATCGCAGAACGGAAAATATCACCACGATCCTGGAGATGCCGCATTGTCTGTGGAGGAGTATTGACGGCGCGTAAAAGCATAGCTTTGCCAGGATGTAATATCAACAATCCGACGTTAACTGAGGCTGATCTGAAGAATCTATCTTTGGCAAAACAATATCAAGTAACCGATGTTATGCTGCCATTTGTACGGAATAAAGAAGATCTGATCATACTAAGAGAAGCACTAAAACAAAACAACTGTGAAGATATTCGAATCTTTGCCAAAATAGAAAATATGACAGGAGTAGAGCATTTGGAAGAATTGATCCCATACTGTGATTATATTGTTATAGCAAGAGGAGATTTAGGAAATGTCATGCCATTATCCAAACTCCCAAAAGTGCAGGCATATATTGCAAAGGTATGCAAAGAACATAACAAAAATTTCATGGTAGTTACACAGATGCTAGACTCTATGATCCGAAACCCTTATCCAACAAGAGCTGAAGTAAATGATATTTATCATGCAGTTCATCAAGGAGCGAATGCATTGATGCTGACAGGGGAAACCGCTCACGGCAGATATCCGGTAGAAGCTATGAAGATGTTAGTAGAAACCGCAAATGGGAGTTTAGAAGAATTATGATGAATAAAAAATGGTGGCATAACAAAGTTGCATATCAAATTTACCCAAAGAGTTTTAAGGATACAAATGGTGACGGAATCGGCGACATTCCTGGAATTATCAGCAAGTTAGATTATTTAAAAGACCTAGGGGTTGATATTTTGTGGATATCTCCGATGTATCAGTCTCCGATGGTGGATAACGGTTATGACATTTCCGATTATTATGCGATCGATCCGATGTTTGGATCAATGGATGAAATGAAACAATTGATCAAGGAAGCAAAGAAAAGAAATATGTATATTCTGATGGATCTCGTTGTGAATCATTGTTCCAGTGAACATGAATGGTTCCAGAAGGCAATGGCAGATCCAGAAGGGGAATATGGATCATATTTTTATATCAAAGACGGGAAAGATGGGCAGCCACCGACCAACTGGAGATCTTATTTTGGAGGCAGTGTCTGGGAGAAGATCCCAGGGTATGACAATAAATTTTATTTGCATTCTTTTGCAAAAGAACAACCAGATCTGAACTGGGAGAATGAGATTGTTCGTGAGAAGATTTATGAGATGATCTGTTGGTGGATGGACCAAGGACTTTCAGGCTTTCGGATTGATGCGATCATGAATATAAAGAAAGATCTGACATGGAGTGATCTGAAACCAGACGGTCCAGATGGACTCGCAGATGTATATAAGATCACAGGAAAAGTCGAAGGAATCGGAGATTTCTTGATGGAGATGAAGCATCGTTGCTTTGAGCCATATGATGCACTGACCGTTGGGGAGGCTATGTTTGTAAAAGAAGATATCCTTTCACAATTTATCGGTGAAGACGGATATTTTTCTACGATTTTTGCATTTGAACCATGCCATGCCTATCGAAAAGGCAAAAATTATATGAACTATGACTGGCCACAGCCATTTGATGAATGGAGAGAGGAAACTTTTCATAATCAAGAGATTGTTGCTAGGGCTGGGTTTGAAGCGAATATCATTGAGAACCATGATCAGCCAAGAGGGGCAAGTCTGTTTATACCAGAAGAAGATTATGGATTTTACAGCTTATCAGCACTTGTAACGATCATTTTCTGTGAGAGAGGTCTGCCTTTCTTATATCAGGGGCAAGAGATCGGGATGAGCAATCGTCGATGGAAATATGATGAATTTAATGATCTGGAAACAATTAATCAGTATCAGATCGCATTGAAGGCAGGAATGTCCAAAGAACAGGCATTGGAGATCGCAGGACATCACAGCAGAGACAATGCGAGAACCCCAATGCAATGGAGTTCGGAAGAAAATGCAGGATTTTCAAAAGGGAAACCTTGGATGCCAGTTAATGAAAACTATAAAGTGGTGAATGTCGCAGAAGAAGAAAAAGAATATGGATCGATCCTGAATTTTTACAAGCGATTGATCGCATTTTATAAATCAGAAGAATATAATGAGATACTAACATATGGTGATTTCAGACCAATGTATGAGAAAGAAGATCATATTTTTGCATACAGCAGGTCTTATGGATGTCAGAAACTGGTATTGATCTGTAACTTCAGTTCTAAGGAAAAAGATATTGAATTATCAGAAGACTATGAAAATGTTGTATTTGTGAATTATGAACAGACAACTGTCATTGGAAATACGTTGAAAATGAAACCGTATGAATGTGTTATTTATGTGATGTAGATTAAAAAAGAATCCTGATCGTTCAGGATTCTTTTTATCTTTAGTAAAAATCTGGACAGTGAAGCGTGCCAAGTGAAAAATTTAAAAAGAGAAAAATTGAGTGATTTTTTAGGGTTGACAGATATTTTTTTCTGTCAAAAATGTAGTAACAAACTAAAAAACGCCGCACGTCCAGACAAGATTGCCCAGACGGCCGGCGATTAATGATCATACTCCCATGTGGTTGATTCCACGTGCTCCGTCAGTCATATGACCTCATGGATATTAGGTTACTATAACTGGTCAGATTCGTCAACCCCTGAATTTTAAGAAAATGTTGTTGGTATTGTATAAATTTTCAGACAATTTAAAAGGGGTTGTGTATAAAAAGCAAAAAAACAGGACATCCTCTGAATATGAGTAAGAAAAACATGATCAAAGGGATTCTGTTTCTGACCATAGCATGTATGATTTTTGTGGCAGGACAAAGAAAATCCAATAACATAATACAGCAAAATCTGAAAAACAATCTGATTCGGTTTCATGTGAGAGCTAATAGTAACAGCAGGATGGATCAGACATATAAATTGAAAGTAAGAGATGCCGTGATCGATCAGATCAGTCCAGAACTGAGCGAAGCAAAAACGAAGGAAGAGGCATTTAAAATCTTAAAAATGCAAAAAAACAGAATAAAAAATACAGCACAGGAAATATTAAAGAAAGAGGGAGTGAAACAAAAGGTAAACGTACATTTTGTACAAGAAAAATTTCCAGAGAAAAACTATGGCCAATATACATTTCCAGAAGGTATTTTACGATGCAGTAAGAATCGATCTGGGGGCAGCAAAAGGGCACAACTGGTGGTGCGTCATGTTCCCAGATCTATGCGTAACAAAAGATGACAAGGTAAGGATCAACAATACAGCAAGAAAAAAGATGGAGAAACTTTTAGGGAAAAAAACGATCAGAAAAATAACAAAAGATAAATATCTTGGATGGTTGTTTAAAGTATAAGAAAAACGGAGCTGATACAGATCGTATCAGCTCCATTTTAAGTTCTGGAATTTATTCTAATGGTTTCTTTGCAGAGATAAGAAGTAAACGTTTCTTTTTATATACACGGAATTTGGTAAGCCCTGCATTCTTAAAATATTCTAAAGTCTCATAAGTAGAATGTCTGCGATCATCACCAGAAGTCAGATAGGATGGAATATTAGAAACAACTCGCAATGCCTCAGGAAGTGCAGATTCTCCAACATAAAGTCTTCCGCCAGGAACTAAGACACGAAATGCTTCATTAACAAACTTCTGTGGATCTTTAAAGGTGTGGAAATCGTCACATACAGTGATCACACGAAAGCTGTTGTCATCAAAAGAAAGAAAATCACTGTAACCTGTCTCAAAATGAAGTTCAGGCCAAGTTTGCTTTGCGATAAGAATCTTATCCTCAGATTCATCGATACCATATCCTTCAACATCCTTCCAGCGTGTCAGTTCATGTAAAAAGGTACCATCACCGCAACCGACATCTAGTATATTATCTGCATCTCTGACGCATATTTTCTTGATCATTTCATCCCGTAAAGCATCTCTCATAAGAAACTCCTTTCGTATGCCTTGTGGTTTGTATGCCGTCTCTTTAGTAACTTTCATTATACCAGATTCTGGTATACATGGAAAGAAGAGCACTAATTTTTGATTATAACATAGAAGAAAAATTTGTCAAATAATCTTAAGGATGTATTCGGTTAACATGAAAACAGGATATGTGTTATACTTATTTACAGTGAATACGAAAAAAGGAAAAAGAAATTTATGAAGAATAAAAAGCACATAGTAACTGGTATTCTGGCTCATGTGGATGCCGGGAAGACAACACTATCAGAGGCAATTTTATATACTGCAGGGAATTTGAGAAAAATCGGACGTGTGGATAATGGAGATGCATTTTTAGATACTTATGAACTAGAACGGTCCAGAGGAATTACCATTTTTTCCAAGCAGGCAGAGGTTTCAATGAATGAGATGGATCTTACTTTGCTTGACACACCAGGACATGTGGATTTTTCTGCGGAGATGGAGAGAACCCTGCAGGTGCTTGATTATGCGGTTCTTGTGATCAGTGGAGCAGATGGTGTGCAGGGCCATACTTTGACATTATGGAGTCTGCTTGAGAGATATGAGATTCCAACATTTTTATTTATTAACAAGATGGATCAGGACGGAACACAAAAAGATCAATTATTGAAAGAATTACAGGAACGTTTAAGCAGCGGATGTATTGATTTTGGAGAAAAGGGCGGTGATGAGTTTTATGAGATGATCGCTATGGAAGATGAGGCGTTACTGGATCATTATCTGGAATCAGGTGAGATCACGGAATCCAAGATCCGGGAAATGATCGCAGAACGTAAGATTTTCCCATGCTTTTTTGGATCAGCGTTAAAACTTCAAGGAGTCAATGAATTTCTAAGTGATCTTGCATTTTATACAGAAGAAAGAGAATATCCAGAGGAATTTGGTGCACGTATATTTAAGATCACAAGAGATGAAAATGGAAACCGTCTGACACATTTGAAAGTAACAGGTGGAAATTTAAAGGTAAAAACAGTTATTACAGAAAGTGATGAAAAGATCAATCAGATCCGTATCTATTCGGGAGAAAAGTATGAGACAGTAAATGAACTGCAGGCAGGAAGAATCTGTGCGGTTACAGGACTTTCAGATACAATCCCTGGGCAGTGTCTGGGAGCAGAGCAGGGCGGATATGAACCTGTGTTAGAGCCAGTACTTACTTACCAGATGATATTGCCAGAAGAGACAAGTGCAAGCGTGATACTTCCAAAACTTCGTCAGCTGGAAGAAGAAGAACCAGAACTTCACATCATCTGGAATGAAGAATTACAAGAGATTCAGGTGCAGATCATGGGAGAGGTTCAATTGGAGATCCTAAAGAGTCTGATCAAAGAACGCTTTGATGTAGATGTGGAATTTGGACAGGGTAATATTGTATACAAAGAGACGATAGCGGATGTTGTAGAAGGTGTTGGGCATTTTGAACCGTTAAGACATTATGCAGAAGTACATTTGTTGATGGAACCGCTGGAGAGGGGAAGTGGAGTTGTTATCGACACACAGTGCAGCGAAGATGTATTGGATAAGAATTGGCAGAGACTGATCATAACACATTTATTAGAAAGAGAGCATAGAGGGGTTTTAACAGGAGCACCGATCACAGATATCAAGATCACGCTGGCAGCAGGACGGGCGCATCAGAAGCATACAGAAGGTGGAGACTTCCGTCAGGCGACATACCGTGCAGTAAGACAGGGGCTTCGTATGGCACAGAGTGTTTTATTAGAGCCATATTATAAGTTCCGGCTGGAAGTTCCACAGCAGATGATCGGAAGAGCTATGACAGATATTGGAAAGATGCAAGGTACGTTTGATACACCAGATACTGCAGGAGAGATGTCAGTGCTTCAAGGAATAGCACCAGTTTCTACGATGCAAGGATACCAAAAAGAAGTATTAGCATATTCCAAAGGTATGGGAAGATTATTTACAACCTTAAATGGATATGATATCTGCCATAATGAAGAAGAAATCATAGAAGCCAGTGGATATGATCCAGATAGAGATCTTGAAAATCCATGTGGATCTGTTTTCTGTTCCCATGGAGCCGGGTATAATGTCGCATGGAATGAGGTACCAGAACATATGCATTTAGAGAGCGTTCTTGCGAAAGAAATCGAGGAAGAGGAATTTGATGAACTGACACAGCGAAGGGCTTATATTGAAGAAGAATCAATTGATACAGAGGAAATCGATCGGATTCTTGAACAAACATTTTATTCAAACCAGCATAATAAAAGTAAATGGAAGAAGAAGAAAACAGCAAGGCTTGTACAGGATTATCATACATCTGCAGAAAAATCATCGGTAAAAAGAGATATGTCCAAGAAATATCTGCTGGTTGATGGATATAATATCATTTACGCATGGGATGATCTGAAGGAATTATTAGATACGAATGTAGATGCAGCCAGAGGAAAATTACTTGATGAGATGAGTAATTATCAGGGAATGAAGGGCATGGAGCTGATCGTTGTGTTTGATGCATATCGTGTGAAAGGACATGAAACAGAGATCACAGATTACATGAATATTCATGTAGTATACACAAAAGAAGCAGAAACAGCAGATCAGTATATTGAAAAATTTGCCCATACCCATGGACGAAAATACGATGTAACAGTTGCAACATCCGATGGATTGGAACAGATCATTATCCGCGGACAAGGCTGCCGTTTGCTTTCTGCAAGAGAATTAAAGAGAGACTATGAAGAAGCAAAAGCACAGATCAGGACAGAATATCTGGAGAATCAGAAAAATGAGAAAACTTATATGATGGATGGAATATCTTTGGAGAAAGAACAGCCAGAGAAGGATAACTGATCATACAAAAATGGAGGCAGTGATATGGGGAAGATTTATCTGGAAGGTGCAGATAATACGAGAGACCTTGGCGGATTAAAAACGACAGAAGGTGCAGTGATCAAAGATAAACAGCTGATCCGCAGCAACCGTTTATCAAGGATTACGCAGAAAGATAAGATTTTACTGGAAACAGAATATCATTTACAGAAAATTCTGGATTTAAGAACACCAATGGAAGTAGAACAAGAGCCAGATCTGGAAGTGGCGGGAGCTGTTTATGAGAATATTCCGTTTTTTATGGAAAGCATGGTGGGAGTCAGCCGGGAGCAGGAAACAAGAAAACAGATGTTACATATGGAAGAATTTCCAGAGATGTCAGATATTTATAAGATGATGATCAAAGAAGAATTTTGCAGAAAGCAGATCTCACAAGCAGTCAGAGAGATTATGAATACAAAAAATGGTGCGGTTTTATGGCATTGTACAGAAGGAAAAGACCGTTGTGGATTGTTATCAGCAACCATTTTATTTTTGCTTGATGTGTCTGAAGATGACGTGATGGAAGATTATCTAAAGACCAATAAAGCTGCGATCACAAGAGTAGAAAAATTAAAAAGAAACTTCATTTAGCAGGATTGCATCGCGAAAAAATCGAAAAAATAGAGGGCTATTTTGTGGCAAAAGAAGAATTTTTAAATGCAGCACTTAAAACCATGAAAGAAGAATATGGTTCTATTAATCAGTTTATGATCAAGGGATTAAATATTTCCATGCAGCAAAAAGAGGATTTTAAACAAAAAGTACTGGAGTAGACAATGGAAGAGAAGAAGAGAACAATTGTTATGTTTGGGGATTCCCTGACCGACTATTTCCCAATGGAAAAATTAAAAAATATAGATGCGCAGTTCATTAACAGCGGAGTTGCAGGGGATACGATCGCAGAGATGGGTGCAAGACTGGCTTATGACGTATTTCCATATAAACCAGATATCATTATCATGCAAGGTGGTGCAAATGATTTCCTGATGTCATTGTATCCAGGAGCAAGAGCGTTAGCAGAACGATTGATCAGACTTGCACGAAGGATTCGGGAGCAATTGCCAGATACAAAGATTTATATTGAATCTATGTATCCGGCATATACCAAAAGGATTGGATTGATGCCGTCCTGGGCAGAAGGAAAATCCAATAAAGAAATTCAAAAGATCAATACAGAAATACAAAGATTGTGCAAACAGGATAACTTTGAGTATGTTGATGTATTTGATAAATTGATCGGAGAAGATGGGCAGTTGTCAAGAGAGTATACCGTGGACGGAATACATTTGCAGGAAAATGCCTATGATGTTGTAGCTGCGATCATTTATCATTTGATGGAAGGTTAATGATCAACCTTCCTGATTATAATTTCAAGACATCCAGATCTTCAGGTATATAAAGCGTTCCAGTATAATACTGCTTTCCTTCCTTCATATATTTTTCTTGACGATGCAGCATATTTTTATCTTCTGTATGCCATAGAACCAGATTTGGAATCTTTAGATGTTCTGCTAATTCACAGGCATCTTTTACCGTACTATGGTGTTTTTCATAAGGTTTAAAAATATCTCTCTCACCATACACACAAAATGCTTCATGAAGCAGCCAGTCAGAATCTTTCACAAAATCATAAAGAGATTCACGATAAGGTTCATCTCCAGGAAAGGATACCCTTAATCCATTTTCCATAACCGATGTGAAACCAAACTGTTTTTCTTTTGTAGAGCCGATATCAAAGAATGTAAAAGAATCTCCAAGAATCTGAATCGTATCTCCATGTGCAATGACATGAAATACAATACGTTCATCAAAATGCTTATAAAATTTCTTACCAACGGTAAGTTTTGTCAGCGTTTTGATCGTATGAACCAGTTCTTCATGACAGTAGATCGTCAGAGTACCATCATAAGTTCCCTTGTTCATAGAAGTAGCGATCATACGGATCATCCAGACCATTCCTAAAATATGATCGTTATGAGCATGTGTCACAAAAATATTATGAATGCTTTCAAGAGGGATTCCAGCTTTGTCAAGCTGAGATAGAATTCCATTTCCGCCGCCGGCATCGACAAGAAAGTATTCTTCACCTTTTTGCATGGCATAACAAGTATTATAGCAATGAATTGCCTGCGCATTTCCAGTTCCTAAAACGATCAGTCGTTCCATAAAAATCTCCTTTATATATCATCATAAGTGTATAAAATCATCGTATCTCTCTGCATTATATTACATTTTTGAGAAGATGGGAAATTCCTTTTTGCGATTCTTGATATTTCCTGTCAGTCAGCTATAATAAGGATAGTGTATACATGGAGAAAGGCGAAGGAAAAGACGATGCTTAAGATACAATACAGAGATGCAAAAGATGGAGGAATCGAAGTTCTTCGTTGTTTCAGCAAAGAAGATCAAGTAGAGATTCCTTCGGAAATTGAAGGAAAAAGAGTTACGAAGATTGGTGATTATGCATTTTCTGCGCATAAACGAAAAGAAGACGAAGCAAAAGAGATTATGATCGGCGAAGACTTTTTGGGCAGTGAAGATGAACCGATGTTTTGTGGGGAGGCAGTAAAAGAAGTTTATCTGCCATCGGATACTGTGGAAATAGGGAAATATGCATTTTATGGATGTGTAAATCTGACAATACTTGGGTTTTCAGATTCTCTTTTTAAGAACAGGAGCAGGAATTTTTACAGGATGCAAGCTGCAAAAGATCTACTATGATGTTTATGAGGATAAAAAAAAGTGCTTTTAAGAGACGTTGTAAGAGATACTCGTTTTCCATTGCAGGTAAATATCCGTTATAAAAAAGAAGAAAAACAAAGTCGTTTATTTTATCCAGAGTATTATGAAGAGGCTGTGGAAAATACACCAGCAAGAATTGTGGAGACACATTTTCATGGAACAGGATATCAATATCGCCAAAGTTTTTTGCGAGGGGAGATCGACTATCGTAAATATGATGATATTTTTCCAGTGGCAGCAGTTCAGGAAGATCTGGATATTGTGTGGGAGATATTAGCTGGGCGTATGTTAATGCCATACGGGGTATCAGATTTTGCATGGATGCAATACGAGGGTTATGTAAAGCAGAACCAATGTGAGATGATGAATTATTTAAAAGAAGAAGATCAGATGCCATTTATCAATTTGATGGCTGAGAAGAATTATTTCAGTAAAGAAGGAATCGAAGCAGCGATCGACTGGGCATCCAGAAAGCAGAAAACAGAACTTTTAAGTATTTTGATGAATGAACAGCATAAGAGATTTC
>ENA-OPYX01001511-OPYX01001511.1-human-gut-metagenome-genome-assembly--contig:-NODE-1511-length-12111-cov-3.603138_pt1 | contig 12111 bp, 13 predicted proteins | sample MGYA00242639_ERZ504486 | MGnify/ENA primary metagenome ERZ504486 (study PRJEB26092, sample SAMD00036296) | human gut metagenome | host: Homo sapiens | study: EMG produced TPA metagenomics assembly of... | reverse complement strand
CGATGTTGGAAACGCCCTCCATCTTGATGAAGGCAGCCTCGTTGATCATCGGGATCAGGATGCGGTTGACGACGAAGCCGGCAGCCTCGTTGACCTGGACCGGCTGCTTGCCGATGGCAACGGAGATTTCCTTGATCTTCTCGACAGTCTCAGCGGGAGTGTTGCAGCCAGCGATGACCTCGATGAGCTTCATGCGGTCTGCGGGGTTGAAGAAGTGCATACCGACCAGAGGACGGCTGACACCCTTGCCGATCTCGGTGATGGACAGAGAAGAGGTGTTGGAAGCGAAGATGCACTCGGGCTTGCAGATCTTATCCAGCTCGCCGAAAGTGGTCTGCTTGACCTTCATATCCTCGAAAGCAGCCTCAACGACGAGGTCGCAGTCAGCGCACAGGTCTTCCTTCAGGCCCGGGGTGATAGCAGCGACGATAGCGTCAGCCTTTTCCTGAGTCATCTTGCCCTTAGCGACCAGCTTTTCATAGCCCTTCTTGATCTTTGCCAGACCATTCTCGGCCCACTCCTGCTTGATGTCGCACAGAGCAACGGTGTTGCCCTCAACCTGTGCAAATGCCTTTGCGATGCCCTGGCCCATAGTGCCAGCGCCGATAACACCGATCTTCATGGGAAATCTCTCCTTTATTATATCTTCTGAATGTAGTGCCTCTCCGTGCCTCCCCTTTCCGGGGAGGCGCTACAGAGGCGTTATGGTTTAGTTTAGTTGTTCGTGAACACTGCCTTGGGCTTCGGCTTCTCACGGCTCAGGAAGCAGGCCATGCCTTCCTTCTGGTCATGAGTCTCGAAGCAGTCGCCGAACAGCTTCTCTTCGACTTCGACAGCCTTCTCGATGGGCAGGCTGATGCCGTCGTTGATAGCCTTCTTGCAGTTGCGCACGGCGATGGGAGCGTTCTTGGCGATCTTGTTGGCCAGCTTCAGGACATTCTCCATCAGCTCAGCCTGCGGATACACTGCGTTGACCAGGCCAATGCGATAAGCCTCGTCAGCCTTGATATTCAGTGCAGAGTAGACCAGCTGCTTTGCCATGCCCATACCAACCAGACGTGCCAGACGCTGGGTACCGCCGAAGCCCGGGGTGATGCCCAGACCGACTTCCGGCTGACCAAACACAGCGTTGTCGGAGCAGATGCGGATGTCGCAGCTCATAGCCAGCTCATTGCCGCCGCCCAGTGCAAAGCCGTTGACGGCTGCGATGACGGGGATGGGGAAGCTCTCGATCATCAGGAACACATCATTGCCCAATTTGCCGAAAGCCTCGCCCTCGGCCTTGGTCATGGTGCTCATGGAGCCGATGTCAGCGCCTGCCACGAAGCTCTTGTCGCCTTCGCCGGTCAGGACGATGCAGCGGATGGCGGACTGGTCAACTGCCTCAAAAGCAGCCTTCAGGTCTGCCAGGACTTCGGGGTTCAGGGCGTTCAGTGCCTTCGGGCGGTCGATGGTGATGATCTCGACTGCGCCCTGCACCTCGGTTTTTACAAATGCCATTGTGAAAACCTCCATTCAGGTTATATCTTATTCAAAACAGCCCCCGGACAAGGGGCAAGTCTCCGGTCTCGCCCACTGTCCGGGCTGCATCAATATCCGGAGTGACCCTTCAAAGGGAAATTAGTCCATCTCGACGATGGTTGCGCAGCCCATGCCGCCGCCGATGCACAGGGTAGCCAGACCCTTGTGAGCACCACGATGCTTCATAGCGTACAGCAGGGTGACGAGGATACGAGCACCGGAAGCGCCGACCGGGTGGCCCAGAGCGATTGCGCCGCCGTTGACGTTCAGCTTGTCCTTATCGAAGCCCAGAGCCTCGCCGACTGCGATGGACTGTGCTGCGAATGCCTCGTTGGCCTCGACCAGGTCCATATCAGCAACGGTCATGCCGGTCTTAGCCATGACCTTCTTGGTAGCAGCGATGGGGCCAAGGCCCATGACCTCAGGCTCGACGCCTGCCAGAGCACCTGCGACCCAGGTAGCCAGAGGCTTCACGCCCAGCTCCTTGGCCTTCTCTTCGCTCATGATGACCAGAGCAGCTGCGCCATCGTTGATAGCGGAGGAGTTTGCAGCGGTGACGATGCCGTCCTTGGTGAAGGCGGGCTTCAGCTTTGCCAGCACTTCGGGAGCGCTCAGACGGGGGCCTTCATCGGTATCGAACACGGTGTCGCCCTTCTTGCCCTTGATGACAACAGGAACGATCTCATCCTTGAAAGCGCCGTCCTTGATGGCCTTGTCAGCCTTCAGCTGGCTGTGGTAAGCGAAATCATCCAGCATCTCGCGGGTGATGGGGCTGTAGCCGTACTTCTTCTGATAGGTCTCGTTGGTGCAGACATTCTCAGCGGTCATGCCCATGTGCTTGTTGAAGCCGCAGGCATCCCACAGAGCATCGTTGACCATGGTATCCACGATCTCGCTCTTGCCCATGGGAGCGCCCATGCGGTAGCCGTAGCGGCCCTTCATCATTGCGAAGGGAGCCATGTCCATGTTCTCCATGCCGCCTGCGACCACGATGTCAGCATCGCCGGCCTCGATCATCTGAGCAGCCATGTTCACGCAGTTCAGGCCGGAGCCGCAGACCACATTGACGGTGACAGCAGGAGTCTCGACGGGCAGGCCAGCCTTCAGGGAAGCCTGACGAGCGACGTTCTGGCCCAGACCAGCCTGGATGACGCAGCCCATGTAAACATGATCGACCTGCTCGGGTTTCACGTTAGCACGGTTCAGGGCCTCCTTGATGACGATGGAGCCCAGCTCTGCAGCAGGGACGTTTGCCAGGGTGCCGCCAAACTTACCAATAGCGGTACGGCAAGCAGATGCGATAACAATTTTCTTCATGTTAATAGCCTCCTGAATTTATATGTTTCGGGGTTTCGTAAAACTATTTATCAAAAAGCCCGAGGGCCTTTCTGCATTATAAAAGGTATCAGAGCGTTTTTCCTTCCGCCCGGAGCTGCTCCACTTTGGCTTGGATGGCATTCTCTACGTTGGGCGTCACGAACTTGGAGATGTTGCTGCCGTAGCGGGCAGCCTCCTTGACGATGGTGGAAGAAAGGTAGCTCCACTTGATGCTGGTTGCAAGGAACATGGTCTCGATGCCGGGCATCAGTGCGTGGTTCGTCTGGGCGAGCTGTATCTCGTTTTCGAAATCCGTCACCGCCCGCAGGCCCCGCACCATCACCGAAGCGTGGCGCTTCTTGGCGAACTCCACGGTCAGGCCGTCGAAGCTCTCCACCGTCACATTCGGGATGTCCTTGCAGCATTCCCGCAGCAGCGCCACCCGTTCTTCTACGGTGAACAGAGGGTTCTTTGCGCTGTTGATGAGCACTGCCACAATGAGCTGGTCGTTTATCTTTGCAGCTCGCTTGATGATGTCGAGGTGTCCTTTCGTGACCGGGTCAAATGACCCGGGGTAAACTGCTGTTGCCATCGGTATGGTCTCCTTTATTTGCGCGCTTTGGAAAAGCGCATTTGGTGTTGCCATGATAGCACTTTTCAGTTCCTGCTTCAAGTACCAGGCCGCATCGCCATCGCAATATCGTTAATTTTTAGTCAATTAACTTCGCACTGGGACGCATCATCTTGGTACACCCTTAGTAAACCATATCGTCAAAATTTTATCAAGTACTTTTTCGAAAAAAATTGTTTTTGCTATACCAAACAATCGCCACAAATACCTAAGAAATTTAGTTAAATTGTCCTGCGAGACATTTTTTCGCGGAAGAGGGCTTGATTATAATGTTTGTTAATGTTATAACTAAGCTGTGCAGGTGTGCCGCTGCCGGAGGCTTCTGCCCTGCCGACCCCAAGGATACCGCCGGGGTGTGATAAGACAGTGTCCGGACTGGGAAGAAACGGTAAATTTCCGGCTAAGATTTTGTCCCGTAGAATTGTAAATAATAAATTTACAATTCTTTTATGTTCTTAAAGGAGAGGATGGTTTATAATGGATTTCATGGAAATGTATGCCCAGAAAAAGATGACTGCCGAGCAGGCTGCTTCTCTGGTCAAGAGCGGCGACTGGGTGGATTACGGCTGGTGCGTCAACACCCCCGTGGCCGTGGACGCCGCCCTTGCCAAGCGCCTGCCCGAACTGGAGAACGTCAATTTCCGCGGCGGCATCCTGATGTGGGTGCCTGAGATCTTCCAGATCGACGACCCCGCTGCCCACATGACCTGGAACAGCTGGCACATGGGCGGCATTGAGCGCAAAGCCATCGCACAGGGCTTCTCGTTCTACTCCCCCATCCGCTATTCGGAGCTGCCCCGCTACTACCGCGAGAGTCCCGACCCGCTGGACATCGCCGTCTTCCAGGTGACTCCGATGGACGAGCACGGCTACTTCAACTTCGGCCCCAGCGCTTCCCATCTGGGTGCCGTCTGTGAGAAGGCCAGGAAGATCATCGTGGAGGTCAACACCAATATGCCCCGCTGCCTCGGTGGTATGGAAAACTGTGTCCATATCTCCCAGGTCACCGGCATCGTGGAGGGCGACAATCCGCCCATCGGCCAGATGGCCGCTGCCGGCCCCGCCTCCGAGGTCGATTTGAAGGTCGCAAACCTCGTCGTGCCGCAGATCCCCAACGGTGCCTGCCTGCAGCTGGGCATCGGCGGTATGCCCAACGCCATCGGCAGCCTCATCGCCCAGAGCGATTTGAAGGACCTGGGCGTCCACACCGAGATGTACGTTGACGCTTTCGTGGACATCGCCAAGGCCGGCAAGATCACCGGCGCACACAAGCAGCTGGACAAGGGCCGTCAGGTCTACGCCTTCGGTGCCGGCACCCAGAAGATGTACGACTACCTCAACGACAACCCCGAGTGTATGTCTGCTCCCGTCGATTACACCAACGACATCCGCAGCATCTCCGCACTGGACAACTTCATCTCCATCAACAATGCGGTGGACATCGACCTGTTCGGCCAGGTGAATGCGGAGAGCGCCGGCATCAAGCACATTTCCGGTGCAGGCGGCCAGCTGGACTTCGTACTGGGCGCATACCTTTCCAAGGGTGGCAAGAGCTTCATCTGCCTGTCTTCTACCTTCTTTAATAAGAAGACCGGTCAGCTCGAGAGCCGCATCCGTCCCACGCTGGAAAACGGCAGCATCATCACCGATACCCGCGCCAATCTGCATTACCTCTGCACCGAATACGGCTGCGTCAACCTCAAGGGTCTGACCACCTGGGAGAAGGCCGAAGCCCTCATCAATGTAGCACACCCCGACTTCCGCGAGGAGCTTATCAAAGAGGCCGAGAAGATGCACATCTGGCGCCGCAGCAACAAAATCTAAACATCGCCGTACCGGCTCCTGCCGTCTGCGGCAGGAATGGAGTCACACATGATGGACAAAAAGCCGCACATCAAGCCCTATCTCTACGGAATGCTCGCGGGCTTTGGTGCGATAAGTCTAAGCATCCTGTTCTTCTTCTTCATCTACCGCTTCGACGGGTTCGGCGACGCGGTCTCCAAGGTGACCGGCATCCTGATGCCCTTCATCTATGGTGCCGTCATCGCCTATCTGCTCAAGCCGGTGTGCAACACCATTGAGGGCTTTCTTCACCGCATCTTCCCCGAAAAGCTCCACAGCATGGCCAATATGCTTGCCATTGCGGCGACGCTGCTGTTCGGTGTGCTGGTGGTCTACGCCCTCGTGATGATGGTGGTGCCGCAGCTCATCACAAGCGTCACCTCCCTCTACTACACCGCGCAGACCAGCATCACCCGGTTCATGCGTTGGGTGAACACACAGAAAGTCTTTTTGGATAATGAGACACTGATGGGCTACTTCAACGATGCCTACGATGTCATTGTTGCCAATCTGACCACTCTGCGCACCACCCTGCTCCCCTCGCTGCAGAATTTACAAGGCATCCTGAGCGGTGTGGGCGTCGGCGTCATGAATGTGGTGACCTGGTTCAAGAACCTGCTCATCGGCCTTATCGTCGCTGTTTACCTGCTGGCCAGCCGCAAAAAGTTCACCAAACAGGCCAAGATGATCCTCTACAGCGTCGTCAAGCCCCACTGGGCGCAGCTCATCCAGGAGGAAGTCCTCTACGCAGACAAGATGTTCGGCGGCTTCATCAACGGCAAGATCATGGACTCCGCCATCATTGGTGTGCTCTGCTACTTCGCCTGCATCATCTTCAAGTTCCCGAGCGCGCTGCTGGTGTCGGTCATCATCGGCGTCACCAACGTCATCCCCTTCTTCGGCCCCTTCATCGGTGCCGTGCCTGCAACGCTGCTTATCCTCATCCAAAGCCCCATCAAGGCCCTCTGGTTCGTGCTCTTTGTTCTGGTGCTCCAGCAGCTGGACGGCAACGTCATCGGCCCGAAGATCCTGGGCAACACCACCGGCCTTTCGAGCTTCTGGGTGCTCTTCTCCATCCTGCTGTTCGGCGGTCTGTGGGGCTTCGTGGGCATGATCGTGGGTGTGCCGCTGTTCGCCGTCATCTATGACATCATCAAGAAGCTGGTCTTCCACGGCCTGCGCCGCAACGGCCAGCTCGACCAGATGACCGTCTACCACGACGAGTTCGGCGATCCCGGCGACCCGGCTCCCGCACCTGTGGAAGATGAAGAAACGGAAACCGAGATCGTCATTGATTCCGGCGAAGAATAAATAACAAGATAAAGCCCCATCCTCCCGGCTGCCTCAGCCGGTGAAGATGGGGGCTTTTCTGCGCAATTTTATGTTTGAAAGACCGATAAAGTCATTTCGCGTGAGCAGTGGAATGTGCCGGTTCCCAATCCTTGTAATTCTCGTACCGGCTCTCCCTGAGGGTGACGTGCGACCAGATCTCGTCGGCCACAGGCTTCCAGTCGGCCGCATACGCACCGCATTTGTCGCAGAGGTGGTCTACGCTCTCGGGCGACTGCAAGTCGGTGCTGTGAGCACCGGTGTCATGCACCATCTGGCGCAGAAGCTCGGGGTTTTCCAGCATCGGGCAGGGACGCAGATGGTTCTTGTTGAAGGGCTGGCCGTTGTGGTAGGCCATGAAGAGCGGGCTGCGGAGAATATCGAGGATGCTGCTGTCGTGGATGTTGGCGTTGGAATAGTGGATAAAGACGCACGGCTCTGCATCGCCCGCCGAATTGATATGAAAATAGTTGCGTCCGCCTGCGATGCATCCGCCCACAAACTCGCCATCGTTCTGGAAGTCCATCGGATAAAACGGAATATCGCTCTTTTCTGAGCGGAGATACCGGATGCGCTCGATCATGTACTTGCGCTGAGCAGGCGTGGGCATCAGCTCCGGCGCAGCCTCGTTGCCTACCGGCATATAGTGGAAGTAGAACCCGAAGTGCGCGCCCTTGTCGCAGAGCATCCGCATAAAGTGGTCGCTGGTGACGGCTTCGAGATTGTCTCTGGTATAGCAGATGGAGGTGCCAAAAAGGATCCCGTGGGCCTTGAGCAAGTCCATCGCATTCATGACAGCGGCATAGTGGCCGTCGCCCCGCCGGGCATCATTGGTAGAGGGAGTTCCCTCGATCGAGAGCATGAAGGCGATATTGCCCAGTTTTACGACCTCTTCGCAGAACGGCTCATCGATGAGGGTAGAGTTCGTGTAAATCGCAAACTGCACATCGTTGTGCTTTTTTGCCAGACGGAGAATATCCGCCTTCCGCACCAGAGGCTCGCCGCCGGTGAGCATATAGAGATAGACCCCCAGCTCCTTGCCCTCGGTGATGATTTTGTCCATATCCTCAAAGCTGAGGTTGTTTTTGTGGCCGTACTCGCCCGCCCAGCATCCCACGCAGTGCATATTGCAAGCCGAAGTGGGGTCGAACAGGATCAGCCACGGAATGTTGCAGTGGTACTTTGTGCGGTTCTCGCGGATGGTCTTTGTCCCCCGGAAGAACGCCTCATAGCCAAGGTTGAGCGCCGTGGTGCGTGCCACGTTGGGCGCGGTCTGGTCGAGCACACAGTTGATGAGCTTCGACCACTTGCTGTCCGCATCGGTCAGTACTGCGCGGGCGTGCTCATACGTCTCCTCGCTGAACGAGTCGCCATAGAACTGCTTGGCGACGTCCACCATCTCGGCAAACGCCTTCTGACGGTCTTTTCTGACATGAGCCAGTGCCACATCCACCATCGTTCCGACAGCGGTACGCTGTACCTTATGGCTCAACGGCTCCAACGCGATACTCATAAAAGTCTGCCTCCTTGTGTGGGTCTTTGCCAGCCCTTTGTTTTGACAATACTTTAACATTTTTCCGACAAAGGTTCTATAAACAAGCAGAGCAGGGTGATAGTTTTTCTATCATCCTGCTCTGCTTGTTCAGATTTTTATCAGTCATCGGTTTTTGATGCTCTGCCGTCAGTACTGAAACGCATCAGCGCCCGCTTCAAATCACCATGCATCATGATGTTGAGCCGTTCGGCCATGATGGCCGGTTCGGTCTTCATATCGCGGCGTATCCATTCCAGCACCATGCCCACAAAGCCATACTTATAAAAATCAATGATGAACTGCTTGTCCTCTTCCTGCACCGGGATGTTTTCACGCTCTACAAACATCCGCAGCAGAGGGTCAAGCATTTTATAGAGGTACTGCTCCACCTGTTCCCGGCTGATGGAGCGGTAGACATTCAGCACCAGCACCCGGTTGGCCTGCACCTTTTCCAGCATATCGCGGAAGGCGTCGCTCCACGTCTCAAAGTCCTGATGGCCTTCCAGTGCTTCTGTGGCATCCTCCACCAGGATCCAGTCCACCAAATCGTAAATATCCTTGAAATGGTAGTAAAAGGTCATGCGGTTCACGCCGCAGTCCTCGGTAATGTCGTTTATCGTTATCTTATTCAGCGGCTTGCGGAGCAGCAGCTTTTTGAGCGATGCTTCCAGCGCGCGTTTTGTCGTCTGTGCCACGAGAATGCCCATCCTTTCGCGTTTGCCCCGTTCTGTGCGGAGTTTTCCAACTTCTATCTATTATGATACCTCATCCGCCCGTGCAGGTGCAAGCACCTTTTTCGACTTTTTCATGAACTTTTTATGTTTTCTTAAGATTTGGACAGCAAAAAAGCTGCGCCGCCGCAGCGCGTCTATCAGGAGCTTTCCGAAAAGCTTTGACATTTTCCGGCTTTCCTCTTGATTTCTCCCCCGGCCCTGCTTACAATGGAGACGCAGAGGGGGCATCTCCCCTGTTCTTTTGATTGGGAAAGAGGTTTTTCTTATGCTGAATACCATCGGTTTCTTAGGCTGCGGCAACATGGGCGGGGCTATCGCCCGGGCCGTCTGCAAGGCGGCAGACCCGCAGAACGTCTGGCTGGCCAACCGCACCGCCGCCAAGGCAGAGGCTCTGGCCGCTGAACTGGGCTGCAAGCACCACCATCAACGACGAGGTGGCAGGCCGCTGCGACCTCATCTTCTTAGCCGTCAAGCCCCAGATGATGGAGGAGCTGCTGGCACCGCTCCGCTTTACGCTGGCCGAACGGCCCAGCCGCTTCGTGCTGTGCAGCATGGCGGCGGGCCTGTCCATCGCCCGCATTCAGGAGATGGCGGGCAGCGACTGCCCCGTCATCCGCATCATGCCCAACACGCCCGCTTCGGTGGGGGCCGGTATGATCCAGTACTGCACCTCCAATGTCACCGCCGAAGAAGAGGCCGAGTTCCTGAAATTGATGGCCCCCGCCGGGCGGCTGGATGCTGTGCCGGAAAGCCTCATCGACGCGGCCAGCTGCGTGTCCGGCTGCGGCCCGGCCTGGGTGTACCAGTTCATCGAGGCGCTGGCTGACGGCGGCGTGGCCTGCGGCCTGCCCCGTGCCAAGGCGCAGGAGTACGCTGCCCAGATGGTCCTGGGCAGCGCAAAGCTGGTGCTCGAGAGCGGCCAACACCCCGGCGCACTCAAGGACGCCGTGTGCAGCCCCGGCGGCAGCACCATCCAGGGCGTGCGGGTGCTGGAAGAAAAAGGCCTGCGAGGCGCGGTGATGGACGCCGTCATCGCCTCCTACAACAAGACAAAAGAGATGGGAAAGGGTTGATCTATCGGCATCGTAGTCAAAGTCGGCACCTCCACACTGGCCCACTCCACCGGGCGGCTGACATCCGCCACACCGAAGAGCTGGTGAAAGTGCTCAGCGATTTGAAGAACGCCGGACATGAGGTCATCCTCGTGTCGTCGGGTGCTATCGGCATGGGTGTGGGCAAGCTGTCGCTTTCCGCCCGCCCTACCGATATGTCCTCCAAGCAGGCTTGTGCCGCCGTGGGTCAGTGTGAGCTGATGTACACCTACGACCGGCTGTTCAGCGCCTACGACCACACGGTGGCGCAGATTTTGCTCACCGGTGTGGACATCGAGCACGCCAGCCGCCGTGAGAACATCCAGAACACCCTCACCCGTCTGCTGGAGCTGGGCGCACTGCCCATCATCAACGAGAACGACACCGTCGCCACCGACGAGATCACCTCCATCGGCGACAATGACACCCTCGCCGCCATCGTCACCTGCTGCATCAAAGCTGATCTGCTGGTGCTGCTGAGCGACATCCGACCGGCCTCTACACTGCCAACCCCCACACCCACCCGGACGCAAAGCTCATCCCGCTGGTGGAGGACATCACGCCCGAAGTGATGGCGCTGGCCGACGGAGCCGGCTCGGCGCTGGGTACCGGCGGAATGTCCACCAAACTCCGGGCCGCCCGGATGGTGACCTCCAGCGGAGCTGACATGGTCATCGCGAATGGCGCCCACCCCGAGCTGCTCTATGACATCGCCGAGGGCCGTGCCGCAGGCACCCGCTTTGCGGCCCACAGACAGGAGGCATAACATGACCACACAGGAAATTCTGGAAGCCGCCCGCGGGGCCAAGACTGCCGTTGCCCTTTCGGACAGCGGCACCCGTGATTCTGCCCTTCTCGGGATGGCTGATGCCCTCTGCGCCCCTGAGTCCATGGACGCCATCCTCGCCGCCAACGCCGAGGACATGGCCGCCGCCAAGGGGCACATCAGCGACGTCATGCTGGACCGCCTCGCCCTGACGCCCCAACGCATCGAGGCCATGGCCAAGGGCATCCGGGACGTTGCCGCCCTGCCCGACCCGGTGGGCCGGGTGCTGAGCCACATCGAGCGTCCCAATGGCCTCGTCATCGAGAAGACTGCCATGCCGATGGGCGTCATCGCCATCATCTACGAGAGCCGCCCCAACGTCACCAGCGATGCTGCCGCCCTCGCCATCAAGAGCGGCAATGTCTGCATGCCTCCGCTGCGGCAAAGAGGCGTGGCGCTCGGCCAACGCCATCGTTCAGAACCTTGCGGCAGGGTCTTCGGGGCAAAACCGGGTCTGCCTGAAAACAGCAGTCTGCCTCATTGAGGACACCACCCATGCCTCGGCCAACGCCCTGATGACCGCCGTCGGCTATGTGGACCTGCTCATCCCGCGCGGCGGGGCCGGACTTATCCGTGCCTGCGTCGAGAACGCGAAAGTCCCCTGCATCCAGACCGGCACCGGCATCTGCCACATCTTCGTGGACGACACCGCCGACCAGACCAAGGCGCTGGACATCATCGAGAACGCCAAGGCCAGCCGCCCCAGCGTCTGCAACGCCGAGGAAGTCTGCCTCGTCCACAGCGCCATTGCGAGCGAATTCCTGCCGAAGCTGGCCCAGCGCCTCGGCCCCGACCGCACCGCCCAGGGTCTGCACCCGGTGGAACTGCGGCTGGACGAGCGCGCTGCCGCCCTCATCCCGGCACCCCCGCCGGGCCGAAGGACTTCGACACGGAGTTCCTCGACTACATCCTTGCGGTGAAAATCGTGGACAGCGTGGAGGAAGCCATCGCCCACATCGCGGCTCACTCCACCGGCCACAGCGAAGCCATCCTGACCCGGACTAACGCCCACGCTGCCCTCTTCACGGCGGCAGTGGACAGTGCCGCCGTCTACGTCAACTGCTCCACCCGCTTCACCGACGGCGGAGAGTTCGGCCTTGGCTGTGAGATGGGCATCTCCACCCAGAAGCTCCACGCCCGGGGACCCATGGGCCTCGGCGAGCTGTGCAGCTACAAGTACATCATCCACGGCAACGGCCAGACCCGGTAATTTTCGGATTTTTCCGGGATAGCGCACCGCCGTGGCAAAAATTTTCTCCACAGGCCGGAGCCAAATGCCCCGGCCT
>ENA-OPYX01001510-OPYX01001510.1-human-gut-metagenome-genome-assembly--contig:-NODE-1510-length-12112-cov-2.982478_pt1 | contig 12112 bp, 10 predicted proteins | sample MGYA00242639_ERZ504486 | MGnify/ENA primary metagenome ERZ504486 (study PRJEB26092, sample SAMD00036296) | human gut metagenome | host: Homo sapiens | study: EMG produced TPA metagenomics assembly of... | reverse complement strand
ATTATATTTATTGCAAAACACCTTAATTTGTTCACTGTCGGGGTGAGAATTAATGTCACCGTTTACAGTAAGCGTGTTATTATCTATAAGTCCCGTTGCTCCACCAATAAAGCCGTAATCAAGTTTTCGCAATTTAATATGACCTGATGATATTTTTAGGACATCTATTCCCTTTTGTGCCACTGTCTTGGCTATTCCGTTATCAGACGTTATAATTGCATTATTGTCTACAATACAAATATTGCATTTACTGTACCCCTGCTTGACGTTAATAATTTCTTTATTGTGACTATCAAGAATCGTTTTATCAGTATATGCTTTATTACAAATAACATAATCTTTTAAAGCCGTAGCATTGTACCACACGTCATACGGATATTTTGAGTCTATATTGTTTTGTCCTTTAATTAAAGTACACTTTTTAGGCATATATTTTTTGTAATGTTCATATGTTTCGGGAGCAGATATGAAACAATTATTTCCGATATAGTGAATTTGAATATCTGCGTGGGTTGCAACGGAGTCATACAGATTATCAATCTTTAACGTCGGAATTACTTTGATATTTAATTTTTCAAGAGTATATACAGTTTTATCATCTGCTCTGCAATCTATAATTGCTATTTTTTCAATTTAAAACCTCTTAAAATCAATTTAGTTTACATAATATTTTTATGGTAAACTAATTATTATAAGTATCTAAATAATCAACTGCGGTTTGTGACAAAATCGCACTTCCAATAGGTAAAGCGTCTTCGTCTGCTATAAACTTCGGACTATGTATCGGATAAACAGCTCCTTTTTCTACATTTCCTACACCTAATTTAAAATAGGCACTCGGAACGTTTTCTCCAAAATACGAAAAATCATCACCCGCCATTGCAGGTTTATCAAGCGTCACTACTTCGTTTATGCAGGTAAGCTTTTTTGCACTGTTTCTGATTACATCATTCATTTCACTGTTATTAACAACAGGCGGAAAAAGTTTATTGAATGTAAAATCAATAGTTGTTCCATTCTTTTTTGCTGTTTCATGTGCTGTTTTATCAAGTAATTCTATGAGCATTTCACGAGTTTCATTGTCAAGCGAACGTGCCGTACCCATAATTTCAGCAGTTTGCGGAATGGCATTATTGCAAGTTCCGCCGTTAAAATAGCAAACCGTCATAACACACGGCTTGTCTTTTAGAACAGTTGCATTTAGTTTTTCAAATTCCGTTATAATTGCCGTGCCGATAGTAACTGGATTTACGCATTTTTCAGGTGCGGAGGCGTGACCGCCGACACCGTGAACAACAATTTTAAAATCGTCGGGCGACGCCATAATTGAGCCGTCCTTAACTTGGATATTGCCCGTCTTTTCTAACGGTTCAACGTGAAGTGCAAAAGCCGCGTCAACGTGCGGATTTTCAAGTATTCCGTCCTCAATCATAGGTAATGCACCGCCTACTCCCTCTTCAGCAGGCTGGAAAACAAGTTTTACGTTTCCGTTCAACTCATCTTTAATATCGTTTAAAATTTTAGCCGCACCTAAAAGACACGTTGCATGAATATCATGTCCGCATGCGTGCATATATCCTTCGCGTTCCGATTTTATTTCAAATTTGCTTTCGTCTTTTATAGGTAATCCGTCTATATCAGCACGCAAAAGTACAGTTTTGTTACTGTTTTTACCTTTAATCAAGGCAACTGTTCCTGTTTTAGCTGAGGTTGTATAAGGTATTCCGTAATCGTCAAGTTTACTGCGAATAAATGAAGATGTTTTTATTTCTTCAAAATCAGTTTCAGGAGTACTGTGGAGGTGACGTCGTATGGAAATCAGCTCGTCCTTTATTTGAAATGCTTTTTCTTCAATCATTTTATCATCTCCTCAAATTCATCTTCACTGATAACCGTTACACCCAAGCTGTTTGCCTTGTCAAGTTTACTTCCTGCGTCTTCACCGGCAAGAACATATGTTGTTTTCTTTGATACACTTGATGATGTTTTACCGCCGTAATTTTCTATTATTTTTCCTGCCTCACTTCGCTTATATTTAGAAAGTGTTCCTGTCAGAACAAATGTCATACCCTCAAAACGTCTGTCGATAATAGAATCTTCACTGTCGTCTATACAGTTTACACCCGCTTTTTCAAGCTTATCAATAAAAAGCGATTGACTGCTCTTGCATAAAAAAATTCAACAACCGATTGTGCCATTTTACCGCCTATATCGGCAATTTCGGTAAAGTTCTTCAACAGACGCATTTCTCAAATTATCAAGAGTTTTATATTTTGCCGATAAAATCTTTGCGGCTTTTTCACCTATATGACGAATACCGAAAGCATTTATCAGTCTGTATAATGGGTTTGTTTTTGACTTTTCAAGAGCGTTTATAAGATTTTGTGCTGATTTTTCACCCATTTTATCCATTTCGGCTATATCTTCGGCTTTTACATAATACAAATCGGCGGCGGTTTCGATTAAATCTTTTTCTATCATTTGTTCAATGATAGACGGACCAAGACCGTCAATGTCCATTGCGTTTCGAGACACAAAGTGAATTATATTTCTAAGTCGCTGTGCCGGACAATTCACACCTGTGCAACGATATGCCGCCTCGCCTTCTTCACGCACGATTAAAGCACCGCATTCAAGGCAATGTGTAGGCATTTCAAATTCTTTTTCACTGCCGTCACGATTTTCTTTTATAACTTCAACGACAGCCGGAATTATATCGCCTGCCTTTTGAATAATAACAGTATCGCCTATTCTGATATCCTTTTCACGTATAAAGTCAAGATTATGAAGTGTCGCTCTTGATACATTTGAGCCTGCAATGTGGACTGTATCAAGTATTGCAAGAGGTGTAAGAACACCTGTTCTTCCGACTTGAACTTTAATATCTCTTATAACCGTTTGCTGTTTCTCGGCGGGATATTTATATGCAATAGACCAACGAGGGAATTTTGCGGTATCTCCGAGCATTTCTCTTGCGGTCAATTCATTTACCTTAATTACCGCACCATCTATATCAAAATATAGGTTACCTCTCTCCTCACCTATTTCCAATATTCTCTCATATGCCTTTTCTATAGAGGAATATGATTTTTTATCAAGAATAGTTTTAAATCCCTGTTCTTTCAAAAATTCAAGGCCTTCAATATGTGTTGAAATTTCTTTACCCTGTATTTGCTGAATATTAAAAACAAATATGTCAAGATTACGTTTTGCGGCTATTTTGGGGTCAAGCTGTCTTAGTGAGCCTGCCGCCGCATTACGCGGATTTGCAAAAAGCGGTTGTTCGCTCGCCTCTAAAATATCGTTTATTTTATTAAAGTTATCTCTTGACAAAAATACTTCTCCTCTTACCTCAAGAAAAGGTATATCGTCTTTTAAGGTAAGAGGTATGCTCTTAATTGTTTTCAGATTTTCCGTAACATCCTCGCCGTTAATACCGTCACCGCGCGTCGAACCTCTTGTAAATTCACCGTCTACATATTCAAGAGAAACAGATAAGCCGTCAATTTTCTGCTCAACAACGTAATTTACATCATGTACAACGGCTTTGACACGTCTGTCAAAGTCAAGTATTTCTTCTTTTGAAAATGCCTTTTGCTGACTTAACATAGGCACGTCGTGATGAACTTCACCAAAACTTTTAACAGCTTCTCCGCCTACTCTTACTGTAGGTGAATTTTTCTTTTTATATTCGGGATATTTTTCTTCAAGCTGTTCAAGTTCTACAAGCATTTTATCAAACGCAAAATCAGAAATTTCGGGAGCATCATCAACATAATACTTGTGGTATGATAATTAAGTTCATTTGTCAATTCTTCAATACGTTTTTCAATGTCGTTCATTAATAAAATTCCTTTCTATTCGACTGATGCAGTCATTCCACCATTTCCGTAATAAGTCGGTGTGTCACCTACAATAATCGTTTCATTTAAAAGCACTGATGTTTCCACAGTGTTGGATTGTGCAAACATCATTCCCACGAATGACATTTTCATAGATACGTCTAAATACAATTTATGCTTTACCTGATTAATACCGACAGAGTCAAAACTCTCTTTAAAATCAGCATTTACAATACTGACCGGATATATTCGTATCGGCACTTTAGGACCGAGTCCGGCAAGAAAATATAAATTACTGCAGCTTCCGAGCGGTACATATACCGTATCGCTTTTATGTGAATCAATATTTTTCTGCATTGACTGTATTATTGCCGATTTTAAACGATTAACCTTTGCGGTATCCGTTTCGATTGCCTTTATATTTTCGGAGGAATTCTCCATAATTTTTGCAAGGCTTTGGTATTCTTCTTTAACAAATACATCATCTACTGCACTGTTTACAACCTCATTTGCAATGTTATTTGAATACACCTTTGCATATTCGATAAAAAACGGTTGCAATTTTGTGAATATAAGCCATATAAGAAAAATCAAAAAAAACAGTGTAAAGAATATTCCTACACCTTTTAAAATTTCTGTTTCTTGTTCGTGAAAGTCCAAGCCTCAATATAAATCCCTCCCCGACACTGTATAGTATGTCGGGGAGCAAATTTACGTTACATTAACAATTATATTCTCTTTGTGTCGATTTCTTCTTTAACGGCTTTGATAAATTCATCTATTGCCATAGCACCCTTGTCGCCCTCTTTTCTTGAACGAACAGATACAGTGTTATTTTCAATATCCTTATCACCGACAACAAGCATATAAGGTACTTTTTCAAGCTGTGCCTCACGAAGTTTATAACCAAGTTTTTCACTTCTGTCATCAACTTCTACACGCAAAATACCGTTTGCCTCAAGCTGTTTCTTAATTTCATATACATAATCAAGATGTCTGTCCGCAATAGGCAAAAGCTTGATTTGTACAGGAGCAAGCCATACCGGGAATGCACCTGCATACTTTTCGATAAGAAGTGCAAGTGTTCTTTCGTAACAACCGATTGATGTTCTATGAATAATATACGGATTTTTCTTAGCACCGTCTTTATCAACGTATTCCATACCGAATTTCTCGGCAAGCATTTGGTCGATTTGGATTGTTACAAGAGTATCTTCCTTACCGTGTACATTCTTAATTTGAATATCAAGTTTCGGGCCGTAGAATGCAGCCTCACCGACACCGACTTTATAATCAATGTTAAGATCTTTCAAGATTTTCTCCATCGTATCTTGTGCTTCGTTCCACTGTTCTTCTGTACCGATATACTTTTCTCTGTCGTCAGGATCCCATTGCGAGAAACGATATGAAACGTCTTCAATTAATCCAAGAGTTGTAAGCATATAGTTTGTAAGTTCAAGACAACCCTTAAATTCTTCTTCAAGCTGTTCAGGTGTACACATTAAGTGTCCCTCTGAAATTGTGAACTGACGTACACGGATTAGACCATGCATTTCACCCGATGCCTCATTTCTGAAAAGTGTTGATGTTTCATTAAGTCTCATAGGCAAATCTCTGTATGAACGACCTCTGTTTAAAAACGCTTGATACTGGAACGGACAAGTCATCGGACGAAGTGCAAATACTTCCTTATCCTTTTCTTCATCGCCAAGTACGAACATACCTTCTTTATAGTGATCCCAGTGACCTGAAATTTTATACAAGTCGCTCTTTGCCATTAGAGGTGTCTTTGTAAGCTGCCAGCCACGTTTTTGTTCTTCATCTTCAACCCATCTTTGAAGTAATTGAATTACTCTTGCACCCTTTGGAAGCATAATAGGAAGACCTTGACCGATATAATCAACTGTTGTAAACAATTCAAGTTCACGTCCAAGCTTATTATGGTCACGTTTTTTTGCCTCTTCAAGCTGTTCAAGATGTGCCTCAAGGTCGGCTTTATTTAGGAAAGCAGTACCGTAAATACGTTGTAACATCTTGTTTTTCTCATTACCTCTCCAATATGCGCCTGTTGCACTTAGAAGTTTGTATGCTTTAACCTTGCTTGTGTAATTTACGTGAGGTCCTGCACATAGGTCAACAAAATCGCCTTGCTTATAGAAAGAAATTGTAGCATCTTCAGGTAAATCGTTAATCAATTCAACTTTGTATGGCTCATCTTTCATTAATTCAAGAGCCTCTGCTCTCGGCAATTCAAATCTTTCAATTTTAAGGTTTTCTTTAGCGATTTTTTTCATTTCTTTTTCAAGAGCTTCTAAATCCTCAGGTGTGAAAGTATGCTCCGTATCAAAATCATAGTAAAAACCGTCATCAATAGCCGGACCGATAGCAAGTTTTGTATCCGGATAAAGTCTTTTTACAGCCTGTGCAAGCATATGCGAGGCTGAATGTCTTAGTGTTTGTAGTTCATTCATTTCCATTTTTATTAGTCCTTTCTTTTTATAAACTAAAAACACCCCTAAAATACGGATAATATCCATACCTTAGGGGTGCATAAATATACACGGTTCCACCCTAATTACAGCATATAATGCTGTCACTTAGTTCGTACTTGTTTCGTAAGGAATACGGCAAAACTTACTTAATATAAATTGTTCAGTCCGCAGCTCCGAAGTGGTATTCACATCAAGCCCATCAAAGAACGCTTACAGCCCATGACGTTCTCTCTCTTGTGACTTTTGCTTAATGCTACTGTCTTCATCTACGCTCTAAAGTTATTCTAACACTCTTTTTTTATTTTGTCAAGGTTTTATTCGAGCATTTTCTTTAAATATTTTCCGGTATAAGATTTTTCGACTTTTGCAACCTGCTCAGGTGTACCTGACGCAATTACAGTACCGCCGTTATCGCCGCCCTCAGGTCCCATATCAATGATATAGTCTGCGGTTTTTATAACGTCAAGGTTATGTTCGATTACAACAACGGTATTACCGCCCTCAACAAGTTTATCAAGCACTTCCGTAAGTTTGTGAACGTCAGCAGTATGAAGTCCTGTTGTAGGCTCGTCAAGAATATAAATCGTCTTCCCTGTACTTCTCTTTGAAAGCTCCGTTGCGAGTTTAACACGTTGTGCTTCACCGCCTGACAAAGTTGTTGAGCTTTGACCGAGTTTGATATATCCAAGACCGACTTCCTGTAAAGTTTCAAGTTTTCTCTTTATTTTCGGAATGTTTCCAAAAAATTCAACACCCTCATCAACCGTCATTTCAAGCACTTCATAAATATTTTTGCCCTTGTATTTAACTTCAAGAGTTTCTCTGTTATATCTCTTACCCTTACATACCTCGCAAGGAACAAATATATCCGCCAGAAAGTGCATTTCTATCTTCTTTATACCGTCACCGCTACAAGCTTCACAACGTCCGCCTTTTACGTTAAAGCTAAAACGTCCTGATTTATAACCACGCACTTTTGCCTCATTTGTAGATGCAAAGACTTCACGAATATCACCGAAAACATTTGTATATGTTGCCGGATTTGAACGTGGTGTTCTTCCAATCGGTGACTGGTTTATATCAATAATTTTGTCAAGCTGTTCTATGCCCTTTATCTCTTTATGTGCGCCGGCATGAGTTCTTGCACGATTTAAAACGTGAGCAAGTTTTTTGTAAAGTATTTCATTTACCAATGACGACTTACCCGAACCCGAAACACCTGTGACACAAGTCATAACACCTGTCGGTATTTTTACGTTGATGTTTTTAAGATTATTTTCTTTTGCACCACGCACTTCAATCCAACCCGTCGGTTTTCTGCGTTCCTTAGGTACTTCGATTTTAAGTTCACCGCTAAGATATTTACCCGTTATTGAACGAGGTGATTTAATCAAATCTTCAACGGTACCCTCTCCTACGAGTTCACCGCCGTTTACACCTGCTCCCGGTCCGATGTCAACAATATAATCTGCGGCATACATTGTATCGGTGTCGTGTTCAACAACGATTACCGTATTACCCAAATCACGAAGATGTTTAAGTGTTTCGATAAGTCTGTCATTGTCACGTTGATGAAGTCCGATACTCGGCTCGTCAAGAATATACAACACTCCCATAAGTCCCGAGCCTATTTGAGTTGCAAGACGTATTCTCTGTGCCTCACCGCCCGACAAAGTCCCTGCCGAACGTGACAATGAAAGATAATCAAGACCTACGTCAAGCAAGAATTGAAGTCTTGCCTTGATTTCTTTCAAAATCTGTTCGCCAATCATTTTTTCACGGTCAGTAAGCTCCAATGAATTTACAAAATCCATTTCTTTTTGGATAGACATAGTTGTAAATTCATATATATTAACTCCGTTAATTGTAACCGCAAGCACTTCATCATTAAGTCTTGCACCGTGACATTTCGGACAAGTTACGTCATTGACGTAACGTTCAATGTCGTTCTTTACATAATCGTATGTGTTGGCATTATAACGTCTTTCAAGGTTTGTTATAACGCCTTCAAACGGTGCACTGTATTTTACCGCTGCCATTAACTGCGTTCATAATTTCATAGGAATGTTTGTATCGCCTGTTCCGTAAAGAATAATGTTTTGTATATCTTTAGGCAAATCTTTATACGGTGTATTTACGTCAAATCCGTAGTAATCTGCAAGGGCAGTAAAATACATATAAGCCATCGAATCTTTTTTATTTGCATTTGCCCAGCCTGTCGCTGAAATAGCACCGTTTATTATACTTAAATTTTCGTCTGCTATAACAAGGTCGGGGTCGATTTTAGACAACGCACCCAAACCGTCACAATTATCACACGCACCGTATGGATTATTGAAAGAAAACAATCTCGGAGTAAGCTCCTGCAAGCTGATACCGCAATCGTCACACGCAAAATTTTGACTGAAAGACATAATCTCTCCGCCGATAACCTCGACAAGCACAACATCACCTGTCAATGCAATGGCTGTTTCAAGTGAATCGGTAAGTCGCTGAACAATATTTTCACGAATAATCAATCTGTCTATGATAATTTCTATGTTGTGCTTTTGCGTTTTCTTTAACTCTATCGGCTCACTTAAATCATATTGTTCACCGTCAGCCTTTACACGCACTATATCCGCTTTTTCTTGCATTTTTCAAAGACTTTTTTATGCTCACCTTTTTACCTGCGTATAACAGGCGCAAGAATTTGAATTTTTTGTACCTTCGCCCAATGACATAACTTTTGTCAACAATTTGGTCTATACTCTGTCTTTGAACCTCTTTACCGCATTTAGGGCAATGCGGTATACCGATTCGAGCATACAAAAGTCTTAAATAATCGTATATTTCGGTAACTGTACCGACTGTTGAACGTGGATTTTTTTGATGTTGTTTTTTGGTCGATGCTGATTGCAGGCGACAAACCGTCAATATAATCTACATCTGGCTTTTCCATTTGACCGAGAAACATTCTTGCATATGACGACAGTGACTCTACATATCTTCTTTGTCCCTCTGCATAAATTGTATCAAACGCCAAAGATGATTTACCGGAGCCCGAAAGCCCCGTAAGTACGACAAGCTTTTCTCGTGGTATTTTTACATCGATATTTTTAAGATTATGCTCTCTTGCACCTTTAATTATAATATCCTTTTCCATTGATTTACCTCTGTTTTACTGTAAATAGCACGTTCCGCATTCTTTATATCTCTGCTGAACGTCCTTTCTTTCATCCATAGCAATTTTAAAATCTTCCATCATTGATTGAGCAAATATTTTTTCGATCAGCGGATGTTCGGAATAAATTAAAGTTGCTTGATTTATCACTTCAATTCTTTCCGATTCGCCGAATTCACGAATGTCGATTATCTCAACATTTTTGCTTGTAACCTCTTTTATTTGCTGTTCTACATTATATATTTCCTGCATTTTTATATTTCTATCACAAAAACATATAAAATCAAGTAGATTATCGTTTTCAATCATATATATAACAGGAGTGAGAATATTTTTTGAAATTATCTTAACAAGCTTATTTTTAAGCTCATAATCCATTTTATTCACTCATTTCTTTTTCTAATTTTCGTATTCTGTCACGCAAATGCCGCGGCTTCTTCAAATTCAAGATTTTCAGCCGCTTTAATCATCTTAGCCTGAAGCTCGGCAATGGTCTTTTCGTAATTCATGATATTTTCTTCTGCGGTTTCGGTATCGTCCTCAATAGGCTTTAATGATTCTATAATATCTCTGATGTCTTTCTTAATTGTCTTTGGTATTATGCCGTGTTCTTCATTAAACTTCTGCTGAATACCTCGACGTCTGTCTGTTTCGTCAATCGCCTTTTTCATTGATTTTGTAACCGTATCGGCATACATAATAACTTGTCCCTCACTGTTACGCGCGGCACGACCGATAGTCTGAATAAGTGACATTTCACTTCTTAAGAAACCTTCTTTATCCGCGTCAAGTATCGCAACAAGTGCAACTTCGGGTATGTCAAGTCCTTCTCTTAAAAGATTAATTCCGACAAGTACATCAAATTCACCCATACGCAAATCTTTGATAATTTCCGCACGTTCGATTGTCGATATATCGGAGTGCATATAACGAACTTTAATACCTACACCGGTAAGATAATCGGTCAAATCCTCTGCCATACGTTTTGTAAGCGTTGTCACAAGCGTTCTAAAACCTTGTTCGGTACGCTTATTAATTTCACCGATAAGGTCATCAATTTGATTTTCGGTAGGTTTAATTGTTATTTTAGGGTCAAGAAGTCCTGTCGGTCTGATAACCTGTTCCGCAACAACCGTTGAATGTTCTTTTTCATAATCTGACGGTGTCGCACTTGTGAATATTACCTGATTTAATCTATCTTCAAATTCTTCAAATTTCAAAGGTCTGTTATCAGCCGCACTCGGCAAACGGAAACCGTATTTAATAAGCGTTTCTTTTCTGGCTCTGTCACCGTTATACATCGCGCGCACCTGCGGTATTGTAACGTGTGACTCGTCTATAATCATAAGATAATCGTCAGGAAAATAGTCAAGCAATGTATACGGTGCACTTCCCGGAGCACGACCGCTTATATGTCTTGAATAGTTTTCTATACCTTGACAAAATCCTATTTCCTGCATCATTTCTATATCGTACATTGTACGCTGTTCAATTCTTTGTGCTTCGATAAGTAAATCACGTTCTTTGAAATACTTAACCTGTTCACGCATTTCAGCCTCAATTCCGGCAAGTGCCGCAATCATTTTTTCGTTGGTTGTAACATAGTGAGAGGCCGGAGATATAACTGCGTGTTGCCTTACACCTACAATTTCACCTGTAACTACGTTTACTTCGCAAATACGTTCTATTTCGTCGCCGAAAAACTCGACACGAATAGCGTTTTCACCGTTATTGGACGGGAATATTTCCACCACGTCACCTCTGACGCGAAACTTATTTCTGACAAAGTTAATATCATTTCTTTCATATTGCATTGAAACAAGTTTTTTTAGAAGCTCATCTCTGTCTTTTACCATTCCTACACGCAAAGAAAGCATAAGATTTTTATAATCTTCAGGATCGCCCAAACCGTATATACAAGATACACTTGCTACGATTATAACATCCTTTCTTTCAAGCAGAGCAAATGTGGCACTGTGACGTAGTTTATCTATTTCATCATTGGTCAGTGAATTTTTCTCATAAACGTATCGGTTTGCGGAATATATGCCTCCGGTTGATAATAGTCGTAATACAGACACGAAAAAATTTCAAACACAGTTATTTGGAAAAAAATTCTTTAAATTCACTGCAAAGCTGTGCGGCAAGGGTTTTATTATGAGCAAGTACAATGGTAGGTTTGTTCACTTGTGCAATGACATTTGCCATAGTGAAAGTTTTTTCCCGAACCTGTTACACCGAGCAAAGTTTGGCATTTCTCGCCTTTTTTTATTCCGTCAACAAGTGTTTGAATTGCCTGCGGCTGATCTCCTTGTGGTTTAAATTCAGAAACGAGTTCAAATTTATCCATACAGCTTCCCCTTCTTAATGGTTATTTCCTTAGATTTTTAACAAGTATATTTATTCTTCTTGCATTTATCGACGTATATTGTTCAACATTATTTCTGACTGCAAGCTGAATATTTTTTTTCGTTTCATACTTTCCCCTAATCAAGATCTTACTTTTCATGCTGAAGGCAAGATGTTTGTATTTGCTGTCGGAAACAATTTTTACAAGACCACGCACAACGCACTCTTCCGGTTCTTCACAGGTATTGATATCAATTCCTGTGATA
>ENA-OPYX01001509-OPYX01001509.1-human-gut-metagenome-genome-assembly--contig:-NODE-1509-length-12122-cov-3.432847_pt1 | contig 12122 bp, 14 predicted proteins | sample MGYA00242639_ERZ504486 | MGnify/ENA primary metagenome ERZ504486 (study PRJEB26092, sample SAMD00036296) | human gut metagenome | host: Homo sapiens | study: EMG produced TPA metagenomics assembly of... | reverse complement strand
CATAACTTACATAGGAAACAATATCTTTTTATGAAAAACTTCCGGATGCCACTCCGGTTTTATTCATGGTGTAGCACGCGAGGCGCGCATGGGAATTTAGCTCAAAGTTGCTCTGCCCACGTTGCCCGCCCAGGCTTTGTTGCCCGCGGCGTCCCTTTCGCCACACTCTCCCCCCTATCTCCCCCAAAACTCTTCCAGGACCTTCCCAACTCCCCTCCGGTCACAAACCACATACTCCTCCCATTCCCGTGGAAAAAGCCCCGTATAATCCGGCAAACAAAACCTCTCATCCAGAAGTAAAATCACTCCCCGGTCTTCTTTCGTTCGAATCACCCTTCCTGCAGACTGCAGCACCTTATTCATTCCCGGAAACCGGTATGCATAATCAAACCCATTCTCCTTCTTTCTGTCATAAAACTGCTTCAGAATCTCTCTCTCATAACTCACCTGTGGAAGCCCGGTTCCCACGATCACTGCTCCAACAAGCCGCTCTCCAATGAGGTCGATTCCTTCCGCAAAAATTCCTCCCATCACACAAAATCCAAGCAGCGTCCCTGTGTTTTCACTCTCAAATCGTTCCAGAAAATCCTCCCGTTCTTTCTCCTGCATCGACGGACTTTGCTGCAGAATCTCCACCCCATCCGTCCCATACAGTTCCATGTACCGTTCCAGAATATCATCCAACATTCGATACGACGGGAAGAAAATCATATAGTTTCCGGTATGAGAACACACTACCGCATGAATATACTCTGCAATCTTCCCATACTCTTCAGGTCCCCTCCTTGTGTACCGGCTGCTCACATCCCGGCCGAGGATCAGACACTTCTGTTCTTTGGCAAAGGGTGTCTGTGCATAGATCGCATAATCATCGCTTCGTCCGCTTAAAAGCTCCCGGTAATACATCACCGGAAGTAATGTAGCCGAAAAGAAAACAGTGCTTCTCCCTTTATCCATACAGTTTTGCAGGTTCTGTGCCGGATTCACACAAAACAGTTTCACACGAAATCTTCCATCCTCATCATGCTGTGTATAAATCACATAATTTTCATCGATGAGATCACTGATATACAGGAAACTCCGCACCTCAAAATAAAAATCCAGAAGTTCTTTTCGAAGTTCTCCATCCCCAAGTTCCTCCAGATAATTTTCCGTTTCACCCATCACAGAAAGCAATGCCAGCGAAAAATTCCCAATGGACGGAAGAACCCGGCAGGTCTCACATTCCCGTTTCCACTCAAGCATCAGCCGGTTACACCGCTCCAGTGCTTTTTCCAGCTTTTTCCTGTATGGCTTCACCAGCTTTTTCATTCTCAGGATATCCTCCTTGTACAAAACCGCACTGTACATCTCCCGTCCCCGTTCCACCAGATTGTGAGCCTCATCGATCAAAAATACGTAATCTCCTTTAACACCTTCCGCAAAAAAACGGCGAAGATATCCATGTGGATCAAACACATAATTATAATCACAGATCACTCCATCCACCCAGACGGCGAGATCCAGACTCATCTCATACGGGCAGACCTGATACCTTTCCGCATAAGAAAGCAACATCTCCCGGTCATAAATTTCCTCTTTCTCCAAAAGCTCAAACACCGCATCATTTACCCGGTCAAAATGTCCCTTTGCCCTTATACAGGCTGCCGGATTGCACTCCATGCTGTCACACACACACAATTTTTCTTTTGCAGTCAAAAGCAGAGACTTCCAGCGAAGTCCATGCTTTTTCAGGATTTCAAAAGCTTCCCCTGCAACCGTACGGGTAATCGTTTTTGCAGTCAGATAAAAAATTCTTTCTGAGATTCCTTCTCCAACGGAGCGCACAGCCGGATACAGACATGACATCGTTTTGCCCACACCGGTAGGTGCCTGGATAAACAGCTGCTTTTCCCGCAAAATGGTCCGGTAAACACCATGTACCAGTTCCCGCTGTCCCTCCCGGTAAGGGAAAGGAAATTCCAGTCCGATCATTGATGCATTCCTCACTTTTTTCCACTCCTGATGCCAGTGGGCCCAGATATAGTAGGTATCGGCAAGTTTCTGAAACCATGTTTTCAGTTCCTGCGCATCGAACATATAGGAGAATCTGCGAATCTCTTCCGTTTCCATGTTGCAGTATGTCATCTGTACTTCCATCTGTTCCAACTGATTCTGTTCTGCATAGATCGCCGCATAACACCTGGCCTGTGCAAGATGTACCGGAACCGGTTCTTCCACAAACCTGAGTTCCCGGTGTACGCCTTTGATCTCATCGACCATCACATGATCTTCTTTTTCCTCTATTCCATCCGCCCGGCCTTCCACGAGCAAATCTAGATCTTCATAGCAGAAGCGGCAGTTGAGCGGCACCTCGGCCTGATAAGCAGCTCCCATCTGTCTCTGAATCTTTTTGTGGATTCTGGTTCCCTTTGCCAGCGACTCTTTATCTGCCCATCCGCCTCTCCTGTTATCTATATCACCGGAACGCAGGATAAACTCCACCAGCTCCCTGACCGAAATCTTTACTTCTTCTTTTTCCATCCGCCCACCACCTTTCACTTTGCTTATTATAACTCATCCACCTGCCTTTGCCTATATTTCCGTAAATCAAAATTGATCCACCGGATCAATTATTGATATGCAACGCAAACAAAAGAAAAATCTTCCGCAGGAACCATTTGGCTTCACCACGGAAGATTTTTCTTTTTTCGCATATCAAATCATTTTCAGATGCCTTTATGCAATTGCAAATTTTTGAATTGCTTTGTCGAATTCTTTGTCTTCTCCATAACACTGAACGGTAAGTTCCTGTGTCAGATCCATACTCATGATTCCGAGAATGGATTTTGCATCAATAATTACACGATTGTAGAAGATGTCAATATCAAAGTCACATTTTCCAGCCGCCTTCACAAATTCTTCCACTTCACTCGCCTCATTTAATTTGATTTTGCTTGTTTTCATATCCTGCATTATATCAATCCTTTCTGAAACTCGCGGTAACAAAATCTGTGTACCGGTGTAGAATATCGGTACTCCCTTTTCCAACTGGTAGTACCACATATTTCGAGAATTGATTATCGCATCTGATGCGAAATTTGTCAACTTTTTAATCTTCTCTGTTTTATGTTGGTGTTGCACTATTTTTTGTGCTTTCTTTTACATTTTTCACCTGTTTTTTTGCTATTTGCACAGCATTCTCTCCGCATTGAAATCGTTTACAATTCAGAGCGGGCAATATTCTCTTGAAAATCAGCTTCTCTTTTTCAAATTTCGTCAAAAACAACATAAAAAAGGAACAGCATTTTCACACTGTTCCTCTGAAGGATTATCCAACGATTTTTTCTACTGCTTTATCCAGATATTCATTTTCTACCGCATGGAAAGCTCCCTTGTCGGCTGCTTCCGCATACAGTGGATTGATCGGCATCTTGCCGAGCACTTCTGTTCCCAGCTCTGCCACTATCTCATCAATATGACTCTCACCGAATACAGAAATATGTTTTCCGCAGTCCGGGCATACCAGATAGCTGTAGTTTTCCACAACACCCAGCACATTGATTTTCATCATCTGTGCCATCTTATAAGCTTTACGTACAATCATCTTTACCAGATCCTGCGGGGAAGATACGATCACGATACCTTCTACCGGCAGAGACTGGAATACTGTCAGCGGTACATCACCGGTTCCAGGCGGCATATCTACGAACAGATAGTCCAGATCTCCCCAGATCACATCGGTCCAGAACTGTTTTACCATATTTGCCAGAATCGGTCCTCTCCAGATGACCGGTTCGTCTTCTCTCGGAAGCAGCAGGTTTACAGACATTACCTTAATGCCGTTTTTTGCCTCGATCGGATAGATACCGGCATCTACTGCCTGTGCCGGACCCTTGACACCATACATCTTCGGGATGGAGGGTCCTGTGATATCCGCATCCAGGATACCTACTTTGTAACCTTTCTGTGCCATTCTATTTGCCAGAGATGCGGTAACGAAGGATTTACCAACGCCGCCTTTTCCGCTGACGATGCCAATCACATGTTTTACGTTGGACTGGCTGTTCATCTCTTCCAGCATACTCTTGGGCTGTTTGCTTGGACATCCTTCACAGCTTTCTTTGCTGCAGGATGTGTTGCTACATTCTTTTGCCATTGTCTTTCCTCTTTTCTCTTTTTATTTCATAAAGCGATCGATTGCTTTGTTCAGTTCTTCCAGTGCTTCCATATCCCCATCCTTAACTGCATCCACAATACAATGCTGTATGTGATCCTGTAAAATCACTTTTCCGGTATTATTAATTGCCGATTTCACTGCCGAAAGCTGGATCAGCACTTCCGAGCAGTCTCTGCCTTCTTCCACCATCCGACGGATCGATTCCAGATGACCGATAGCTCTTGACAACCGGTTAATTACCGCTTTTGTGTTTTCATGGGTATGGGTATGACTGTGCTTGACAACCGTTCCATCTTCCAGTACATGTACATGCTCTCCCATCTTTTTCCTCCCATTCATACATTCCCGGATCAGATCTCGGAAAATGTATATCGCTGATGCATCCCGGAAAAATAGACGTCAAATACTATACTGCCATCTTTCTGAATGCCTTTTTTCGTAAGTTTCTTTCCGGCCCCCGCATCGTTCCCGGATATAGCTTTCCGGATCTTCACACTGGATTTCCTCAAAAAACTGATCTCTGGAATGATTCAGCGGACACTGGTTTATAATTTCTCTGATGACTTCATATTGTTTCATCTATCGTCCCTCCCACATCGTTTTTATTATAACAATCTTTTGTAAAAAAGGACAACACATCCGTAAGAAAAAGTAAGAAAACTGTTGCCTTTCCAACCGTAAGGTTGTATCATAGCATACAAGAAATTAAAATACATTTAAGGTGATTTTAAATGCATTTTGACTCGTAACTGTGAAGGTACTGAACATTTACGAAAGAAAAATAAATGAGTGATAAACAGCAGGAGGAAAAAGCACATGCAGCTTTAGAAGAACGTATCTTAAAAGACGGAATTGTCAAACCGGGAAATATTTTAAAAGTAGACAGTTTCTTAAATCACCAGATGGACATTGCATTCATCAATGAACTGGGAAAAGAATTCCAACGCCGGTTCGCCGATGCACCGATCACAAAGATTCTTACTATCGAAGCTTCCGGTATCGGTATTGCCTGTCTGGTAGCCCAGTATTTCCATGTTCCGGTTGTTTTCGCAAAGAAAGCACAGAGCCTGAATCTGGACGGAGAGATGTTTACCTCCAAAGTAGAATCCTTTACACACAAGAAAGTATATGATGTCATCCTTTCCAAGAAGTTCCTTGGACCGGAAGATCATGTACTCTTGATTGACGATTTTCTGGCAAACGGCTGCGCACTGATGGGTCTGATCGACATTGTAAACAAATCAGGTGCCACTCTGGAAGGTGCTGGTATAGTTATCGAAAAGGGCTTCCAGGAAGGTGGAAAGAAAATCCGTGAGATGGGTGTTCGCCTGGAGTCTCTGGCTATCGTAGAGTCCATGACCGACGATTCACTCACTTTCCGTCCGAATAATTAATCAGTCCCGGATCCTCTGAATCACCCGGGCAACCATTATATCTTGCAGATTTTAAAAAAGAACATTCCGTTTTATTTGGAATGTTCTTTTTATTTTCTGTGTTTTTTGATGAATCACCGGTATCAGTTCCCGATATCCTCCTCATCAAATTCCACCACCGTATAATATCCCCGGTCTGTTTCTTTAATATCTTTTACAATCCCTTTTCGTGACTGCAGTCTCTCATAACCGGGATAGTTTTTACTCATGGCAATCATTGGCTGTATCGTATAATAATATGACGTTGGCAGAGCACTTTCTGTCACATCCACTTCCTGTCCCACTGTCAGAAGTCCCTGACGTTCCATCTTAAACTCCATATTTCGCATGATAGGTCCTCCTTTCCTGTATGTCCGTTCCCATTTGCTTTTCTTCATAATCTTCCTTTCACTGTTTATCTGGTTTCGATACCTGTATTTTTTCCGGTGTTATGTAACAGTGAAAGTACTGAACAGTTACGCTTTTATTATAGATTTCCCGTAAAAAAATACAAGACCATCTCTCCGCTTTTTCTTCCATTTTCAGTATTTTTCCAAAACACCGAAGAAAAATTGTGTAAAATTTTGTCTTGCGAAACAGGAATCGCCATTATATAATGGGGTACGTGATTTGAAATGCGGTTTCCGGAAGCTGTTGTTTTCGGAAACTACATCCAACCAAACATTCATAGAACAAAGGAGAACAAATATGGGTGGAATTTTTGGAGTTGCATCAAAAAGCAATTGTGTGTCTGATTTATTTTTTGGAACTGACTATCATTCCCATCTTGGTACACGCCGGGGTGGCATGGCAGTCTACGGCAAAGAAGGCGGATTCAACCGGGCGATCCACAATATCCAGAACGCTCCCTTCCGTACAAAATTTGAACGGGACGTGCAGGAATTAGAGGGTACTCTCGGTATCGGCTGTATCTCTGATACAGAACCGCAACCGCTTTTAGTTCAGTCTCATCTGGGAAGTTTTGCGATCACAACTGTTGGTAAGATTAATAATATGGACGAACTGGTAAAACGTTCTTTCGCCAACGGCTGCACACATTTTCTCGAAATGAGCGGCGGAGATATTAACGCTACAGAGATGGTGGCATCTCTCATCAATCAGAAATCTTCTCTGATCGAAGGCATTCGCTACGCGCAGGATGTTATTGAAGGATCTATGACCATGCTGGTTATGACTCCTGAAGGTATCTATGCGGCCAGAGACCGATTAGGCCGTACTCCACTGATCCTCGGAAAGAAAGAGGATGCGATCTGCGCTTCTTTTGAGAACTTTGCTTATTTTAATCTCGGTTACCATGACTACAAAGAACTGGGACCATCTGAGATTGTCTTCTTTACACCGGATGGTGTGGAAACTGTTTCTCCGGCAAAAAATGAAATGAAGATCTGCTCCTTCTTATGGGTTTACTATGGTTATCCTACCTCTTCCTATGAAGGAATCAACGTAGAACAGATGCGTTATAACTGCGGCGATATGCTTGCAAAGCGCGATAATGTATCTGCGGATATTGTTGCAGGTGTTCCGGACTCCGGTACCGCACATGCCATTGGTTATGCCAACCGTTCCGGTATTCCGTTTGCCCGCCCATTTATCAAATATACCCCAACCTGGCCGCGTTCCTTTATGCCGACACATCAGAGTCAGCGAGAGCAGATTGCTCACATGAAACTGATCCCGGTACGTGAACTGATCAAAGACAAGAGCATGGTGCTGATCGACGACTCTATCGTGCGTGGTACACAGCTTGGTCAGACAACCCAGTTCCTGTACGAGAGCGGAGCAAAAGAAGTACATATCCGTCCGGCATGTCCGCCGTTATTATACGGATGTAAATACCTGAACTTCTCCCGTTCCAAATCCGAGATGGATCTGATCACCCGCCGTGTGATCCAGAAGCGGGAAGGAACCGTGACGGAAGCAGTCCTGGAAGACTACGCAAACCCGGATTCCCATAACTACCATGAGATGCTCGACGAGATCGGCAAACAGCTGAACTTTACTTCTCTGCGGTATCATCGTCTCGACGATATGGTGGCTTCCATCGGACTCGAACCATGCAAAGTTTGTACTTACTGCTTTGACGGAAAAGATAAATAAAGCTTATACATAAAAATCCAGGCAGCCGGCTTCACCGTTGCCTGGATTTTTGTTGCATTGTATATTCTCTCTTTTTTCCACCGGATATCCGCATTTTTTTACAGTACTCTGCTCCGGGTTCAAGTTCTGCTCCACAGTTCGGGCAGGTACCTGCCGTTCTGACCGGCTGCTGATTCTGGCTGCTGTTTGACGGATGATTCTCTCCAAAAAGCTCTTTTGCCTTATCTTTCAGATTATTTCCCACATCTTCCATTGTGGATTTGAAATCAAAACCGTTTGGATTCACCGATGTGCCATTCGGATTGGAACCGGAAGTCGACCATACCGGCGGCGGTGTCTGGGCTGTGGTATTCCCGGTATCGTAGTAATAATCCCGCTGGCTTTCGGTCTGCTGTGGTGCGGTCTTTTCATAGGCGTCTGCGAAATTGTTCATCACATCACAGGCATAAAAGTACGATAAAAACGGAATATGCATCACGATCGTAAAGATCACCGGTGATTCGATATGCACGTTGTAGCGGTCACCTGCCTGATCCAGCCGGGATGCCAGCTGATACGTCCAGTACAGTCCGTAGATGCCACAGGTGATCCAGGAAAGGATCCATGCCACGATATAGTTCTGCGTCATTTTCCGGTCATCTCTGCAAACCCAGTTGGTATCTTCCCCATACTGATACCAGAAAAAGATATGATACAGACCGCAGGTCACGAGCCCTAGCAGTGCACTGACCAGACCATTTCTTCTTTTTATTCTCATATACGTTCGTCTCCTTTGTCATGTTCTGTTATTTGATGCACTTATTATACCATCAATGAAAATCTCTCACAATGGCACAACCCCCTCAGAAAATGAAGCTTCTCTTAATTTTCTCTTGTCCGTTTCTTATTTTGCATCTATAATTACAGACAGGCTGATTTCAGTCGCAAAATCTGAACAGTAAAGGATATTTTATCTATGCATCTGGAAATCATTTTCAAAGATCCCAATCGAAAAAAATATTTTTATCCAAAACAAAAACGTTATGCGCGGTCATCCTTTCCTACCATCTGCTGACCTGGTTTACCGGCTGTCCGTTCCGCTTCTTTTTCGGCATCTCCTGCCCCGGCTGTGGAATGACCCGCGCGCTTCTCGCCGCTCTGCGCCTGGACTTTGCCGCCGCATTTTCCTACCATCCGTTGTTTTTCCTGCTGCCGTTTTTCCTGCTGGGATATTATCTCGATCCCTGGATTAACTGGAGCCGTCACTACCTTCTTCTCGGATCTGTAGCTGCCCTCTTTGTGCTCACCTACCTGGTTCGCCTGCTGTTCCTTCACGATCCGGTTGTAACCTGGCACCCGGCTTCCGGAACCCTCTTAAAACCATTCTTTCATCTTTTAAATATAAAACTTCCGGGATAGATTTCTCCGTTATTTTCACTGAAATCCATCCCGGAAGTTTTTAAAATCCAATCATCTGTACAAGAAAAACCGCCACCGCGGCTCCGACAGCCACAGTAAGCAATCCCCGTTTCATATACGCCAGCACAATCGCCACCACACAGCCGACAACTGCACTCACCTCAGATCCCGTACTGGAAAAAATCGCCGGAAAGGTCATCGCCGAAAGCACCGCATAGGGCACGTAATACAGAAACGACTGTACTCGTTTGTCATTGATCTTTTTTCGGAAAATTGCCATTGGAAGCATACGGATCACATAAGTTGTCAATGCCATCACAAACATACTGACAATAATATACTTTGTACTCACCCTGCATTCTCCTCCTCATTTCTCGGAAATAACCATGCCGCAATTCCACTGACCAGAATCGTGATCAAAATGATCGCCCAGCCACCGGACAGATGTTTCAGCACAGGAAGACTGGAAAAGGCAACACTTGCTGCGATTGCCAAAATCACCGTGAACAGCACATTTTTTTGTTCTCTGGCCGGAGGAATGATAATGGCAATAAACATACCATACAAAGCAATTCCCATGGCACTGGATAATTTCTGCGGCATCAGCTGGGTGGCAGCACCACCCACAAAAGTCCCAAGCGTCCAGCCAACAACCGGCGTCAGGATCAGTCCTGCCATATAGGAAGCTGTTAATTTCCTGGGCTGCTGCATGGAAACTGCAAAAATCTCATCTGTAATTCCATAAGCGATCCCCAGTCTCTTCTTCATGGACATCTTACTTTCCACTTTCTGAGAAACAGACAGAGACATCAGGAAATAACGGATATTAATGATCAGCGTGGTCATGGCAATCTCAATCATAGAACCTCCGGCTACCATCAGATTCACCCCTGCAAACTGACCTGCACTGGTTACATTCGTCAGGGATATCAACACAGCTGTCCATAGCGGCAGGCCGGAACGAACCGCTGTAATTCCAAATGCCGCCGATACCGAAAAATATCCCAAACAAATGGGAATTCCGTGACGAATTCCCTGTAAAAATTCACTCTTTTTCATTTTTCTCACCCTGTCCGCAACTGCTATCTGTCAGCCAAATTGCGAACACTTTCCCGTACAATTAATTCCGTGGGCAGTCTCATCCTGCCCACCGGCACCTCTTCTCCATAGATGCGCCGCATCAGAAGCCCAACTGCTTCTTTTCCCTTTTCTTCCGGCTTCTGCCGCACGGTCGTAAGCATCGGCCTGGAAAGTCTTGCATAAATATTATCATCGAAACCGGTGACCGACAGGTCTTCCGGCACAGAGATTCCTTGCGAATAAAAGATACTGATAGCTTCATTTGCCAGAAAATCCGAGATAAAAAACGCCGCCGTATACCCTGCTTTCTTCACGTTTTGTGCAAACTGCCGCAGCACTTCGTGCCGGTAATTATCATGTTGGGGAAGATAAAAATAATCATCTTTGTCAAACTCCAGCTTATGTTCTTCCATCGCATCCTGCAGTCCGCGAAATCTACACAGATTACTTCCCATTGGATGTTGCTGATCCCCAAAAAAGGCAATCTTTCGATGTCCCTGACCGATCAGATAAGAGGTCATCTCATACCCACCCTCATAGTCTTCTAATCCGATATTGTCAAATCCCTCTCCATAAGAATCCACAAAAACAATGGGAATGGGAATCTGATGTACCAGAGCAGTACAAAACTCTGCTTCACAGCCAAGCAGGATCGCACCTTCCAGATTGGAATTCTTCAGTACCTTTGCAAAACTTTCATTATCATCTACCGTTCCGCAGACCATAGCGCGATGGTATTTTCGCAGTTCCCGGTCAATCCCCTCCAACAGACCCCCACAAAACGGATCCGTCAGCACATGTTTTTTCTTTCCAAGACAAATATAGACCGCTATCAGATGATGCTGCGGTTCCCCACTATTGTTTTTCTTTTCTTTCACATAATGATTACGGAGCAATGCTTCTTCGACACGTTGTCTGGTCTCCTGTGACATTTTTCCGGCGCGTCCATTTAACACATTGGAAACAGTTGTGGCACTGACCCCCAGCTGATCTGCAATTTCCTTAATCGTAATCATTTCTCTCATCCTTCTTCTCGTAAGGTATATGGAAAATCTACTTTCATATCCCGGAAATAATATTCCCGGTCTGTTTCTGTAATCTCGCGTAGCACACGGCATGGGTTGCCCACGGCAACCACATTGGCAGGAATATCTCTCGTAACAATACTTCCCGCACCGATCACCGAATTCTCTCCGATCGTTACCCCAGGGAGCACAACAGAATTTGCTCCGATCCATACCTTATTGCCAATGTGGATAGGCAGCGAATAATGTGCACCCATCTCTCGATACAGCGGATAGACCGGATGACCGGTGGTACAGATGGTTACATTGGGACCGATCATGACCTGATTGCCAATATACACATCCATATCATCTATGATGACCAGATTAAAATTGGCATAAAACTGATCCCCCAGATGAACATGATTACCGTAAGACATATGTATCGGACTTTCAATAAACACACGGTCCGTACAATGCCCGAGAATCCCTTTCAGAATTTCTTTTTTCTTCACATCCTCGCTCGGACGGATGTTGTTATAGTCAAACATCACTTCTTTGCAGTGACGTCTCTGCGCTTCCAGTTTCTTTTCCTGTTCGATATCGATCGGATCTGTATGTCCATGTTCATAAAAAGGCATCCCGTTTTTGATTCGCTCCTCTAAGTGCATCTTTTCTCCTCCTTTTAAAAGCTCCGAATCTTATCGTCCGCTTCGCTTTCTGTCTTATCTATCTTCCGGATCACCACATAATAAGAAAAATCATCACTGACTTTAATCTCTACCCGGTCACCCACTTTATGTCCAAGAATCGCTTTCCCGATCGGTGATTCGGTACTGATCAGCCCGCTCAGAGAATTGCCGCGGATCGAAGTTACCAGACGATAGGTTTCCTCCTCATCGTCATCTTCCATGTACAGTGTCACTGTATTGTTCAGTCCCACTTCATCTT
>ENA-OPYX01001508-OPYX01001508.1-human-gut-metagenome-genome-assembly--contig:-NODE-1508-length-12127-cov-3.611750_pt1 | contig 12127 bp, 11 predicted proteins | sample MGYA00242639_ERZ504486 | MGnify/ENA primary metagenome ERZ504486 (study PRJEB26092, sample SAMD00036296) | human gut metagenome | host: Homo sapiens | study: EMG produced TPA metagenomics assembly of... | reverse complement strand
TAATCATGAATACTTCTTTGAGAAGCAGTGCTTAAAACAAAAACTCCTGAAATCATCGTAATAACCATTCCAATTAATTTTTAAGTAAATAAATTCAAAAATAAAAAACCAGTTTGCAAGTGTAAAGCATTTGTCTTAAATATTAGTTACAACAATTGCTGAACCTTCTAATAAAACAACCATACCTTGTCTAATAATTAACGTTTTTAAACTCACATCACTGTAATCATCATTATTTACAATTTTTATTTTTAACCAACGTTTTCCAAGTGTTTGCCCTGGATATTTCTTATAAGGAATATAAATATAGTAAATAAAGGCTACAACAATACATAATATACCTGCAAGATAAGACCAATATGTTGGAAAACCTAAGCTAGGAAAAACATAAAGATCACTAAACATATCTGATCTACCAGTAATTCCACCATAAAATAAGACAGCAGGAAAACCACTAATAATACCGCCAACTGCCCAATCAATAGCATAAGCTATCAAACGTTTACTCACTGGAACTTTTACTGGATTTCTATCTAACCATTTTGTATGTTTAGTCCACAGTAATTGTATTTTAATTAGTAAATAATGCATAATATGTCCTCCTATTTTGAATATAAAGCGTCCATTGCTATTTTGAATCGACGTAATCCTTCTTTTAATTTAGATTGTGGGCATCCTATATTCATTCTTAAATATTTAGGACCACCATAAATTTCACCTTTCATAATACCAATTCCACCAACATTGACTAAAGCATCTTGAATTTCTTCGGTAGTATAAGGTACATCTCTTGCATCAATCCAAGCTAAATAAGTACCATCAGGTATTTTAAATTTAAAATCAGGTAATTCTTTCTTTATAAATTCCTCTACAATTTTCATATTTTCTTTAATATAATCATTAAGTTGATCAATATAATCATCGCATTGTGTATAACCTATCATTGTAGCATACATTCCAAAAATACTTACAGAATTTAAAAAATCTTTTCTTCTAGTATGCATTAAGAATTTTTCTCTTATTTTTTCATTAGGTACCATCAAATATGATCCAATTAACCCAGGTGTATTAAATGTTTTACTAGATGAAGCTGCTGTATAAAGTTCATCATATTCATGAATATATGATAATAAAGGAATATGTTTTCTATCCCTTAATTGAATATCCATATGAATTTCATCAGAAATTATTTTTACTTGATATTTTTTGCATATTTTTATAATTTGATCCATTTCTTCTTTTGTCCAAATTCTTCCTGTTGGATTATGTGGTGAACAAAGTAATAATAATTGACATTCTTGTGCTTGTTTTTCAAAAAGATCAAAATCTATTTCAAAGGATCCATCTTTTGATATTAAACGATTAGCCACTAATTGTCTATCATTATCTTGAATAACTGTATAAAATGAATCATACATAGGTTCAAATGTTAATACTTTATCATGAGGTTGACTTAATAAACGAATCAATAAAGAAACTGAATACATCACAGTAGGACTATATAAGATCCAATCTTCTTCAATATGTGTATGATGTCTTCTTTCAAAATATCCTGTAATAGAAGATTTAAAATCATGATGATTCCATCTTGTATAACCATAAATTTGATGTTTTGCAACTTCAAAGATTTTTTCAGTAATTGGTTTAGGAATAATAAAATCTGTATCAGATATTGAAAATGGTATTAAATCCTTTTTATTAAAACGATCTTGTATATAATCCCATTGTGTACAATAAGTACCTAAACGATTATGAACCTCATTAAAATCATACTTCATTTATTTATCCTCCAAAATAATATAATCCTTTGTTGTTTTATTTAATGGTACACCTACACCATCAATAATAACAACATCATCTTCAATACGAACACCACCAACACCAGGAACATAAACACCTGGTTCACAAGACATCATCATATGTTCTTGTAAAACTGTTTCACTCTTTGAATTTAAAGTTGGTCCTTCACCATCTTCACCAATTCCTAATCCATGTCCTAAACCATGATTAAAATATTCACCATACCCTGCAGCCTCAATCACATCTCTAGCTGCTTTATCAACATCTTTTCCCTTAGCTCCTGCTTTAATAGCACCAAGACCAGCGAGCTGTGCTTTTAAACAACATCATAGATTTCTTTAATTTTTGGATCAGGTTCACCAATAAAACACATACGTGTCATATCTGATTGATAATTTTGATACTGAATACCAAAATCAATCATAATAGGTTCATGTGCTTTTACTTTTCTTGAAGTTGGACGCCCATGTGGTAAAGCTGTTCTTTCACCTGTTGCTACTATTGTATCAAAAGACATTTGTTGTGCACCAGCAGCTATTGAATAATATTGCACTAAAGCACTAATTTCATATTCACTCATTCCTACATGAATGTGATCAATTACTTTTTGATAGATTTCATCAGTAATTGCAATTGATTTTTTCATAGCTTCAACTTCTTCATCTTCTTTAACAATACGAAGATGAGCAATTTCTTGATCCAATAAAAGAACTTCTATCCCTAATTTTTCTATTTCTTGATATTCCTTAACTAATACTTGATACGCTTCTACCCCTAGCGTTTTACAATTTTCTTTTTTTAATATTTCTTCTACTGTCCCTAAATAATTACGTCCCGTTAAATGTGGATTATGTAATATAATTTCTAAATCATGTTCTTTTTCTTTGGCTTCTGTAATATAACGCCCATCTACAATTAAATAGCCATGTTCTTTTGTAATCAATACTTGACAACCACTACCAGTCATAGTATTCATCCATTTTTTTACTGTTTTACTTTTAATTAATAAAGCATCTATATCTTTTTCATCTAAAAATTCTTGTATTTTATTTATTCTTTTTGCCATTTTTAATCCTCCTACAAATAAAGGCAAGTCGAAACTTGCCTATTAATTAGAAGTCTAAGTCTAAATCGTCTAAGATAGCTGCATCTTCTGCACTGATAGCATTAGTTTCTTCTTCTTTATTACCATAAGTCTTTTCATATGATTTAACAAATGGATACCATATTAAAATAGATAGTATTAATTGTACTGCATTAACAACTATAGACATAGGATCCATATTCGTTAAGAATCCTTCTAGGAATACACCTACATATGGTGGTGTAAAGGTTGAACATTTCATAATACCTAAATACATCGCCCATCCACCTAATGAACCAATAATACCACCACAAATAACAAATGGAATAAAGAACATTGGATTTAATACGATTGGCGCACCAAATAGAATTGGTTCATTAATTCCAAATAATGCTGGAATAAATGATAATCTACCAACTTGTTTTAAAGCTTTATTCTTACTCATTAAGCACCAGAATACACAACCAATAGTAACACCACTACCTGTAAAGTTGCCAAATGCTGATTCAGGTCCAGGAGCATAGAAGTGAGTTGCTACATGACCAGCTTGAACAGCAGCAATATTTTCTGCTAAGAATTGAGTCGAAATTGGGCTTGTAATTGGGCTTAATACTGATGGATGAATACCAAAGAAGAATATTAGAGCTTGTAACATTTTTAAGAAAGTATAAGCAATTGGATTATCCATAGATCCTACTAATGGTGCAAAGATTGCTGTAAAGATTAATGGTGGCATTGTATTTAATACATTGACACAAACAATACGTACAATTAAGAAGAACCCAATAATGATTACTGAAATAGGAATCATTTCAAAAGAACGAGATACGAAATCAGGTACTGTATCTGGCATCTTGATTGTAAAGTTTTTCTTTTTACACCAACGGAATAATTCAACAGCGATAAATCCTGCAAACATTGCACAGAATAAACCTTTAGGTCCTAAATAAGTTTTAGAAATTCCACCATCTTCTGTGAATTCTACAACTAACATTAAGAATGATACTAATCCCATTGTTACACATCCTGGAATATCTAACTTATAAGAGTTAGCTAATTGATATGCAATAATTACAGTAACATAAACTGACATTAAAGCCATACCTACATTATAAGGAATATAGATAATATCCAAATTTGCTAAGATCCATTGAGAAATTACATGATTTTCTCCAATCATATTTGGAATTGCTTCTGGGATCAAACAAAAACTACCGATAATTAACAATGGTGTCATTGCAACCATTGCTTTTTTAACAGCGCTCAAATGAACTTCTTTATCCATTTTATCAGCAAGCGGTGCTAAATACTTTTTCATAAAGTTCTCAAATTTTGAGTACATCGTTTTTTTCCTCCCCATAAAATTATTTTTTTAAATCTGCTTTTCTACGCGCAATTAACGCTTGTTTCATGACAGTTGCCCCATCCATTTTTCCATATGTTTCTTGATCAACAATAACATAAGGAATCTTACGAGGTTCGATGATAGGTTTTACTGCATCTAATTTATGTGCAACTTGTGGTCCTAAAACTAAAACATCACAATTGTCTGCTTCAGATTGTAGAATATCAATTGGAATAGCGATAAAATCAAAATCAGCATCATTTAATTTTGCACTGTTATGTACTGTATCTTTCATACTATTCATAAGCATTGTTGTAGAAAGTCCACCTGCACAGCATAATACAATTCTCATTATTTACCCTCCTTTGCTTCAAATACATTTATTAGTTCTTCAATTAGATCTCTTGCTAATTGAGAAGTCATATAATGGTCTTGTGCATGAACCATTAATAACCCAACTTCTGGCTTATTTCCAGAGCCTGACATTTCGGCTTGAATAAGCTTTGTTTGAACAGTATGAGCTTGTAAATCAGCTTCTTTAGCTTGTTCTAATATCTTTCTTGCTTCATCATATTCACCTGTTTTTACTTTCTTCAATGCTTCAAAAGCTAAAGATTTGCTTTGTCCAGCTGAAGAAATTAATCCTACAATAATTTGTTCCGTTTCTGTCATTTGTTTATCCTCCAATAAAATTAATAAAATTTTGATAATCTTGATATGTCAAATGATCTATTAAGCAGTTAACTAACTGTGTCAAACTTTCTAAATCATCACTATGAACAAATGAATAAGATCCATGACAATATCTAAGTGGTATTCCTAAAACAAGTGCCAAACGTCCACCTTTTTCTAAGTGTGCATTTCCAGCATCTGTTCCTCCTCCACCGAACATATCGCTTTGATAAGGTATTCCATGTTTACTGGCTAATTCTTTAACATATTTAATCAATTTTTTATTTGGTGAAAGAGTTTTGTCATAATGAACAATCATTGGTCCTTTACCAATTAAACGATGATTCGTATAGTTTTTAACAAGTTCTGGATTATTTGCAACATCAAGTGCAAAAACAATATCAGGATCAATAAGATGAGTCGCTGTTTTACCACCTCTTACACCAACTTCTTCACTACTTGTTCCTACAAAATAAATATCATTTTCAACATCTCCATGAATTCTTTTCATCGCTTCTATCATGACATAGCATCCTGTTCGATCGTCCATTGCCTTGCCAGCAATCACTTTATCTTGAATCTGTCTTGCTTCACTAGCAAAACAAACCATGTCACCAACATCAATTCCTAAAGCTTTTACTTCATCTGCACTATCAACTCCAATATCAACGTACATTTCTTTAACGTTACCGTTGCTATCTTTAGTCACATTTAATAAGCCTTCCACTTTTTTACCATCTTGCGTCGTAATTCTAACCATTTGCATTTCTTTGCTTTTATTTAAAACTGAACCTAAAGCCACTAAATATACAAAACCAATATCAGAAATATGTCTTACCATAAAACCTACTTCATCTATATGAGCACAAAACATGATTTTTAAAGGATTTGGTGAAGTCCCTTTTTTATGAAAAATAATGCTTCCTAAACGATCACTAAAAACTTCATCACTATATTTTGCTAATTCTCGATAGAGAATCGATCTTACTTCATCTTCTACTGATGCTACACTATCAGCATTACTCAATTCTTTTAACAATTCACTATTCATTATTTCCACCTCCTATTTCTTTCATTAAACTCATCATTTCTTCAAAAGAATCAACCTTCGTTAACATTTCAACATAATTACTCTTTTGCATTAAACGATATAACTTTTTAGTTATTACTTTATATATTTCAACTTGATCTTTCTTTAAACAAATCATAAAAACTATTTTTATTTCTTTGCCATTTTGTACAAAGGGTTTCTTTAAAATAGCTACAGAAATCATATTTTTAAGTGCGTCTGTTTCAAGTGGATGGGGTATACAAACTCCATTTGTATAAATAGTACTTACATACGATTCACGTTCAAAAATCAAATCAGTATAGCCTTTTTACCATAACCTTTTTCCTCTAATTCTTGTCCCATCATCCGAATAATATTTTCATAACTATCTGCTTCTATAAATTAAAAAAATCTTTAGAAAAAATGAATAATACATAGGATTATCTTGAAATCAAAGTATAAGGATCATATTCTTCACATTGTAAAATTTGTTTAATCTTAACTAAATCCTTATCATCAAGAAGTTCTTTGATATAAATAATTGGTGCCTTGATTTCTTGAGATAAAGGCATGATTGTAAAAATTAAATCAGGTTGAAATGTTTTCAATTCATCTTGTTGTAAAAATGAAAATGTTTTTACCTCTGCTTGAGGAAATAATGATTCAATTTGTATCTTAATCATATAAGCACTTCCACCACCTGATGAACAAACAATTCCAATACGATTATAAGATAACAATTTACCTTGTTTTTCCTTTTCCATATGCGATGCAAAATGCATCGCTACAAAACCAATTTCATCAAATGTCACTTCAACGTTATATTTTTCATGTAACATGCTACAAAATTGAAGAGCGATATTAAACATCATTGGGTATGTAATATTTAGCTCATTGGCTAATGGATTTTGATATGAAATTTTATTATGTAATCTATCTATTAATAATGAAACATGTGCTAACAACATTTTCTTAAAGTCTTCATCTTCAAGAAATTTCGTATCATATTTTTCATCTATTTGTTTTATAAATTCTTCAATGTCTTCTTTTAAATAATTTTGTAAAAGAAGATATTGAACCTATTTCTCTTTTTATATTTTTTTGTAAAACTTTTAAAATCTCTTCTATGCTTTTTTTACTTAATCCTATAGCATATTTCTTTTCTAATATTCCAACTAAGAATTCAACAATTCGATGAATTTCATTATTTTTATCAAAAATAAATTCCTCTTTTTGTTCATCTTGTCTATGTGCAATATAAATAACAATTTTTAAATACTCAATCACATTTAAAAGTTCATTATAGTTGATTTTCAATCCTTCTTTATTCAACTGTCTAATTAACTTTTGTTCAATGTCATTAAATTCTTCAATAACATCATTTACTGCCGTTTGAATAAAAACATTTTGATTTAAATATTCTTCAACTAAATACTTTTTAAAAGAAGCTAATTCATAACGTAACAAAATACCATAATGTGTTTTTCTCTCTAATTCAAAATGATAATTCTTTGCTAGATTTTCAACATCTTTCATATCATGCTTTACAACTGTCTTAGATACTTGAAAAGTATCAGCAATGTTATCCATTGAAATATATCCTGTTTGAATAGCAAGATAAGCTAAAATTTGTGCTGGTCTTTCTTTAACCTGAAAATAAATACCTTCATTTAAGCTTTCCATAAAATTCTTTAAACAATTCTTCATTTGTTATTTCTAAGAGATATCCAGAACCTCTTTTGTTATGAAATGTAAAACCTTTTCGAGGAGAAATACGCATTAAGTATGATAAGTCATTTTGAATCGTTCTTTTTGAAACATCATACTTTTGAACAAAGTAATCTAGTGAGAGATATATATTTGAATTTATAAAATCTTTCATAATTAGATACATTCTCATTGGTATTTCCACCTTCCTCTGTCTTTATTATATCAAATTAAAATTTTGTCAAAAGGAAACCTTCTACATTTAAAAATGCAATAATTTTCCTAATCTCATCAAAAAAAGATATTGAATATAATTTTAACATCTCTACCATTTAAACGGTTAAATATTACAAAATATAAAAGCCATAAAAAAAGAAGTCTAACAGCGTTAGACTTCTAGAAATTATCTTTTAATCAAAATAAGTAATTTTTAAATCTTTAAAAAAAGCTTCTGTTCCAATATCTACAAAGAAACCAATATTTCCTCTCATAGATTTACCATGAATCATTTGATCCACTACCAATAATGGTTGAGGATCATCATTTAAATAAAATGTAGCTTTTTCATCTTCAATCACAGCTTTTAAACTGATCCATTCATTTAAATCAATATCTACTTGATTTTCATATTTTGTAATACCACGTTCTCTAAAATAAGCAAATGTATAGGTTGGATAAGAAAAATATTGACAACCATGTTGTTTCCTTACCGGGTCATCACATTGTCTACCATTTGTTGGTCTTACATAAAATGATTCAAACTTTGTATCATCTTCATTAATACGATAAGCAATACCAATAAACCCTCTCGCAAAATCAGGAGCATCTTTTAATAAACGACTTAACATCTTTACTTCAATAATTCCATTATGAAATGATGAATCAACTAATTTAGCGTATGTATTTTCATCATATTCATTAATTTTTCCACTTTTAACAACTCTTAAAACCTTTTCATTATCAATCGCTTCATTTGAAATATGTGTATAGTTTTCTTTCCAATTTTCTTTATTAATCATTTCTTATCCTTCCTTTCACTAACATCATAAAGTAGCTTTTTTATTTGGTAAAGTAGGCACTTTTTTGTAACCTCGATTCAGCACTTAATTGATTTAAGTGCTAAAAAGTTCACATTAAGTTAACATATAAGACTATAATACAAATTAGCACAAGGATATGGTGAGTGCTAAAGGAGTGAATAGTATGATTAAACCATTGCATAAGTTTGTATTAATAAAAAAGAAGAAAATGAAAATAAGACAGCAAGTGGAATTAGTTTTATCAACAGAAAAGAAAGAAGTTCCTTCGATTGCAAATGTCATTGCCGTTGGTGATGAATGTACTTCATCATTAAAAGAAAATGATCGTGTAATTTATAAAGAATATTCAGGTACAAAAGTAACTGTAGACGATCAAGATTATATTGTTATTGATGAAAAAGATATTATTGCTAAGTTTGAATAAGGGGGCAGATATTTATGAGTAAAGAAGTAAGATTTTCAAATGATGCACGTCAATCAATGTTAAAAGGTGTGAATGTTTTAGCGGATGCGGTAAGTGTCACATTAGGTCCTAAAGGACGTAATGTGGTCTTAGATAAAGGTTATGGTTCTCCATTAATTACAAATGATGGTGTAAGTATCGCTAAGGAAATAGAACTTGAAGATAAATTTGAAAATATGGGAGCTAAGCTTGTATATGAAGTAGCCAATAAAACCAATGATGTAGCTGGTGATGGGACAACCACAGCAACTATTCTTGCTCGAAATATGATCGTGAATGGATTGAAAGCTGTAGATAAAGGAGCTAATCCTGTTTTAATGCGTGAAGGTATTGAAAAAGCAGGTAAAGAAGTTGCTGATGTTGTTTTGAAAAATTCACATAAAGTAGAAACAAGTCAAGATATTGCTTCAGTAGCGACTATTTCAGCTGGTAATGAAGAAATTGGTCAATTGATTGCTTCAGCAATGGATAAAGTTGGTAAAAATGGAATTATCAATGTTGATGAATCTAATAGTTTTGACAACGTCTTAGAAATCAATGAAGGTATGCAATATGATAAAGGATATGTTTCTCCTTATATGGTCACAGATCATGATAAAATGACTGTTGAAATAGAAAATCCTTATATCTTTATTACAAATCATAAAATCAATAATTTACAAGAAATTCTTCCGATTCTTGAACAAATCGTTCAAAGTAATAAACCACTATTATTAATTGCTGATGACTTTGAAAACGAAGTTATTTCAACCCTTGTTTTAAATAAACTAAGAGGAACATTCAATGTTGTCGCAACAAAAGCTCCTGGATTTGGAGATAACCAAAAAGAATTATTACAAGATATTGCTGCTTTAACTGGGAGTACCTTTATTAATAAAGATATTTCTATGGAATTAAAAGATGTTACTCTTGATCAATTAGGAACAATTAAAAAAGTAATCGTTACAAAAGATCATACAACAATGATTGCTGGTAATAATCCATCAGATAGTTTAAAACAACGCATTGAAAGTATTGAAAATCAATTAGCGAAAACAACTTCTTCTTATGATCAAAAACAATTAAAAGAACGTTTGGGTAAATTATCAAATGGCGTGGCAACAATTAAAGTTGGCGCAACAACTGAAAGTGAATTAAAAGAAAAGAAATTACGTATTGAAGATGCTTTAAATGCCACTAAAGCCGCTGTTGAAGAAGGTATTGTTATTGGTGGTGGTGCTGCTTTAGTAGAAGCATATAAAGAAGTTAAACCTCAATTAAAATCTGATAATGTAGATATTCAAAAAGGTATTCATATTGTCATGGAAGCCTTATTTGCTCCAATTCAACAAATTGCTGAAAATGCTGGATATAATGCAGAAGACATTGTTGAAAGCCAAAAAACTGCGCAAAAGAATTATGGTTTTGATGCTAAAAATGGACAATGGGTCGATATGTTTGAAAAAGGAATCATTGATCCAACTAAAGTCACTCGTAGCGCATTATTAAATGCTTGCAGTATTGCTTCATTATTCATTACAACCGAAGCAGGTATTGCCGATGCAAAAGATACTTCTAAAAACGAAGTTCCAACTCCTGCAATGTATTAATAGATAAGAAAAGTGATTCTTGTTTTAAATGGGAATCACTTTTTTCTTAGTATATTATGATATAACTTTATCCATTACTCTTTCTTTTCTTTAAATCTTCCTGATATGACAAAATGTATTTGTTCTGCAATCTTAAATTCTATTTTAAAATGATCATCTTCTTGCCCATAATATAAATCCACAATACTCTCTGGAGCAATTTCTTTTTGATAGTGCATTGTCATTTCTCCAATAAAATATTTTTCTAATACGTTTTGAGGAAGAAGATCCATGACCCATTCAAGATATCTTGCATTATTCATATGCTTATTTAAATCAATATCACTATACATGACTTCTCTTGTTTGAACTTTTTGAGTCTCTATATCTAAAAGCGGCTCGTATTTTTCTACAAAACTCGAATATTCTTCACATTCAGGAATTGTAATTCCTACTTTTTGTGGTCTGACAATTCTTCTTTTTTCAATATCTATTAATGTCCAAATAGAATAAATGCCTCCTACAACTTCATCATTGATTTTTAAATCATAGGTTCTAAAATATTGAATTTTTCTTTCCCCTTTAGCACGAGTAGAAACTATCAGTTCCTCTCCTACTAATAGTGGTCTTTTTAATTTAACTGTTTGTTTAACTAATACCCAACCATATTTTCCATTAAAACTTTCCTTCCACAAACCTATTTCCATCGCATTTTTAGTTGCAAGATTAGAAAGCTTTGATAATAAATCCGCATATTTATATTCACCATAATAATCGGCGTTTTGGTATTCTATTTCATATCGTTCAAATGTTTCACTGTTTTTCATTTTTTCTCCAAAATGTTTATTTTTATTAAATTAATAATAATATATTTATAATCAAAAGGAAAGGCTGGAAAATATATGAAAAAAATAAATAAGAAAAAAATATTCTTTGTTTCAATCACTTTCTTAATAACACTATGTTTACTTTTTTATTTTATATTTTCTTATTATTCTACTCTTATCCAACCTAGAACAATACATAAAAAAAACTAAAAAAATCACATCCTACCCTACTGTTTCCTTTGTTGCAGTAGGAGACAATATTATCCATGAAAAATGTTTATCAATATGCCTTAAAAACAAGGAAATAATACAACCTATAATTTTTAAAACCTTGTTATCAAAAATATAAAAAAAAGTATATTTCTGATCATGATTTAGCTTATATTAATCAAGAAACTTTGATTGCTGGTGATTCTTATGGAATTAAAGGTTATCCTAATTTTAATTCTCCTGAATCTTTAATTGATGATCTACAAGATACAGGATTTAATATGGCTTCTTAGTGCTACAAAATCATTCCATGGATCTAGGAAAAAAATGCTTTGATATCATCTGCACATATTTGGAAAC
>ENA-OPYX01001507-OPYX01001507.1-human-gut-metagenome-genome-assembly--contig:-NODE-1507-length-12144-cov-2.404510_pt1 | contig 12144 bp, 19 predicted proteins | sample MGYA00242639_ERZ504486 | MGnify/ENA primary metagenome ERZ504486 (study PRJEB26092, sample SAMD00036296) | human gut metagenome | host: Homo sapiens | study: EMG produced TPA metagenomics assembly of... | reverse complement strand
TGTTCTATGAGTACATCCACCAGGATCAGGTATATGTTCTCCGTTCATATATTTTCTAACACATTCTAATTAAATTCTTTTGTATACCGCATAATAAAAGTGAACCTCCTAAGTTGTTGGTCCAACTTATTCAGTTCACTTCAATTTTGATGCCCTTTTTTTATAATCTTTTTTCAAACCCTCCATGAACCATTGGACCTTGTGCTAATGTAACAAAGGCTTTGGGATCTAATGAAGAAACAATTTTATTAAGTTGTTGAATTTCATATTTATTGATTGCCACATAAAGAATTTCTTGATCTGTTTCCGTATAAGCGCCTTTACCCATCCAATAGGTAACTCCTCTACCCATTTGTTTCATAATCACTTCTTTAATTTCTTTATTCTTTGTAAATATTAAGACCGCTACATTGATATTTTGTAGATGGAACTTATCTGCTGTTGTATAAAGAATTGCTACAAAGACAATTGAATACATAATAATTTTAATATCATAAATAAATAAACATATTCCAAACAAAACAACATTAAATATTATAGAAAGCTGCCCTGCTTTAAAATCTGGATTTTTCTTAACTAAACAAACTGTCGCAATATCAATACCCCCACAGCATCCACTACTTCGAAGTGCAAGCCCTACTCCTATTCCACAAATAATGGCCGCAAAGGCAACATTTAATAAAGCATCTTCAACAATCGGTTCTTTGATTGCTGGAAGAATGGATAGTAATACAGTTTGGATAATTAAAGAAATAATTGTTTTAAAACAAAATTCTTTATTCATTATTTTATATCCAAAAATAAATAATGGAATATTCATTAATAAGTTGATCATTCCTAATGTATTCAATGATTTTGGTAAAACTAAAAAATTATGTATAAAATAATCAATTAATTGAGCTAAACCAATCATTCCCCCAAAGTTGATTTGATTTGGTGTCACAAACAGCCAAATACCTAGTGTCAACAATGTTGAACCTAAAACTAAATAAAAATATTGTTCTAATCTTTTACTCATATACTCCCCTCACCCATGAAAAGTATAATCTACTTTGCTTATTTCTACAATAAAAAAGGAGTCAATTTAATGACCCTTCAAAAATTATTTTTTAATATATTCTGGATAAGCTTCACATCCATGTTCTTCTAAATCAAGACCCATGATTTCTTCTCTTTCAGATACACGTAATCCAAAGATTTTTTTGATGATAAAGAAAGTAATTGTAATAGTAATCGCTGTCCAAATACCTACTGATAAAACACCTGTTAATTGTTTAATTAATAAATCAAATCCACCACCGTAGAATAAACCTGTTAAAGTACTTTCTGGTGCAGAAGTTGTCGCAAATAAACCAACAGCAATTGTTCCCCAAATACCATTGCAACAATGTACAGCAACAGCACCTACAGGATCATCAATGTGTAATTTATAATCTAAGAACCAAACTCCAAGGCAAACAAGTAATCCAGCAACAGCACCAATAATAATCGATCCTAAAACATCTGTGACGTCGCATCCAGCAGTGATTGCTACTAAACCTGCAAGTGAAGCATTTAAACACATACCAACATCAGGTTTACCATATTTGATCCAAGTAAAGATCAAACAAGAAACAGTTGCAATGGCTGGTGCCACTGTTGTTGTTACGAAAATTGAACCAAGTTGTGGAACAGTTGTAGCCGCTGCCCCATTGAATCCATACCATCCAAGCCAAAGAATAAAGACACCTAAAGCTCCAGCAGTAATGTTATGTCCTGGAATCGCGTTAACTTTAACGACTTTTCCATTTTTATCTGTATCAAATTTACCAATACGAGGTCCTAAGATTTTAGCACCAATTAATGCAGAGATACCACCAACCATATGAATTGCACATGATCCAGCAAAATCATGGAATCCAAGTTGTGATAACCATCCACCACCCCAAATCCAATGAGCTTCAATTGGATAAATAAGTGCTGAAATAACTCCTGAATAAACACAATAAGATAAGAATTTTGTTCTTTCTGCCATTGCTCCTGAAACAATGGTAGCAGTTGTTGCACAGAACACTAAGTTAAAAACAAAGTTTGAAAAATCAAAGTTTGCATAACTTGTAAATATATCAAATCCTGGTTTACCAATAAAACCAAGTAAATCTTCTCCTAATAATAAACTAAAACCAATTAAAATAAATGTACATGTCCCAATACAGAAATCCATTAAGTTTTTCATAATAATGTTCCCTGTATTTTTTGATCTTGTAAATCCTGCTTCTACCATGGCGAATCCAGCTTGCATCCAAAATACCAGCGCTGCGCCAATTAGAAACCATACGCTAAATGTTTCACTCATAATAAATCCCCTCAATTTTTATAATGCGTTTTCCCCTTTTTCTCCAGTACGAATACGAATCGCTTCTTCAACTGGATAAATAAAGATTTTTCCATCTCCTACATTTCCACTTGATAAAGTTTCAGTAACTTTATCAACGATTTCTTGAACAATTTCATCTTTAACAACTGTTTCAACTCTTAATTTTGAAACAAGATTAACAGAATATGTGACACCTCGATATTGATGTGTATAACCCATTTGATTTCCAAACCCCATAATATTGGAAATCATCATACCTGTTACACCAGAAACTGTTAAAATATCTTTTAACTCTTCTAACTTTTCTGGTCTGATAATGATTTCAAGTTTTTTCATAAGTTTTCCCCCTTTTTATTGATTTCCATTCCCTTTTAGAAATCTTGACAAAAATATATCACGTTGATAAATTAGTGTCAATATAATTTTATTGATTTAATATTTTTTTATTACAATAAGAAAATAAAAAAAGGAGCCTCGCTCCTAATAGTAATTTCGTATAACATTTACCATATCTTCTATATAAAGCCTTGCATTATCAATAATAAGAGGATTGATTTCCTTTCTTTGATCAAAGGACATTTTAAAAGTATATTGTTCTCTCATAAGAGGTAATTGTTGATTTTGACAAAGATGAATTACTTTCATCAATCTTTTGCTATTAATAAAAAAACAATTGATCAATGCTAGATTTTTTTACATTTTGCCGACTTAATGATTGTATAAATTCCAGCAACTGTTTATCTTCAAATAACGTATCATCAAACCCAATAACAAGTAAATCAACATCATGATCACTATGATAATGATTTAAATCTTGAGCATGTGTTTTGACCCACCTTGCCATTTCATCAGCGACACACTTTATATATTTAGATTTTGTTGTATAAACAATATCGATTTTCATTTCTATCACCTAATTTATTTTAATACAGAAATATGAACTAAAAATGTATTTAATTGTTAATAATTATAACAAAACCTATTGTTTATTTGGAGGATTCTATGAAAAAAATACTAAAAATTTGTATAACTTTATCTTTTACTTTTTTACTTACTGGCTGTGTAGACTGTTTAGTTTCTTTAAATTATTCTAAAATAAAAAAACCTACTCTTTATGGTGAACTTACAATAGAGCCTCAAATTTTAGAAAAATATAGCATGTCTATTTCACAAATAAAAAAACAATTATTGGATTATGATTTTTTTAAAGATTGGACAATAAAAAAACAAACCGATTCTTCACTTTCGATAGAATCTCCTACTTCTTTTATTAAAGAAATTTCTACGCTTACAAAACAAAATAATAAATATATTTTATCTATTGATATTCCTAAAAATATGCTCGATACTTCAGAATTGAATCATTATAAAAATACTTTACAACTTTTAAATTCTAGTAATGCTACCTGCTCTTTTAAAATTACTATGCCAGGTACAATTATTTCCAGCAATGTTGGCAAATATCAACAAAATGTAGTAACAATTAATCTCTTTGAACTTTTTATTGAAGAAAAAGCTTTATCTTTTCATATCATTTCAAAAAAAGAAAATAATCATTTATTACTTTATTTTATAACTCTCATCATTTTACTTGTTTTAATCATTATCCTTATTTTCATCAAAAAAAGACAAAAAGACTAGAAGATTACTTTTCTTTAATGCGGGTATTTGATAGAATAAAGGCGTTAAAGGAGACAAGAAGAATATGAAAAGAAACTGTATTATTGGACAATCTGGAGGACCCACAATCGCAATTAATGCTAGTCTTGCTGGGATTATTCATCGTGCTAAAGCATCTCAAGAATTTGAAAATGTTTATGGGATGATCAATGGTATCAAAGGTCTACTCGAAGGTAGATATATGGATTTATTAGAAGAATTTGATGATGGTGATAAAATCAATGCTTTAAAACAAACACCTGCCATGTATTTAGGTTCTTGCCGTTATAAATTACCTACTTTTCAAGATGACGAAGATACTTATGTTAAATTGTTTAGAATTTTAAAAGAATTAGAAATCACTGATTTTTTCTATATTGGTGGTAATGACTCAATGGATACTGTTATGAAATTAGATGATTACGCTAAATATATTAATAGTGATATTCATTTTATTGGTATTCCTAAAACCATTGATAATGACTTAATGGGAACAGATCATACACCAGGATTTGGTTCTGCCGCTAAATATGTTGCTGCTTCTATCTTAGAAGTTGTACATGATAGTTTAATTTATCAATTACAATCCGTTACAATCATTGAAATCATGGGAAGAAATGCAGGGTGGTTAACTGCCGCTGCTGCTCTTGCGAGAAATGAATATAATGTAGCTCCTGATCTTATTTATTTACCAGAAGTTGTTTTGATAAAGATAAGTTTTAGCAGATATTCATGAAGTCATGAAAAGAAAAAGATGTAGTTGTCATTGCTGTATCTGAAGGTATCAGAGATCAAAACGGTCACTTCTTAGATGATGATAGTAAATACGCTAAAAAAGATGACTTTTGGACACGTCTTACATTCTGGAACAGGAAAATTACTTGAATCTCTCGTATTTAAAGAATTTGGATGTAAAGTTAGAAGTATTGAATTAAACGTTTTACAAAGATGTGCTATGCACATTGCTAGTAAAACAGATTTAAATGAATCATTTGTTATTGGTTCTAAAGCTATCGATAAAGCTTTAGAAAACGTTTCTGGTCATGTAATGGGATTTAAGCGTCTTTCTAATCATCCTTATGAAATCGATTATATTTCTACTGATGTAAGAGAAGTTGCTAACTATGAACAAAAAATTCCTGTAGAATGGATCAATGAAGAAGGAAATGATATTACTCAAGAACTATATGAATATTTATATCCACTTATTCAAGGTGAAGTACATGTTACTTATAAAGATGGTATTCCTTCTTATTACAGTTGTAAACATTTAGAAAAATAAAAAGAACTGCTACAAATAAACGTAGCAGTTTTTTAATGCTTTGCTTTAATATAATAATAACCAAAAATCGTTAGATCAATAGTCAAGGCAATAATAGAAATTGTGACTAGTGGTGAAACGTTAATCATTTGTATTATATTCATAATACACCTCCGCTAAAGATCTATTGTAAGAGTTACAGGACAATGATCACTTCCCATAATCTCTGTTTCAATTGTTGCATCAATAATCTTATCCTTTAAGCTATCACTAACAATAAAATAATCAATACGCCATCCCGCATTTTTTTCTCTTGCTTTAAAACGATAAGACCACCAAGAATAAACACCTTCTTGTAAAGGATAAAGATAACGATACGTATCGATAAAACCGTGATTTAATAACTGAGTCATTTTTTCTCTTTCTTCATCAGAAAAACCTGCATTTTTACGATTTGATTTAGGATTTTTCAAATCTATTTCTTGATGAGCAACATTTAAATCACCACATAAAATAATTGGTTTATCTAAACTTTCAAGATACGTTAAAAAATCATCTTCCCATTTCATACGATAAGATAGACGTTTGAGTTCATTTTGACTATTAGGAGTGTAACAAGTAATGACATAATAATTTTCAAATTCCAAAGTAATTAATCTACCTTCTTGATCATGTTCTTCTTTATTCATTCCATAAAAAACATTCAATGGTTTTTCTTTACTATAAATAAGTGTTCCACTATACCCTTTTTTAACAGCACTGTTTAAATAATAATGATACCCTTCAATCTCTAAATCTGCTTGACCACTTTGCATTTTAGTTTCTTGAACACAAAAAATATCTGCATCTAATTGATGAAAGCTATCTAAAAAACCTTTTTGTAAACATGCTCTTATTCCATTTACATTCCAACTTACTAATTTCATAATTACCTCTTTCTCCAATATATTCTATTATATAACATCTCATTCATGATTTAAACGTATATTTTTAAATAAATAGGGATATACTAAACTAGGTGAACATTATGAAAAAAAGAACATTCATTATTAGTTTGATTATTCCTTTATTAGTAGGTGCTATAAGCGCTTTTATCACAAATAATCAAATGGAAACATATAGCAATTTAAATACCCCCTTATTGGCTCCTCCAGGATGGTTATTTTCTATTGTCTGGACCCTTCTTTATATTTTGATGGGAATTTCTAGTTATTTTATTTATATCAGTCATGATCCTAAACGTGAAAACGCCTTAATTGTCTACTCTTTTCAATTATTTATTAATTTTTGTGGCCACTTTTCTTTTTTAATCTTCATAATTATTTTCTTTCATTAATGATTTTAATAGCTTTGATTCTTACTGTTATTTATATGTTGATCATTTTTAAAAAAATTAATCCAAAAAGTTTTTATCTAAATATTCCTTATATTCTTTGGTTATTCTTTGCTTTATATTTAAACTTTATGATTTTTATAAACAACTAAAATAGAACAAAGTTTCTTCCATGGCCCTTGTTTTAAGACGATAGTATGTACTTCGAGAATAATAATCGATCCACCAATCTTTACCAACTCTCTCTATAAATTCTTTTTCAATAATAACTTTACTCTCCATCGATAAACAATCTAAAATAAATTCAAATGTTGCAATAACTTTCTCTAATTCTTCTTTTAACACCAATTGATCATTCAATTGACTTCCTTTATCTTGATAATACATCTTCTTTTCTTTAACGGTATCAAATTGAATCGTTGGATAAAAATTCCTTTCTTCTAAACATTTAAGTTGTAAAACAGCACGGTGATACTTTTTAAATAGATCTTCTAAAACATCTTGTTTTTCTTTAAACGTTAATGCCTTCATAAAAAAACCTCCTATGTTTATATATGACAATAGGAGGCCTTTTTTCTTTTAAATTATGAAATTTTCTTTAATTTCTTCAATTTCTTCATCACTAAAACCAATATTTAATAAATATCCTTTAGTACTACCATAATTTTCTCTTAAATACGCAATAAATTTCATCATCACTCTTGGATCAGAACCTAAGAATTTTTCATCTTCACTTGGTATCATTTCTTCCAATTGTTTAATCATTGCCATATTATTTTCATAAGATTCTGAATAATCTTTAACAATATCATATTCATGACATCCCGCTAGATCTAATAACATACATGCAATAACACCTGTACGATCTTTACCTGCAGAACAATTAAATAATGTACAGTCATAAGGATGGTTTAAAAAGATATTAAATACTTTTTTTAATTGTTTTTTATTCGCTTCAATCATAAAAATATAAAAACCACTTAAATCTTGATAGTCTTTAATATCATTTGGTAATACTGACATATTTTCATTTTGTAGTAAATTAATATGATAATACTCTATATCTTTATACCCTTTTAAACTATGTGGTTGATGAACTAATTCATAATCACTTCTTAAATCAATGACAGTGCGAATACCATATTGATAAAATTGTTCTTTTAAATCATCACTGATCCCACTTGGACATGTACTTCTAACATATTTATGTGATTTTGTATAATATCCTTCTTGTGTTTCATAACCACCTAAATCTCTTACATTGGTCATTTTTCCTATATGAAGTAATCTTTCTTCACGAGATAATTGCATCATTTTTTCTTTCCTCACTAATCTTCAAATGGTCTTATTCTTAAAGTTACCCCAATATTTTGAGCAATCTGTTTACAAATTTCTACATCTTTTTCAGGAATTGTTGTATCAACAATCGTTAAAACAACATGAGGCACATAGGCTTTACATTTTTTAGCAAAATCTAATAATTCATCAAATGAATCAATTCCATATTGGCTTCTTGTAAGTTTTAAATAATCTTCTTTATTACTTGTATTTAAACTAATAGAAACAGTATCTAACAATCCTTTAAATTCAGGCGTAATATCTCTTTTATTATATAAAGAAGATAACCCATTGGTATTCACTCTTGTAGGTAGATCGGGTCTTCTTTCTTTTAAATACTTAGCAACTTTCATTAAATCATCATGTCTTATAAGTGGTTCACCAAAACCACAAAAAACAACTTCTTTAAAATCATTTAAATCATATTTTTCAAATTCTTGAATAATTTCATCAACCGTTGGTTCTTCTTTTAACCATAAAGAATTATTTTCAATCATTTCCTTTGTTTGTCTTAAACAAAATGTACATGAACATGTACAACGATTTGTCGAATTAACATAACATGTAATCCCTTTAGTACTTTCTAAATGTGCAATATCAATATAACTATTTTCATATAATGTATATAATATCATCTTAATCCCCCAATTCTTTTAATAATGGTTCAAAACATAATCCCATATGTGGATGAGCATCAATATCTACAGAATGTTGAATGCATTTAGAAGCAAAATCTGTTGATTTTTTAACAGCTTCTAAAAAATTTTGCTCTTTCAAATAGCTTCCTGCAATTACTGCAGAAATAACATCTCCTGTGCCACTACGATCTTCTCCAATACGTTTTGCATAGATTTTTTCAACTTTTCCATGGTTATAAACAAAATTTAAAATTTGATGACCAATAGAAATACCCGTTACTACAATCATTTTTGGACCCATTTGACTTAATTTTTCACACATGCGTTTAAGTTCTTGCTCATTGCTTGTTTCATGATAAGCTTCATCAATCAAAGCACACAATTCTGTTAAATTAGGTGTAACAATTGCCGCATAAGGCATGAGTTCTCTCATTTTTTCTTGCATTTCTCGCGTATAAGTCGGATAAAGTTTTCCATGATCACCCATGACTGGATCTACTAAAATAAAGTTTTTTTCTGTTTTAAAATCTTTAAAAAATTCTTTTACTATTTCTATTTGTTTCGCAGATCCTAAAAAGCCACTGCATATTCCATCAAAATCAATATTCATTTTTTTATATGTTTCAATATAATCATTCATCTTTGATGTATAATCATCAAAAAAGAAATCTTTATGGTATGTATTGATAGATAAAATTGCTGTTGGTACAAAAGCTGTTTCAATTCCCATAGCTGAAATAATTGGCAATTGACAGGCTACTGAACATCTTGATAATCCTGTTACATCATTTACTAATACAATTCTTTTTTTCTCTCATCTTTAAAACCTCTTTCATGTATTTTAGCACAATCAAGTCTTATTGAGTATCTTTTTTTCATAATTCATATTTGTTATAATATTGAAAGAGGTGAAATGAATGAAAAAATTGCTAAAAGTACTTTTAGTTTTAATGACTGTTGTTTCCATTGCTGGATGTTCTTCTAAAACAACAACAGAAAAAGCAACTAAAAAAACAAAAACTTTATCAGGAAATTATCAAGTTGAAATTAAAGTTAAAGATTATGGAACAATTTATGCTGAAATTGATGCTGATACAGCACCAATTACAGTAACAAACTTTGTAAAGTTAAGTAAAGAAAAATTTTATGATGATTTAACTTTTCATCGTATTATTGATGGTTTCATGATTCAAGGTGGAGATCCTAAAGGAGATGGCACTGGTGGAAGTAAAGAAACAATTAAGGGAGAATTTTCAGATAATGGGGTAAAAAATCCTTTAAGTCATACACGTGGAGCTCTTTCTATGGCAAGAAGTCAAGATAATGATAGTGCTTCTTCACAATTCTTTATTGTTCAAAGTGATTCTACTTATTTGGATGGTCAATATGCTGTTTTTGGTTATGTTTATGAAGGCATGGACATTGTTGATCAAATTTGTAAAGATGTAAAGGTAGAAGATAATAATGGAACTGTAAAAAAAGAAAATCAACCTGTATTGAATCAATTCGTTGTAAAAGATATAATTAAAAGAGCTCAGGCTTCTTTTTTTAAGGCATTTTTTAATAATAAAACAGTAATAATAAACGCTGATAGATTCCGCAATCAGGGACAGACTATAAAAATACCATCTAAACCTATAATCGATGAAAAATTATGATACAAGGAATTAAAATAATAATTTGTCTCAATAAATTTAAAACACTTGATATTTTTATCTTACCAATTGCTTGAAAATAGTTTGCACACATTACTTGTGCACCAATAACCGGTAAACACATAAACCAAATATGTAAAGCATGGCTACATAATTTTACAACGTCTGCTTCATCATTAAACATATAGACAATACATTTTTGTAAAAAATTGTACTGCGATAAAACCAATCAAAGCAATCATTGTAGCACCTATAATTGCGTATTTTAATGTTTCTTTAACACGATCCATTTTTAAAGCACCATAATTATATGAAATCAATGGTTGTTGACCTTGCATCAAACCAGTAATTGGCATTAAAATCAATGTTTGAATGCTTGTAACAATACCAATAGCACTTAACGCTAAATCTCCACCATATTTAACAAGAGACGCATTCAAAATAATATTTAAAACACTATTCGATATTTGCATTAAAAAAGCTGGTATTCCTGTTTGAATAATTTGTTTTGAAATATTCAACTGTAATTTCAATAAAGTTGTATTTAAAGGAATAATCGTTCTTTTTCCAAATAAAAATGCAAGTTGCCATAAAGCACTTAAAAACTGTCCACCAATCGTTGCAAAAGCAGCTCCTTTCATTCCCATATGGAAAATACAAATTAAAATATAGTCAAATAAAATATTAAACCCTGCTCCGATCAATTGTGAAATCATGGCATTTTTAGGATTTCCTTGAGCTCTAGAAAAATTATTTCCTGCCATTGCAATACATTGAAAAACAGCACCATATAAAATAATACTTAAATAATTTTCAGCATAAGGCAAAACAGTTTTTGAAGCACCTAATAAACGTAACATTGGTGCTAAAAAAACATTTCCTAAAATCATAAAGACTAGGCCTAAAATAATTGTTAAAGTTAGACCATTTCCCATATACTTTCCAGCTTCTTCCTTTTTACCTTGTCCTAACGCTATTGAAAAACGAGTGGCTCCACCCATTCCAATCATTAAAGAAATGGCCATTAAAACAAGAGTTACAGGATAACAAATACTAATTCCTGCTAAACCAATTGACCCCAATTTTGGAGCATTTCCAATAAACATACGATCAACGATATTATAAATTGCATTAACAAGCATTCCGATAATAGCTGGAATTGAAAATTCTACTAATAAAGGTAATATATTTTTAGTCCCCATCTTATCATCATTTTTCATACGTATCCTCCAAATTCATTTTCATTTTTAATAAAAGTTCTTCTAAAAGAATAAGCTCATTTTGATCAATATCTTTAATCATCATCTCTGTTGTCTCTTTAATGACATCTTTAATTTTAGGATATAATTCTTTTCCCTTAGAAGTTAAAGACAAAACATGATTTCTTTTATCCTCTTTTGCTGTTTTTTTAATAATAAATCCCTTATCTTCTAATGTTTTTAAAATTCTCGTAACTGCACTTTTATCAATTTGTAATCTTTTATTTAAATCTTCTTGTTTGATATTATTTTCTTCATAAATAATTTTTAAAGTAATCGCTTGTCCATGGGATAAACCAAACTCTTTAAGTTGGACATTCATATAACTATTTTTTGATTATGAAGAATAGAAATTAAGCGTGATAAATTCATATTTTCTCCTATAGTTGACACATCAACTATAGGAGATTTATATCTTTTGTCAATAAAAAAGAAATATATATCGAATATATACTTCTTTTATATTGTGTTATTTAAGAATTGAAAGAAGGCCTTTTTCATCTATTGGTTTTGATATATGTCCATTCATCCCTTGAGCAATCGCCTTTTTTCTATCTTCCTCAAAGGCATTAGCTGTTAAAGCAATGATAGGAATCGTGGTTTTGTCTTTATTTGACAATTGACGAATAGTTTGTGTTGCCTTAT
>ENA-OPYX01001506-OPYX01001506.1-human-gut-metagenome-genome-assembly--contig:-NODE-1506-length-12156-cov-2.701305_pt1 | contig 12156 bp, 10 predicted proteins | sample MGYA00242639_ERZ504486 | MGnify/ENA primary metagenome ERZ504486 (study PRJEB26092, sample SAMD00036296) | human gut metagenome | host: Homo sapiens | study: EMG produced TPA metagenomics assembly of... | reverse complement strand
GTTTGATTATGGATCAATTTGAGCAGATGAAGGTGACACGGCAGGCGATGAATGGCAAGATGTGTCTGATGTTTGGTGGTATTTTCCTGATGTTTTCAGCTATTACCTCCACGATCATGTATGGAATCAATTTCTTTATGACAGCTCTGGAAGCAGATAAAGGAACTGCAGAGTATGTAGAACTTCTTGAGAATGCCGGAGTGGGAAGTGGACTTCTGAAAGGGATTGGTATTTGTTTTATTGCAGTAGGAATCTGGGAAGCTGTAGTTGGATTTCTATCTGTAAGAAATTCCAACAGAGTAGATAAGAGCAGATTTTCTGTGAAACTGGCCATATCGCTTCTTATAACAGAGATTGTCATGCAGGTAATTCTGTTTTTTACCGGATTGATGAATCTGGGGCTTCTTTTTACAGCCATTGTGCTTCCGCTGTTTTTACTTTGGGGTGCCACCCGTTTAGGCAAAGTTGCCAAGGCTGACCCGGAACGCAAATTTGCAGTAGACCCAGCCAGGAAGAAATCCTCTCAGCAATCTCAACCGGCCGCCCCGAAGAAAAGCATTCGTGAGAGAGCCGCTATGCAGGCGCGAGAAGATGTAGTGGTACCAGAGAAACAAGATACTGTAGATGAGGAAAATATTGCAGATTCAGAAGAGTCAAATTAGAAACTCAAAGTATGAATATAAGCATCATTGGAAAATGCAGTGGGAAAATTGTTAAAGATATATAACCTGTGAAATTGTATGAGCTGTAGTTGGTCGTTGTTGCCGATAATATGATTTGCATGTAGCTATTAAGGTATAAGAATTAGAGACTGTTTATGATTCAACACCGGATAAAGGAAAGAGAACCACAGTATATGGACATGAAAGAGATCATCGCAGAAGCAGCCCGTAAGCTGATTCTGGAGAAAAAAGTAAAGAAGCTTACAGTAAAGGATATTGTGGAAGAGTGCCAGATCACCAGGCAGGCATTTTACTACCATTTCGAAGGAATACCGGATCTGATTCAGTGGAGCATAAAGCAGGGAACCAGGCGGCTGCTGGAGGCGTGCAAAGAGCAGGGCGGCGCAGAAGCAGCGCTGAAGTATCTGTTTGTTTTTGCCATCAATGCTATACCCGAAGTGCGAAAAGGAATAGAAAGTAATTATGGAAAAGAACTGGAACAAACCCTTATGCAAGGAACCTACCAGTTGTTTGAGAGCATTGTGGAAGAAGAAAATCTGTACCAGAACTACAGCCGCCAGGAACTGAAACTGATCCTCCGTTACCACAGCCATGCTATCTTTGGTATTCTCCAGGACTGGACACCGGAGGATACGAAGAATCTGGATATGATCGTACACGAAGTCTATTTGATTATGATGGGAAAGAATGCTACAGAAGATGTCTTTCTGTGCTGAAAAATGCTCCTGTTTATTCGTGACAGTTTTATTCCTGTGTTTATTGACCTTGAAGCAGTTTTGAAAGTGAAATTGACGGAGGCGGAGACCGACTGGGAATAGAATCCAGAGGCCGGATGCAAATACATGGAGGGAACTAAATAAGAGATCAAACGGGCAAGGTGTATCTTTACACTTTGCCCGTTTTGTCTATACACGGTGAAATTTTTGGCTATCGACACTTTCTTCTGCTTGTACTAGAATAAAATCATCAGGATTACGGAGTGCGATTGTGACGCACGTTTTGCAGAAAGCCTTTTTCAAACATGCGCTAGAGCCTGTTTGAGAAAGAACGGAAATGATAACGTAATCCGCAAGGAGAGGAGGGAACCATATATGGCACATGAAATTTTATCCGTAAAAATGTACGAGCTGGATAAAAAACTGGAACAGACCCATAGTCGGATTCAGCTGGCGGAGAGTATGGATACGGAAAGACTCCACCAACAGATCCAGAACCTTCGACAGGAATGTCAGGAAAGCCGTATCACTTTGGAAAACAGACTTCGCCATTCCAAGACAGACTGTGTAATGAAGCTGGCAGGCGTCTACGACCAGGTGGAGGCAGCAGTTGGAAAAGTGCTGGAGGCAGAAAACATTAATTTGAAAAATAAGGAGCCAATATTTGGAAATGTGCTCCCGGGAACGGAGAAGAAAATCCTCACCGCAGAATACGCCCTTGATTTTGCAATGCAGGCAGTAAACCGGGCACTTCTGGTATCGCTGGAGGCTATTGAAGCCCAGCGTCTAGAAGAGAAGAAAGAGGCAGAAGAGTGAGTAGACACTATTAGTTTACATAAGAAAGGACTACAACCATGAAAGAAGTAAAAACCCCAAAAAAGCCGTTGATCTATTACTACGGCATTGTGCTTCTGGTACTGATCGTCTTTAACCTGGTGGTTTCCCCAATCTTAATGGAGCATCAGGTAGAAGAAACCGATTACGGTACCTTCATGAGCATGATCAATGACAAAAACATCGGTAAAGTAGAAGTAGAAGATAACCAGATCGTCTTTACCGATAAGAACAACGAAAAAATTTATAAAACCGGTCTTATGAATGACCCCGCTCTCACCGACCGTCTGTATGAGTGCGGTGCCACCTTTACCAAAGACATTGACCAGCAGGCCTCTCCGATTCTCAGCTTCCTGGTAACCGGACTTCTGCCGTTGATCATTTTCATAGTTCTTGGAAATTATATGGCGAAGAAGCTGATGGAGCAGGCTGGAGGCAAAAACTCCATGGCATTTGGCATGGGAAAAAGCATGCAAAGGTTTACGTTCAGTCCAGTGAAGGAATCCGTTTCTCAGATGTAGCCGGAGAGGATGAAGCCAAGGAAAACCTTGCAGAGATTGTAGATTACCTTCACAACCCGAAGAAATACACAGACGTGGGAGCCTCCATGCCGAAAGGCGTTCTCCTTGTAGGCCCTCCAGGTACTGGTAAAACAATGCTTGCCAAAGCTGTTGCCGGAGAAGCGAATGTTCCATTTTTTTCCATGTCCGGCTCTGAATTCGTAGAAAATGTTTGTAGGTATGGGTGCCTCCAAAGTTCGTGATCTTTTTAAGCAGGCGAAAGAGAAAGCCCCATGTATCGTATTCATTGATGAGATCGATGCCATCGGTAAAAAACGTGATGGCCAGGTTGGTGGCAACGATGAGCGTGAGCAGACACTGAACCAGCTGCTTACAGAGATGGATGGTTTCGAGGGCAACAACGGTGTTATCATTCTGGCAGCTACCAACCGCCCGGAATCCCTTGACCCGGCACTTACCCGTCCAGGACGTTTCGACCGCCGCGTACCAGTTGAGCTTCCCGATCTTGCAGGACGTGAAGCAATTTTGAAGGTTCATGCAAGAAAAATCAAAGCATCCGATGACGTGGATTTCCACACTATCGCACGTATGGCATCTGGTGCATCCGGAGCCGAGCTGGCAAATATTGTAAACGAAGCAGCACTTCGTGCAGTCCGTGACGGACGTACAATCGTTACAGAAGCAGACCTGGAAGAGAGCATTGAAGTGGTAATCGCTGGTTACCAGAAGAAAAACGCAGTTCTCTCTGACCAGGAGAAAAAAGTGGTTTCCTATCACGAAATCGGACATGCCCTGGTGGCAGCCCTTCAGAACCATTCCGCTCCTGTTCAGAAGATTACTATTATTCCGCGTACTTCCGGTGCACTCGGCTATACCATGCAGGTAGAAACTGGTGACAAGTATCTGATGACAAAGAAAGAACTGGAAAATAAGATTGCAACCTTCACCGGCGGACGTGCTGCAGAAGAAATCGTGTTTGGCGAGATCACCACAGGCGCTTCCAACGATATCGAGCAGGCAACCAAGATTGCCAGAGCTATGATCACTCGCTACGGAAATGACCGACGAGTTCGACATGGTGGCTATGGAAACCGTTACCAACCAGTACCTTGGCGGCGATGCATCCCTTTCCTGCTCTGCAGATACCCAGAAGGAAATCGATGAGAAGGTCGTAGAATTAGTAAAGCGAGAACATGAAAAAGCCAAAAAGATCCTGACAGACAACCGTAAAAAACTGGATGAACTGGCTATGTTCCTTTATGAAAAAGAAACGATAACTGGCGAAGAGTTTATGAAAATTTTAAATAACAAAGAGGAGAGTGAGGAAAAATGAGAAGACGTTCACGTTATGGCTGGCTGGAACTCATTGAGGGAATCCTGCTGATCCTTCTTGGGATTTATACGTTGTGTAATCCGGGCGGCATGCTCCGCGGAATTACCTTTGCGTATGGTTTTCTTGCTGTCATCACCGGAATTTCAGATATTGTATTTTATGCAAAAACAGAGCGCTATATCGGCTTCGGACCTACCATTGCTCTGGTGACTGGAATTTTAAGTCTCCTTGCCGGACTAATGCTTCTGATGTACCCAAATGCCGGAGAGCTGATCATGACCCTGCTTCTCCCAATCTGGTTCATCGCTCATTCTGTTTCCAGATTGACCCACATCCCTCTGGTCCGTCTGGCAGGAAAATTTTACTATTACTTTACCTTGATTGTAAATATCCTTGGAATCACCCTTGGTTGTCTGATGATCATCTGGCCGTGGGTAGCGTTGTTTTCAACGGGCTTTATTATTGGCGGTTATCTGCTCCTTCTTGGAATCGACTGCGTGGTGATGGCCTGCAGTGACATGGATGCCGGGTGGATGTAGAAACAGGATGTATTTACCGGTTGACACAAGAAACTACGAGGTGATAAAATCAAGATGAAATAAAAAAACTGCAGCTCGCAATAAAGGAGATTTACATATATGGCAACACTTAAGGATGTGGCGAAGGCCTCAGGCCTAACGGTAGGAACAGTTTCCAGAGTCCTGAATAACAGAGGATATATCAGTGATAAGACCCGTGAGAAAGTATATCAGGTGATGAAAGAGCTGAATTATCAGCCTAATGAGACAGCTCGCGCACTGTCAAAGCAGAAGAGTAATACGATAGGAGTTATTTTGCCGAATATTGAACATCCTTATTTTGCCAAGGTACTAAGCCGTTTGGAGCGAGAGGCTGCGAAGCAGGGATATCGTATCATGCTTTTTGTTTCCAGGTATAAAGAAGAACGTGAGGAACAGTGTATTGAGATGTGCAAGAGCGAAAGAGTGACCGGCGTTGTTCTTTGCAGTGGAAGTTTTGAAACTGAGAAATTTGAAGATCTTGATTTCCCGTTGATCACATTGGAACGTTCTATGGATGAAGGGACATCCGGGATTGAATGTGATAACTATCAGGGCGGTGTGCTGGCAACGGAGCTTCTGATTGAGAAAGGCTGCAGGAAGCTGATGTTTATCGGCGGAGTAAGTGCAGGGGTTGACATTCATATGCCAGGAGATCTCCGCGAGGTTGCATTTCGTGATATCTGTAAGAATCGAAATGAAGAAAATGTGGTTATGGTAACGGATAACCGTCTTTTTGATTCTCTGGAATATTATGAATATGTAAGACAGGCACTGGTGGATAATCCTGATGTGGACGGTGTATTTGCCAGTTCAGATGTTATTGGTGCCTATGTACTGCAGGCATGCGCAGATCTGGGAATCAAGGTTCCGGAGCAACTGAAGATCGTAGGTTTTGATGATGTGAATATTGCCCAGTTTACAAGTCCGGGACTTACGACAATTCATCAGCCTGTGGAACAGATGGCAGAATTGGCAGTAGCAGCTATTGCGCAGATTGATGAGGGGAAAGTTGTACCTACTAAGACAGTATTTCCGGTTACACTGGTTGAGCGAGGGACGACTTGAACGCAGATAAGCATTCCCCCGCTTCAAGTGCGCGGAGCACTAAGCGGCGAGTGAGGGGGGGATGCTTCTGTCAGTGGGAGCCTTCAGCTCCCACTGACAGATCGCGAAGCGACTGCGTTCATGAGCAAACAGCGAAGCGGATTGCGAATGTCCGCTTTACTGAATTGTTAATATTTTTTTATCTTCGAAAAATTTTCCAGTCAGTTGTCATATTGTGTATTCTGGGGTGTTTTTGAAACATTTCAGAATACAATATGACAGCTGATTTTTTGTATAGCAGGAAATTACTCTGTAATATTTCTGCTATACAAAAAAACGCTTCGCGCGGAATTGATCAGATGCATAAGGAATATGACATGCGGTTGTGATAAAAAATGAAGCAATTTTCGTAAAAAACAAGAAAAATAAAATAAATGAACTACAGACACGAAAAAAGCATGTAAAAGTGCACAAAACATAAAGAGCTAAATAGTATAAATGTAACAAAGTGATGTGAAATGGACAAAAATATATGACAACCGCTTGACATATTTGAGACGCAATGCTATCATACAACCATAAAGAAAACGTCCGAACAAGAACGTAAAAAACAGGAGGAAGCAAAAATGAAAAAACGTATTTCAATGGCAATTGCAGTTGCAACTGCAGCAGCAACAATGGCAAGTGTATCTGTACCGGTTATGGCAGACGATGTGAACATCACAATTTTTAACTCCAAGATGGAGGTTCAGAGCCAGTTCGAAGAATTAGCTGCTCAGTATGCAGAAGAGACCGGCGTTGGCGTAGAGGTTTATTACAATAGTGATACAGTATCTGCTCATCTGGCTACCAGATATTCTGCGAATGATCCATATACAATCGCTATGGTAGACCCGAAAGATATCTATTCACTTGCAGCAGACCATGCAATTGATTTAAGCGATCAGAGCTGGGTTAATGAGACTGATTACGCAATCGGAGTTGACGGACAGATCAATGGTTTCCCGACCTGCCTTGAAGCACGCGGTGTTATTTACAATGCAGATGCAATCGAAGCAATCACAGGCGAGACCTTCAATCCGGATGATTACAAGACACTTGATTCTTTTAAAGAGCTTCTTGAGAAACTGAAAGAAGGTGGAATGGAAACACCTACCGGTATCATGAAAGAGGACTGGTCCCTTGCAGCTCACTTCCTTGCTGAGGTTTACGAGCAGCAGCCAGATGTAGAAGCATTTGTTTCCTCTCTTTATGAAGGAACAGCAGACCTTGCAAACAATGAGAAATTCAATTCTCTTATGGACTTCTTCGATGTAATGATGGAGAATAACTACGCAAAAGATTCTGCAATCGCTGCAGAGCGTGAGACAACCGAGATGATGCTTGCTGAAGGACAGATCGCATTCATGTTCGGAGGAAACTGGGACTGGTCTGTAATCAATGCATATGATTATACAGAGAATATGGGAATGATGCCGGTACCGCAGAACACAGATGACGGATCCAATGAGAAGCTTGTTGGTGGAGGTTCCAAATTCATGATGATCGATTCCTCTGATGCAACAAGTGATGAGCAGCGTCAGGCAGCTAAGGACTTCCTTACATGGCTTGCTGATTCCGATGAAGGACAGAGCTTCATTGCTGAGACATGTGCACTTGTACCTGCATTCTCTAACAATGAAAAAGAAGTATCCGATCCACTTGGAAAATCTGTTAAGAAATATGCAGATGAAGGCTCTCTGATTGATAACTACAATTACCTTCCGGATGATCATCTTTCCATTTGTGGTGCAACCTTCCAGAAATATCTCGCAGGACAGATTGACAGAGCTGAGTTTGCAGCAGAGATTGAAGACTACTGGAAGAACACAACTCCTGTAGAGCACTAAGAATTATCCTTTGGTAACAACTTATTAATTTAACAAACATACTGTAGTTTTATAGAAATTTGCCACCCCTCAAGAGGCTGCACGCCTGTGCCATGCGGCGTGCGGCCTCTTTCCCTCACAAAAAGAAAAGTACTGGATTATAGATTTTCGGAGGCAGCGGGAAAAGGGTGGAGACAAAAAAGAAAAGGGAAAGGGGATCGTGATTATGGAACAAAACACCATGAAATATAAAGTAAAACAGTACTTGATGTTCGCTGGCGTTTCCACTGTCCTGTTTAGTGCAGTTGTAATCCTTCCATTTATCTACGGATTATATCTTACATTTACAAGCTGGGACGGTGTTTCAAAAGACAAACCATTTGTTGGACTGGCAAACTACATTGCTACATTCCAGGATGCAGCTTACTGGCAGGCACTTGGACGTACCTTGATTTATTCTGTTATCGCTGTAATTTTGGTAAACGTGGTAGCATTTTTCCTTGCATACCTTCTTACCAGCGGAATTAAAGGTCAGAACTTCTTCCGTGCAGGCTTCTTTGTTCCGAACCTGATCGGTGGTATCGTACTTGGTTATGTATGGAAATTCGTATTTAACCGTGCATTTGTATCACTTGGAAAATCTCTTTCTGTAGGTGCTCTTTCCACCTCCTGGCTGGCAACCACCAACGGTGCAATGGCATGTCTGATCATCGTATCTGTGTGGCAGTACGCAGGATATATGATGCTGATCTATGTAGCCGGATTTATGAGCGTATCCAAGAGCCTTATGGAAGCAGCCCAGATCGACGGCTGCACCAAGACACAGGCAACCATTAACGTAACGATCCCACTTATGAGATCTTCTTTTGTACAGTGTCTTTTCTTAACGATCACAAGATGCTTTATGGTATATGATGTAAACCTTTCCCTGACAAAAGGTGAGCCATTTAACTCTTCTGTAATGGCAGCTATGCACGTATACAATCAGGCATTTACTTACAAAAATTACGGTACCGGCCAGGCAGAGGCATTAATTCTGTTTGTTGTCTGCGCAATCGTAGGAGTTACTCAGGTTTACATTGGTAAGAAAGGGGAGGTGGCAGCATGATGGATGAAACAAAAAAGCAGCTCAGAAGAAAAAAGTCAGCCATTTTATTACAATAGCAGTGCTGGTTATCCTGTTTCTGGCATTTATCTTCCCGTTTATCATGGTAATTTTCAATGCGTTTAAGACAAAAGGTGATATCACGGCAGATCCGCTGGCACTGGTTGGCTCTCACGGCTTTATTCTGACTAACTTTACAGATGCCATGAAAAAGATGAACTTTGCAACATCTTTTACAAACTCTCTTTTGATTACTACAGTTTCTACGATCCTTACAATTATGCTTTCTGCAATGACAGCGTTTGTAATCGTTCGTAATAAATGGAAAGCATGCGGTATTCTGTTTTCCCTGATGATCGCATCTATGGTTATTCCGTTCCAGGTACTTATGATCCCGCTGGTTTCTCTTTACGGTGGCATCTTTGGAGTACTGAACAGCCGTATTACTCTGATCCTTATGCATGTGGGATTTTCCCTTTCCATGGCAACCTTCATGTTCCATGGTGCAATTCACACCAGCGTTCCGATGGAGCTGGAAGAAGCAGCATTTATTGATGGATGTACCAGATGGCAGACATACTGGAAAATCGTATTTCCGCTTCTGAAACCAACCATCGCAACAGTTGCAATCATTGATGCAATGGCATTCTGGAATGATTACCTTCTTCCAAGCCTTGTTCTCGGACGTAAAGAACTGTATACTCTTCCGATTGCAACACAGGCATTCTATGGTACTTATTCAACAGACCTTGGACTGGTAATGGCCGCCCTCCTTCTGGCTATGCTCCCGATCCTGGTTCTGTATCTGTTCCTGCAGCGTTACATCGTTGAAGGTTGTTACCTCCGGAGCAGTAAAAGGTTAAAACTAAAATGGGGTCCAATGATAGTAATATTTTTGGGCCCCATAATTACTATCTTGAAATGTGTTTTGATTAATAAATAACAACAGGAGATATGATTATGATAAGTCAGACTTTAAGAGATGCCAGAAGATACGAAGATGCAATGGCTCAGAATATTACACCTTTGGAGAGACCGGAATTTCATTTATCTCCAAAAGTTGGATGGATGAATGACCCCAATGGTTTTTCTTATTACAAAGACAAATTTCATTTATTTTACCAGTATTATCCATATGATTCCCAGTGGGGACCAATGCACTGGGGACATGCGGTAAGTGATGACCTTCTTCACTGGGAATACCTTCCGGCAGCCATTGCCCCGGACATGCCATATGATTATGTGGGATGTTTTTCAGGAAGTGCCATTACGCTTCCAGATGGAAAACAGCTTTTTATGTACACCAGTGTGCGAAAAGAAGCACAGCCGGATGGAGGTGTCCGCGATATACAGACACAAAGCCTTGCAGTCGGTGATGGGATGGATTATGAAAAGGATGTACGAAATCCGATTCTTACAGCAGAAGACATGCCGGAAAACAGCAGCCCCTTTGATTTCCGTGATCCGAAAATGTGGAAATGCGAGGATGACACTTACCGCTGCGTGATCGTAAATGACAGGGCGGACGGAACAGGCGGCCGTATTCTTCTGTATAGAAGTGAAGATGGGTTTAACTGGGAGTTTGAATCCGTAATGCTTTCTAATGATGGCAGATTCGGAAAAATGTGGGAGTGCCCGGATTTCTTTACCCTGGATGGAAAAGACGTAGTACTTGTAAGTCCTCAGGATATGCTTCCAAAAGGCTTTGAGTACCACAATGGTGACGGAACTCTTTGCCTGATTGGTAAATTTGATGAGGAGACCAAAACCTTTATCCCGGAAAAAGACCAGGCAGTGGACTATGGTATTGACTATTATGCAATGCAGACAGTGGAAGCACCAGACGGAAGAAGAATTATGATCGGCTGGATGCAGAACTGGGACACATGCGCGAATAACAGAATTCCGAAGGGGAAATGGTTTGGACAGATGAGCCTTCCGAGAGAGCTTTCCATTAAAGACGGCCGCCTGATCCAGAAACCGATTCGGGAAATTGAGAATCTTCGCACAAATAAGACAGAATATAAGAATGTTGCTTTTGAGGATGTAATTCGTCTGGATGGCGTAGATGGAAGATGTGTGGATATGGAAATCACCCTTCGCCCGGCAGATGCGCAGAATATCTATAAGAAGTTTGCAGTGCGTTTTGCCCAGAATGATACGTACCATACAGCAGTAAGCTTCCGCCCTTATGAATCCGTATTGAAAATTGACCGTAAGTTCTCCGGTTCCAGACGCGCAATTATCCATCAGAGAAGAAGCCTTGTGAACAGTGAAAATGGAGAAATTAAGCTTCGGCTGATCCTGGATCGCTTTAGTGCTGAGATTTTTGTAAATGATGGAGAACATGTGATGACTGCAACGATTTATACAGATCTGGAGGCAGATGGAATTTCCTTCTTTGCAGATGGCAAAGTGGAGATGGATGTTACAAAGTACGAGCTGAAGATTTTGAGAATTGCCAGTAGATACGAGGAGGATATAAAGTGAAGCAAAGAGAGAAAACAGATAAGATCTTTCAGGATCGTATGGCAAAGAAAACAGATGAATTACGCTGGCTGTACATGGAGCTTTATGGAAATGATTCCATGTTTTTCGAGTTATGCGATCAGCTGCACCGCTTCTATGAAGAACGAAGCAGCACATTGAAGGCACTGGATCAAAAGCGTGAAGCAGATCCGGGCTGGTATAAGAAAAATGACATGCTTGGCATGATGTTTTACATAGACAATTTTGCAGGAAACATGAAAGGTGTGGAAAGCAAGCTTGACTATCTGGAAAAAAACAACGTAAATTACATTCATCTGATGCCGTTTCTGGATACGCCGAAAGGCCGTTCTGATGGCGGTTATGCAGTGGCTGATTTCCGTAAAGTACAGGAAAATCTGGGAACGATGGATGATCTGGAGGCACTTGCCGGTGCCTGCCACAAAAAAGGCATCAGCCTGTGTATGGATTTTGTTATGAACCATACTTCGGAAGACCATGAATGGGCAAAAAAAGCCCGCCAGGGCGACGGGGAATATATGAGCCGTTATTTCTTCTACGACAATTCGTATATTCCATCCCTCTATGAGAAAACAGTGCCTCAGGTATTTCCGACCACAGCTCCGGGTAACTTTACCTGGCTGCCGGAAATCGGGCATTATGTAATGACCACCTTTTACCCCTATCAGTGGGATCTGAACTATGGAAATCCTCGGGTTTTCAATGAGATGATGTAGTAATTTCCTTTTCCTTGCAAACAAGGAATTGATGTAATCCGAATTGATGCAGTTCCCTATATCTGGAAAGAGCTGAACACACCATGCCGGAATCTTCCACAGGTACACACCATTGTGCGTATGATGCGTCTGATCAGCGAGATTGTATGCCCGGGAGTGATTCTTCTTGGAGAAGTAGTTATGGAGCCTGAAAAGGTTGTGCCATACTTTGGAACTGTAGAAAAAACCGGAATGCCATATGCTTTACAATGTAACTACAATGGCAAAC
>ENA-OPYX01001505-OPYX01001505.1-human-gut-metagenome-genome-assembly--contig:-NODE-1505-length-12162-cov-2.502036_pt1 | contig 12162 bp, 17 predicted proteins | sample MGYA00242639_ERZ504486 | MGnify/ENA primary metagenome ERZ504486 (study PRJEB26092, sample SAMD00036296) | human gut metagenome | host: Homo sapiens | study: EMG produced TPA metagenomics assembly of... | reverse complement strand
ATTTATCATAAGTCATTTATTTTTATACTTTTTAAGTTATAATATTTTACTGAAATGAGGTGTAAATGATGGACTATAATTATCCACTAGACTATACATGGTCAACAAAAGATATATTGATGTTATGTCTTTATATAATGCAGTAGAAAAGCATATGAAGAAGGATAAGTAAAACAGATTTTTAAATGCTTATAGAAAATTTAAAAATGTTGTTGGGACAAAGAGTGAAGAAAAGCAAATTGATAAAGAATTCCAAGATGTTTCTGGATATTCTATTATAAAGTTTTTAAAGCAAGTCAAGAAAATGATTGGATTCAAATTATAATGACAAAAAGAATAAAAGCTTTTTTTTAGAAAAAAAGGGGCAGATAAGCCTATCTTTTTGCATGTTTTTGTATTGATTTGTTTAGGAATTGTAATGATTGGTTCAGCATCAATTGGAGCGGTCTCTTCAAAAGGAACGGCATTTGCAATAAAAAATATGATTACACAATCTATTTATGTAGCAATAGGTGTTTTTATTATGATGGTTCTTACAAAGGGTTTTAAATTGAAAATGATTAATTACAGAAGTTCAATGGCTGTATATATTATGGGAATCATCTCAATGTGTGGTTGTGTTTTTTGGACGACTAAAGGTTCACATGCTTGGATTCATTTAGGTTCTTTTACAGTACAGCCAGCAGAATTTATGAAAATTGGTATGGTTCTTATTTTATCTTATATGCTTACAGAAACTGATTCAGCATTTGTAGTAAAAGGAAAATTTAGAACTGCTGAATTAAAAAGTAAATTTTATAAAGATAAATTTAACAAATGTGTTTTGTTCCCTTTAGCTCTTATGGTTTTTGCATTTGGAATAGGAGTTATTGTACAAAAGGATTTAGGAAGTTCTCTTATTCTAGCAGCAATTTGTTTTATTTGTTTTATGTCAACACCAAGAGATTATTATAAAAAATATAAAAAACTCGTTTGGATTGCTTTAGCTGTAGCGGTTATTATTTTAGGATTCTTAATCACAGCTGTTTTACAGGGATATCAATTACAACGTATTGATTCTTGGTTAAAACCATTAAAAATAGAAAATATTTATGATAGTTCATGGCAACTTGTCAATTCTTTGATTGCTTTTACAGATGGTGGTATTTTTGGACTTGGATTAGGAAATTCTATTCAAAAATATGATTATATTCCAGAGGCACATAATGATTTTATAGGGGCCATTATTTATGAAGAACTTGGTATTTTTGGGTTGGCTTTAATGATTATTCCAACAGCTATTATTATTTTTAGATTATTAAAATATGCAGATCAAATTCAAAATAATAAATCAAGAGTTATTTTGATAGGAATAGCTTCATATTTTATGTTACATTTATTTGTTAATTTAGGTGGCGTTTCAGGATTGATTCCAATGACAGGTGTTCCATTATTATTAGTATCATCTGGGGGATCTTCAACGATTGCTGCTTTAATAGCAATAGGTATTGCCCAAGCAATTATTTCCAAGTTCAACAAAGAACAACTAGAAAAAACAGACACACAATTATAAATGTTTCATATGATATATTAGGTGATTTGATGGATAATTTAAAAGAGTTTAAAGCTTTTTTAAAGACAATACCAAGTATTAAAGAAGATGTATTAAATCATCGCTATACTTGGCAAGAAATATATGAAATCTATACAATGTATGGAGAAGATGATCATTTTTTCAAACCGTATAAGGAACATCCAATAGAAAATATGAATGTTTTAGAAATTATCAAAAATGTCGATTTGGAAGCATTATCTTCTTCTTTGCAATCAATCGAAAAAGTTTTAGGAATTGTTTCTAATCTTTTAGATAAAAATAAAGAAGGTAAATAATGAAAGAAGATGTTTTAGATTATATACGTAAGCATCCTGTTTGGTATGTTACATTATGTCATTATCCAGAAAAATATGATGATTTATTAGATGAAATACATCAAAAAAAACAAAGTACAGTTTTAGAAAAGCTAGAAAGAATATCAATACTAATGAGTATGTTGGAGATGTTACAATGAATGAAACAATATATGATTTAATAGATGCTATCAAAGAAGATAAGCGCTATCTACAATTTAAAGAGCAATCTTTAAAATTATTAAATCAAGAAACAAAAGAATTATTAGATAATTATCAAAATCTTTTACAAGAATTAGATGATTTGAAAAAGTTTGAAAAATATATTGATTTGACACAGAAAAGACAAGAATTAAATGAAGTAAGAAAAAGAATGTCACAAAATGAAAACATTCAAAAATATTATCAAAGTTATTATAAAATCAATGAATTACTCGATGAAGTAACAAAAATTGTTTTTAAAGATATTAGTGATTCATTAGATACATCAGGGTATAAATTATGAGAGTGATTGCAGGAAAGTATAAAAAAAGACAATTAAAAGTTCCTAAGAGTCAATTAACAAGACCGACAACAGATAAAAATAAGGAAAACCTTTTTAATATGATTGGGCCATATTTTCAAGGAGGAACGGTATTAGATTTATTTGGAGGTAGTGGTGGACTTGGAATAGAAGCTATTTCTAGAGGATGTGATACACTTTATAGTGTGGATCATCAATACGAAGCTTTTAAAACAATTAAAGAAAATTTTTCTCTTTTAAAATTGGAAAATTGTTTTCCTTTGAAAATGGATTATAAAAAAGCTTTAAAATATTTGTATGAAAAAGGTATAAAGTTTGATTATGTTTTTTTAGATCCACCTTATGGAAAAGGTCTTGTTGATGATATTCTTCAATATTTAGTTGATCACCAAATGTTGAATCCACAAGCGTGTATTGTAGTAGAAGAATTAAAAGAAGTTGAGTTTAAAGAAATAGAAGGAATTGAGTTAAATAAAAGAAAAGAGTATGGAATTACAGCTCTTAATATTTTTTATTATGAGGATTAAATCATGAAGAAAATTGCTGTATATAATGGATCGTTTGATCCAGTTACAAATGGACATTTAGATATTATTGAACGTGCTGCAAAGATATTTGACATATTATATGTAACGGTAGCTATTCATCCAACAAAAGTAGGTTTGTTTACGATTGAACAAAGAAAAGAACTTTTAAAAAAAGCAACAGCTCATTTAAAAAATGTAATTGTTGATTCAACAGATGAACTTTTTATGGATTATGTAAAAAAAGTCAATGGACAAGTGCTTATCCGTGGCTTACGTTCAACAACAGATTTCGATTATGAATTACAATATGCACAATCTAATCAATATTTAAATAGTCAAATAGAAATAATGTATTTAATGACAAAGCCATCACATTCTTTTATCTCATCATCTGTCGTTAAAGAAATAGCTAGTTATCATAAGCCACTTACAGGCTTAGTGCCAGAGTGTGTTGAAGATGCATTAAAAAAACGTATATCAAGATCAATAAATCGCTTCGGCGATTTTTTTTAGTCCAATTTGTTCTAAAATCATAGAGTAGATTGTAAATAATATACACTGATAAAGAGGTGATTAAATGAATATTTTTATTGGAGAAAATAATTTAAAAGATTATGTTTTTTTAAAATCGATTATTGAAAAATGGGGTATAGAAAAACAACAAGAAATCTATTTTCATTGGTATAAACAGCTTTATTATCAATTACCAAAATGTTTAAAAAATCTGTGATCTTGTATTTTTTAGAATAGATATGAAACATATCAATGGTTTTGAATTTGCAAAGATCTTAAGAAAAAAAGGATTTTATCAATACCGATTGTTTTTCAAACAAAAAATTACACATTATGGGATAGCAAGTTATCAAGTACAAGCGATGCACTACTTATTAAAGCCGCTTGATCAACAAGAAATATATAAAATACTTGATTGCGTTTTATTACATCAACATTCTAAGACATTTATTTATCAGTTTAAAAAAGAAGTTCACAAAATACCTTATGAAGACATTATTTATATAGAAGCTTATCAACACCATGTTATGATTCATCAAAATGATATGACAAAAAGAAATTATCTCAGTTTAAAAGAAATAGCTTTACAATTAGATGATTCTTTTTGTCGTTGTCATCGAAGCTATATTGTTAATTTAAAATATGTTGAGAGAATAGAAGGAATGAATTGTATCACTAAAAATAAACAAGTTATTCCTATTTCTAAGAAATACAAAAATGATTTTATTGAAAAAATCGTGAGACAAATGTGAAACAAATTTGAGACAAAAATGAGACAAATTTGAAACAAATTCGAGACGAATTATTTTGTAAAATGTATTAAAATAGATGTAGGTGAAGAAGATGAAATGTTCGAGATGTCAAAATGAAGATGTTCAATATTTTTTTGAAAACAATGGGCGTATTTATTGTAGAAAATGTATTGCTTTTTCTACAAAGACAGTTAACTTAAAATCTGTTAAAAATGAAAAGAAAATATACTATCATTTAAATTATTCATTAAACTTAGAACAAGAAAGAACTTCAAGATTATTGATAGAAAGATATCAAAATCATCAAAATTCAGTATTAAAAGCAGTAACAGGAGCAGGTAAGACGGAAATGATTTATGGTGTCATTGAATATGCATTGAATTTAGGACATCATGTTTGTTTGACGATGCCAAGAAAAGAATTGGTTATAGAATTAGCAAAGAGAATTCAAAAACAATTTTTTAATATTCAGCCCATTCTTGTTTATGGAGGACATACAGAGTGTTTAGAAGGACAATTTATTATTTGTACAACACATCAGCTGTATCGGTATCCACGAATGTTTGATTTATTGATTTTAGATGAGTATGATGCTTTTCCATATCGTGATAATGAAGTTTTGGAAAATATATTAATGAATAGTATAAAGGGAAATTATGTGTTTATGTCTGCAACGATTGAAAGTGGAGATGTACAAGTCTTACAAAGGTTTCATCATCAACCATTACCAATTCCTACTTGTAAGGTAATGGGAAACTTTATGATGTTGTGTCATCTTGTTTATCAATTAAAAAAGTATCAAAAAGATAAAAAACCGGTATTTCTTTTTGTACCACGTATTGAAATGACAAGACAAGTACAAAAATTTCTTAAATTCTTTTCTATTAAAAGTCACTGTGCTACATCAAAAGAAAAAAATATTCATCAATCATTAGAAATGATTAAATCCCATGAAATAGATGTTATTGTATGTACAACAGTTTTAGAAAGAGGAATGACTGTTGAAAATGTACAAGTTATTATTTTACATGGTGAACATCCCCTTTTTGATAAAGAAACACTTATTCAAATAGCAGGGCGAACAGGGCGAAAAGTACCCTATACAAATGGAGATATTATCATTTATACAAATAGACAAACGAAGGCTATTAAAGAATGTATCAAGGATCTTCAACAAAGCAATGCCTTATCTGCCATAAAGAGTTAAATCAACAACAAGATCTTTTTCACTTGGTGAATAATTCTTCTCTTTGTTTAAGCTGTATAAGAAAATTTAAAATAATAAATAGTGATATAAGGATTCAAGGATATCATGTCAAGGTTTTATATGAATACAATGATTTTTTTAGACAACTCCTTTTTCAATATAAAGCATTAGATGATTATGCTTTAAAAGATTGTTTTATAGAATCATTTCAAGAATTAAAAAGGACCTACAAAAATTATATCATTGTTGTTATTCCTAGTAGTCAAAAAGATAATAAAAGACGTGGCTTTTGTCCTAATGTTGAAATTGTTAAGACATTTTCTCAACATATTTTTACAGGTTTGTATAAAAAAGAAGACTACAAACAGACAAAACAAAAAGATCGAAGCCAAGTAAAGAAAATATTATCTATTAAAGAGGGAAATCTTCTTTATAAGAAGAATGTTTTAATATTTGATGATGTGATGACTTCATCAAATACTTTACAAGCAGCATTTCAGCAAGTAGAAAAATATCACCCTAAACAAATAAAAGCATTAGTATTGGCTTGCCCTCATATTGATTATTTTAAAAAATAATCAATTCTATTGTAGACACTAAGAAAACCACTAACCAATAGTAAGGGTAAGCTTTATGCTTTTGCTAGAAATGTTTTTTATTACTTTTTCAACAAATATGTAAAATAGTGTGAACTATTTGACAATAGATGATGACATTTTTTTGTTATAAATGACATCGTAAAATTTATTTGTCGAATGAAAATGATAACTTTTTTATAAAATATTAAATATACTGAAATAGACAAGGAAAGGATGATGAAAGTGCAAGGAAGAGTCAAATGGTTTAATGCCGAAAAGGGATTTGGATTTATTGATCGAGGAGAAGGAAAAGATGTCTTTGTTCATTATAGCCAAATTGTTCAAAATGGATATAAAACACTTAATGAAGGCGAATTAGTTGAGTTTGAATTATATCAAAGCGAACGCGGTATGCAGGCAAAACATGTCGTAAAAATCTAGAGATAATCTCTAGATTTTTATTTTAAGTAGGGATATTTAAATTTTGCTTTTAATAATCACAATTATTTGATATAATTAAACTTGATTACAAGCGTAAAAGGAGCGTGTATGTATGGCTAGTAGAAAGCAAGAAATAAGAAAAGAAATTAAAAAGAAAAACGCTAAATTAGGAATCGATGTTGAAGCAGCTAAAAATATTGTTGATTTACAAGATCAACAAGGCGAAAATATACATGTTGATGATTTTAAAAATCAAGAATATACAGGAGAAGTTCTTCCATTTTCTACAACACCACAAAAAACGAAAAAGGGTTTTGTTTCAAGAATTAAAGGTGATTTTTGATGATGAAAGAAAACAACTTAAAAAATTAGACCGTGTTGCTGAAAACATTATTGCTTTAGAAACTCAATATGCAGCAATGTCTGATGAAGAATTAGCTAATCAAACAAACATCTTAAAACAAAAATTAGAAGATGGAAAAGAATTAGATGATATTTTAGTTGAAGCTTTTGCAACTGTACGTGAAGCTGCATGGCGTCAAATTCATTTAAAAGCTTTTAAAGTTCAATTAATGGGTGGTATTGCATTACATAATGGTGATATTGCTGAAATGAAAACAGGTGAAGGTAAAACATTAACTTCTATTTTCCCAGTTTATTTAAATGCATTAACTGGAAAAGGAGTTCATGTTATTACTGTTAATGACTATTTGGCTGAACGTGATGCTAGAAATAATGGTAAAGTATTAGAATTTTTAGGATTAACAGTTGGATTAAATAAAAGAGAATTAACACCTCAACAAAAACAAGAAGCACATGGTTGTGATGTTACTTATACAACAAATGCTGAATTAGGTTTTGACTATTTAAGAGACAATATGGTTACTTCAATGGAAGATAAAGTATTAGTTAAAGGACTTAACTATGCTTTGATCGACGAAGTTGACTCTATTTTAATTGATGAATCAAGAACACCATTGATTATTTCAGGTGGTAAGAAAAATACAGCTGCTTTATATTTACAAGCAGATCGTTTTGTTAAATCATTAATTGCTGAAAAAGATTATGAAGTTGATATTGAAACAAAAACTGTTTCATTAACTCCAAAAGGAATCGAAAAAGCAGAAAAAGGATTTAAGATTGATAACTTATATGATATTCAACATACTTCATTAGTTCATCATATCAATCAAGCATTAAAAGCAAACTATGCGATGACTCGTGATGTTGAATATATGATTGCGACAGATGATGGTACAAGAGATATTCGTAATGCAAAAATCATGATCATTGATCAATTTACTGGACGTGTTATGCCAGGTCGTGCTTATTCTGATGGGTTACATCAAGCAATTGAAGCTAAAGAAGGTGTTCCAATTAAAGAAGAAACAGAAACAAGAGCAACAATCACATATCAAAATTTCTTCAGACTATTTAATAAATTAGCAGGGATGACTGGTACTGCAAAAACAGAAGAAGAAGAATTTATGATGATCTATAACATGCGTGTTATTGAAATTCCAACAAATAAACCGGTTATTCGTGATGACCGTAATGATAAGATCTATTCTACAAAAACAAATAAATTTAAAGCATTATGTGATGAAGTTGTTGCAAGACATGCTTATGGTCAACCAATTCTAATTGGGACTGTATCGGTTGAAACTTCAGAAATTTTATCAAAAATGTTAGATAAAAGAGGAATTAAACATAATACATTAAATGCGAAAAACCATGCTAAAGAAGCTGAAATCATTGCAAGAGCAGGTCAAAAAGGTGCGGTGACAATCGCTACAAACATGGCTGGTCGTGGTACTGACATTAAACTTGGTAAAGGTGTACCTGAAATTGGTGGTTTAGCAGTTATTGGTTCTGAAAGACATGAATCTAGACGTATCGATAATCAGTTACGTGGACGTTCTGGACGTCAAGGTGACCCAGGATATTCTGTATTCTATGTTTCGTTTGATGATGAATTAATGCAAAGATTTGCTGGTGAAAAATTACAATCATTTAGTAATTATTTAGATGATGATATGGCTATTGAAAATAAAATGGTTTCAAAAGCTATCGAAAATGCACAAAAACGTGTTGAAGGTCAAAACTTTGATTCACGTAAACATATTCTTGAATATGATGATGTTATGAGACAACAACGTGAAATTATGTATAAAGAACGTGATGAAATCATGTCATTAGATAATTTAGATGATATTATCAAAGGTATGTTCAATCAAGCAATTGAAATGACAATCAATAGATGTACAACTCATGGTAAACATGATGAAGTTGATGTGGATGCTGTTTTAGATTTTGTAGCTAAAAATTATATGTTACTTGCTGAAATTGATGCTAAGAATAAAGATGTTGTTAAAAATGATTCTAAGAAATTATTAGAACTTTAACAGAAATTTGCTTCTCTCAGTATCAAATGAGATTAAATAAAGATATTGATCATGCAAAAATCGTTAATTATGAAAGAAGTGTTTTATTAGGAGTTATTGATTATACTTGGATCAATCATATTGATGCAATGACTAAACTTAGAAATGGTATTTATTTACGTGCGTATGCACAAAAGAATCCACTTTCTGAATATACAGAAGAAGCGTTCTATATGTTTGAACAAATGAAACTTTCTATTGTTGATATGATTTCTAAAAATATTGTGCATATGGGTATTCGTCCTGGTAGTTCAGCAGAAGAAAATATTCCTCATTTAAAATTAGAAGTAGAATTTAAATAATGGAATTATATGAAATAAAAAATGGGCTTGATAAAGCCCATTTATTAATAGACGAATATAGAAAATCTGCACAAATTGATGAAAAATTAAGAGAAATAGAAGGTCTTTCATATCAAACAATGCAAGATGGCTTTTGGGATGATCCAACAAAAGCTAAAAAAATCTATGACGAATTAAATGATATGAAAAAAATTACTGATGAATATGAAAGTCTTTGTCAATCATTAAATTCATTAGATGAAACATATACATTAGTTAAAGAAACGGATGATCAAGAATTTCAAACTATTTTAGAAAGTGATTATCAAGATTTTGAACAAAGAATGAGTGAATTTGAAAAAATTTTACTTTTATCTGGAAAGTATGATAGTGCTAATGCCATCGTAGAAATTCATCCAGGTGCAGGAGGGACAGAAAGCCAAGATTGGGCAGAAATGTTGTATCGTATGTACCAAAGATATTGTTCATCGAAAAATTTTAAAATAGAAGTTTTAGATTATTTAGATGGAGATGTTGCAGGTATTAAATCAGTTACTTTCTTGGTTAAAGGAAAATATGCTTATGGACATTTAAAGGCTGAAAAAGGTGTTCATCGACTTGTTAGAATATCTCCATTTGATTCTTCCAAAAGACGTCATACTTCATTTGCATCCATTGATGTTATTCCTGAATTAGATGATACAATTGAAATTGACATTAAACCAGAAGATTTAAGAATTGATACTTATCGTGCAAGTGGAGCAGGTGGACAACATATTAATAAAACAGATTCAGCAGTTAGGATTACCCATATTCCTACAGGAACAGTCGTTACTTGTCAAAGTCAAAGAAGCCAAATTCAAAATAGAGAACAAGCGATGATGATGTTAAAAAGTAAGTATTGCTTTAATGGAAGAAAAACAAGCAAAAGAATTAAAAGAAATACAAGGTGAGCAGAAGGAAATTGCTTGGGGTTCACAAAATTCGTTCTTATGTTTTACATCCATATTCTTTAGTAAAAGATAATCGTTCATTATATGAGTCTAATAATCCTAAAGATGTTTTAGATGGAAACTTAGATGATTTTATTTATGCATATTTGAAATCTCGTATACAGGAGGGTGGTCATGAAGAATAAATTTTTAAAAAAATGTTTAGAAATTGCTGTGATTGTTATTGGTAATGCTATTCTAGCATTTGGAATTTGTGCTTTCATTACCCCTCACGGGATTATTGTTGGTGGCGCTTCTGGGTTAGGATTAATTGTCAAACAAATAACAGGAATTCCTTTATCGCTTGTTGTTTATGTAATCAATATTATTATGTTTATTGCAGGCTAATTTTTTTCTAGGAAAATCTTTTGCAGCTAAACATTATAAGTACAATATTTTCCCAACATTTTAACTAATATTTGAAAATACTCCGGGGGTTACACATCTTACAAATGATTTACTCTTATCCTCTGTTTATGCAGGAATTTTTGTAGGTGGAGGATTAGGACTTGTTTTAAGAATAGGAGCAAGTACCGGAGGAATGGATATACCACCATTAGTTCTAAATAAAAAAACAGGTATTTCTACGACTGTACTTATTAATGGCTTTGATTGTATTATCCTAGCTTTACAAGTTCCTTTTTCAAATGTTGAACAAATTCTTTATGGTATTTTAGTTGTTTTGATTACTGCTTTGGTCATGGATAAAATGATTTTATTAGGTGAATCTAAAATTCAAGTATTGGTCATTTCACCAAAAATGGAATGAGGTTCAAAGTATGCTTTATGATCAAATAGATCGAGGATGCACGCTTATGAATATTACCACAGGTTATAAAAAACAAGATATGTATGCGGTGATGTCTGTTGTCAGCCGCCGAGAATTAGTGACACTTACCAATGAAAATTTTAAAAATTGATGAGGCAGCATTTATTATTACAAATGAGACACATAATGTAAGAGGAAGAGGATTTACATTACCTAATATAGATTTATAAAAAAAAGTGCTATTTTCTTAGCACTTTTTTTAGTAAATGTGTTTTACGTAAAGTTTTTTACGTTTTCTTTTTTTATCGTTTTGTATATGTGATTGATAAATAAGAGATTCAAGTTTTCTTTTTTTATCTAGAATTTCTTTTTCTTCAGTCTTTTTTCTTTCTAATTCTATGTGTTGATGATAATCAATCGCATATTGCCTTACAGTTTGTCTTAAAGAATTTAAATCATCATCCTTTTTTAAATGTTGATTTTGATGATCGACATCAACATAAAGTTCTACATAACCACATTTAGGACAGTAACATGATTTAATTTCTTTATGTTCTTTATTGAATTGATCTTTTTTTATAATTAATTCTAGATAGCTTAAAGTATTGATTCCTTTGTCTTTTACATAACAATTGGTAGATAGTTCATTATTGCATCTAGGGCATATTCTTTTCATTTAGCCACTCCTTCAATAAACATATTATAACATGAAAAAACATAATTAATAGACTCAATATTCAAACAAAAATTACAAATTGTGCTATAATACTCCTGGGAGCTGAATAGAAATGATAAAACTAACAAATGTTACAAAAATTTATAAAACAGGAGTAAGAGCACTTAATAATGTAAATCTTACAATTGAACCTGGAGAATTTGTATATGTTATCGGTACAACTGGTGCAGGAAAATCTACTTTTATTAAGTTATTATATCGTGAAGAAAAACCAACTTCAGGAAAAGTTGAAGTTGTAGGACAAGATGTTTCAAAAATTAAAAATAGTAAAGTACCTATTTTAGAAGAAATATAGGTGTTGTTTTTCAAAATTTTAGATTATTACCTAAAAAAACAGTTTTTGAAAATGTTGCCTATGCCTTATGAAGTTATTGATACAACCACGTGTTAAGAAATTAGAAGACGATGTAAGAGCAACTTAGAGCTTGTTGGTTTGGAAGATAAGGTCAATGCTTTCCCTCATGAAATTATCAGGTGGATCAACAACAAAAGAGTTGCAATTGCTAGAGCAA
>ENA-OPYX01001501-OPYX01001501.1-human-gut-metagenome-genome-assembly--contig:-NODE-1501-length-12175-cov-4.635126_pt1 | contig 12175 bp, 9 predicted proteins | sample MGYA00242639_ERZ504486 | MGnify/ENA primary metagenome ERZ504486 (study PRJEB26092, sample SAMD00036296) | human gut metagenome | host: Homo sapiens | study: EMG produced TPA metagenomics assembly of... | reverse complement strand
GCTGCTGATCGAGGGCTATAATACCATGTATGAAATCACACAATCCATACTGGAAAGAGGCATTACGAACATAGGCTTTATTGGCGATATCCATTACGCGATCACGAACAAAGACCGGTATATTGGTTTCTGCCATTGCCTGAAAGATCATAATATTCCCTTAAATCCAGCCATCTGTCACACGGATCCCATTGGTATTTTCTCATATCATAATGATCTGTATGCCTTTTTGGATTCTATCCCGGAACTTCCACAGGCTTTCATTTGCGCAAGTGACTATATTGCCCATTTTCTTCACCTGTACCTGACAGAACATCCGGAGCGTATTCCAAACGGTATTATCCTCACCGGATTTGACGGAAGCAATGAATATACGAACATCAACGGACTTCTCACAACCGCTTACGTTCACACCAGCCTTCTGGGAAAAAGACTTTCTTTACAGATCATCTATCGAATGGATCATCCTGATGCGCCCTTCGAGCTGACATATATCAGCCCTGAAATTGTGTACCGGGATTCTATCGTAGACTGACCTTTCAAATTCTGTTCATCATCTTTCATAGCAATGTTATCAAAAGTTAACAGAGTTGTTTGTTATGTTTAAATAAATTAAGCAGATAGCTCAAAAATTTAAACTTATATTTGTGAACTATAGAGAAAAAGCACAAAATACAACATAAAAAGTTGACATTGATAACAAAAACGGATAACTTTATGATAACATATTATTAACAAATGATAAGGCGAGTTAAAAAATATGTTTAAGAAGTAACACTATGAAAAGACGGTGGGAGAAAAAAGAAAGGAAATGTTTTATGAAAAACAAAGTTTTAGGAAGAAGATGCATTGCCATTTCTCTGGCAGCAGCATTATCTGCAGGCTTAACAGCCTGTGGCAGCACAGGGGGTGACACACAAGCTGCCACGACGGAAACAACTCAAATAACAGAAACAGCTCAGACGGCGGAGAGAATTTATTCTCTTACGGAAGAGAATGAAAATCAGGAGCTTACGATGGCGCGTCAGCCGGAATCCTCTTACTGGTTTCCATCTGAACTTTTAAGCTGGGATGCAAAAACAGATGAAGATTTGCGTTTCAATGTAAGTACCGTCCCCCTTTCAGAGCGCGCCGCAAGAGAACATTTGCAGACAGTAAACTCAACTCAGAACAAAGAAACAAATATCATGGCAATTTCCATTATGAACAGCAGTACCAGTGGAAACCCGCCTCATGGTCTGAATAAAGTGAATGCAAATACTTTCACCTACTGGCAGTATGTGGATACGCTGGTTTACTGGGGTGGTTCTTCCGGAGAAGGTCTCATTGTACCGCCAAGCCCTGACGTTGTAGATGCAGCACATAAAAATGGCGTAAGAGTTCTTGGAACTGTTTTCATGCCTCAGACCGCACATGGCGGTAAAATGGAGTGGTTAGAAGACCTGCTTGTAAAAAATGAAGATGGCTCTTATCCGGTAGCAGACAAACTCATTGAAGTTGCGCAGACTTATGGTTTTGAGGGCTGGTTCATGAACCAGGAAACCGAAGGAACCGATGAAGAACCGCTGACTGCAGACCATGCGGCGCGCATGCAGCAATTTATCCAATATTTCAAAGAGCAGGCACCGGACCTGGATCTGGTCTACTATGATTCCATGACCGTGGACGGCAAAATGGATTGGCAGAATGCATTGACAGAAGAAAACCTGGCTTATCTTGTGTCTGAAGACGGAGACCCCGTCGCCGATGCAATGTTTTTAAATTTCTGGTGGACTTCAGACACCCTTGCCGATCAGGAACTTCTGAAGAAGTCTGCCGCGCTTGCTTCCGAAAACGGTATTAACCCTTATGATCTCTATGCGGGTGTAGATATCCAGAGCGAGGGCTATAATACGGAAATTAAATGGGATTTATTCGAAAATGAAGAAGGCGGGACCTATACTTCACTGGGACTTTACTGTCCAAGCTGGGCTTATACTTCTGCTGATACGATCCAGAATTTCTGGAAACAGGAAAATAAACTCTGGGTCAACTCCATGGGTGATCCATCCGCAGATGTCAAAAAACTCAGTAACACACAGTGGAAAGGCATTTCTTCTTATATAGTAGAGCGTACACCTTTGACATCTCTTCCGTTTGTAACAAATTTCTCTACAGGGAATGGTTACAGTTTCTTTAAGAACGGCAGCCAGATAAGCTTACTTGACTGGAACAACCGCAGCATCGCAGATATTATGCCAACCTACCGTTATATTATTGAAAACGGTAACGGCAATAAATTAAGTGCTGATCTGGATGTAGCAGATGCTTACTATGGTGGAACAAGCCTCATTTTAAGAGGCAATATGGCAAAGGATACCTCTTCCACAATTAAGTTATATGCTGCAGAACTTACCGCTGCAGACAATATGATCTATACGACTGCTGCAAAGGCAAAGGGAACAGAAATTACTTTAAATGCGGTACTTGAATTAGAAGATGGTTCTGTTGTGACATTAGAGGGTGACCAGAACGTCGGTGAGGAATGGACCGTTGTCTCTTATGATACTTCTTCTATCATAGGAAAGACGATCAAATCCATCTCTTATGAGATAACTTCTGCTGAAGATGTGAGCGGACTGCAGTTACGTTTCGGTAACATCACAATGATGGAGGCAGATTCCGAAGAAAATGCAGCCGTAAGCAATCTGGAAGTATTAGATTCCGAGTTTGATGAAGATGGAATGTATGCAGGTGTACGTCTTGCGTGGAGTTCAGATATAGCTGCTGATTATTATGAAGTTTACCGTGTGAATCAGGATAATTCCAGATCCCTGCTTGGCGTATCCAACACAACCAGTTTCTATATCAACACACTTCCCCGTACAGATGATACCAACAAGTCTGCCTTTGAGGTCGTTCCAGTCAATGCAGCCTTAGAAGAGGGAAACAGTGCACAGGTCGTTATGGATTGGCCAGACAACAGTCTGCCGAAAGCAGATTTTGCAGCAGATGTAACACTGGCTGCACCAGGTACGAAGATTACTTTTGAAAGTTTATGCTCTGCAAATACAGAAACCGTAAACTGGACATTTGCAGGAGCAGATATCGAAACAGCAGAAGGCGAGAGCGTATCGGTATCTTATCCAGAAGAGGGCATCTACAGTGTTAAGGTAACAGCGGTGAATAAGGCTGGAAGCATTGAGAAAGAAAAAGAAGGCTATATTGTTATCACCTCAGATGCAGCAGATGGTCTTGTACTTCTTTCCCAGGGAGCAGGAACCGAAGCAGACGCATATGTAAATGAAAACGAAGCGCCGGAGTTTGCGGTAGATGGCGATGTTTCGACGAAATGGTGTGCAACAGGAGCTGCACCTCATGAAATTACCCTTGATTTAGGCGAAGTGAATACCGTAAGTGCAGTTGACATTTTCCATGCAGAAGCAGGTGGCGAGAGTGCAGACATGAACACGAAATCTTATACCATTCTTGTCAGCCAGGATGGAAATAGTTTTGAAGAAGTATACAGCGTGACAAAAAATACAAATGGCACGACGCACAATGCATTTACACCAAAAGACGCACGGTATGTGAAACTCGTAGTAAATAAACCTACACAGGGAAGCGACAGTGCTGCGCGTATTTATGAGATTGAAGTTTATGGAATAAAATAATTTAAACTCTGTAAACACAAAAGGACTGGCATTGCTGAATTTTTATCAGCTTACTGCCAGTCCTTTTTTGTGCGTCATCTCTGTTTATGCTCTCCATCCGATCGTCCGGATCTCATGTTTTCCTAATACGATTTCATTCTCTTCTTTCTGTAGCTGGTCTTTTTCCAACAGATCATAGGTATAAACTTCAGGCTGTGAGACAGAAACCGTCGTCTCTTCATCCGAAAGATTGCAGAAGCGCAAAATCACATCCCCGGTCAGCATACTGTGTTTTAATGCTGTCGGAACTGCCTGTAAATGTTTCATTTCTACAAACCGGTAAGTCTGTGGCAGGGTTCCCGCCTGTCTTTCCATTCCCGCGGTCTGCCAGTCTGTCTGGAACTGGTATGCCTCCTCGTAGGAATGATAAAGTTCCTCCCCTGCGCCATGCGGGATGATCTCATATTCCGTGGTCTTTTCGCCCAGGCACTGTGCTTCCGGTGTTAAAAATACACCCCAGTCTCCCAGCTCGCGCACACCACGGTGAAGTGTTACTGCGATCGTATTTTTTCCGTCACGCAAAATCTCATACTCTGCAAGACCTTTATTGGCGATGGTGAGTCCATATGCATCCTCATGCACATTGACAAAGCACTGCTGATGCTGGGCATTGCAAGGATTTTCCCACGTATCTGCCGGTACGTTCGGGCGCTTTGCCACCTCAAATACAGAATCTGCGTAATGGAAATCTGTATGTAATCCCGTCTCAAAAAGGACGCGCAGACGGTGGTCTTTGATCTGGTTATTGAAAGTGGTCTTTACTTTCAGTGCTTTTCCGTGCTTCTCTAAGGTATACTCTGTCACGATCTCAAATGGAACCAGATGACTGCCGCGGGATGCCTTGCGGTGTTTAAACTCTACAAGATCCTCGATCTCTCCTGCCAGCGTCTCATCGGCTGCATCCGGGAGCATCATCGTATGTTTCACACTGACCACGGCGCGGCATGCGTTATCTTCTGCCACTGTGATCTCTGCTTTCGTCCCTTTTGTCGTCACCGGTACGTCATTTACCGGGGCAAAGAAAATATATTCGTTTCCGATATCCCCGCAGTCCTCAAAGATACCAAGTCCCCTGTATACATGGTCTGTCTTTTTATCGGTCAGTTCCACAGAACCGTCCGGTTCAAAGTGTGCCTTTAAAAACTCATTTTCCAGTGTATTTTCTGCTGTGATCAATGACTCCACAGTATTGATACATTCTGCACTTGCATGTTCTGCACTCTGATGTCCCGCTGCCTCTGCCAGCACATAAGTGTCCCATCCAAATGCCGGCACACCGGCTGCCTCCATGGTAATCTTTACGCGCTTTGCAATATATGGCTGGCGGAATTTATCTTTTGGCAGATCATAGTTAAAATGATTTGCAATTTCAGTGACAACCGCCGGGATCTCTCTCCCGTCTTTGTCAAGTACGCGGTATTCCGGGAGTTTCTTTTCATGCATGCGTGCTATCACTTCGGCTAACGGTGCCTCACTGAAATACATGCGATCGGTTTCTAACTCCATCTCCACAACACCTGTGCGGTCCCAGCCGGTCGTATTGACCACGACAAATGGAATGTTTCCTTCCTTCACTGCACTGGTATTGATCTTTCCTTTCAGATAGTCCATACACATGGAAATAATGTGCAGTGCCACCTGTTCTGTCTTTTCAAAACGGGTTATCATCTCACGATGTACATCATCCACGCTGCATCCGCAGATACTGTCGTGCGGATGATTCTGCATCAGAAGTTTCCATCCATAAGCTAAACAGATCCTGCGGATATTCCATCCCCTCTTTTGCCGCAATCGCAGCGAGCGGTTCTGCCACTTTCTCAAACAGCATCTCACAGCGGACATTCCACTGTTTGATATAAATGCGGGAGGATGCTGTGTTCGCTAACGTATACCATCCATCCGTCTTCTGGCTGCGCAGTTCGCCCGTGATCATGTTCAGATCGTCCGGCAGTTCCTTTTTTATCTGCTCCACATAACCGGTGAAATCAGAATGTACGAAATCCACATCCGGGTACAGCGCATTTGCCGTGCGGATGGCAGCTGACAGATCCGTCTGTACCGGCTGATGATCACAGCCATTCATGAATAAAAGCTGGTCCGTACCGGCATAACGCACAGCATCTGCAAGTTTTTTATCCCAGTACACTTTTGACTTTTCTTCTTCCACCGGCACTTCTGCGCCGTTGTTGTACCAGTTTGCAAATAAAATGCCAAGCACCGCAGAACCGTCTGCTGACTGCCAGTTCATCTCAGAATAGGCAGACTCATAGGCGTCGGCCGTCTGATTATTAAATCCGGTCGGTTTTACACCTCTTCCGAATACTGCCGTGTCAATGCCCGCCTTCTTTAAAAGCTGCGGTGCCTGCCCCACATTTCCAAAGGAATCCGGAAAGTATCCTGTTTTTGTCCACTTTCCGCCAAATTCCTGTGCAAGTTTATAACCCATCTGTAAGTTTCTGACATTCGACTCACTGCTTGTCAGAAATTCATCCTGCAATACATACCATGGACCAATTGCAATCCTGCCATCCCCGATCAATTTCTGCAGACGTGCACGGTTTTCGGGGCGTACCTGAAGATAATCTTCCAGCATGATGGTCTGTCCATCCAGATGAAAATATTTATATTCTTGATCTTTCTCCATAGTATCGATCAGTGTATCCATCATTTCAATATAAAGCATATGATGTTTTTCATATGGAAGATACCATTCTCTGTCCCAGTGTGTATGAGAAATAATATGCGCCTTTTTCATAGTGCTCTCCATTCCTGCCCATTTAGGACATTATAAAAATCTCTGCTTCTGCCTGTTTCCATTGATATCCCATATTTATGCACAGGCACAGATATCTTTTTAAATCAAAGGGTTACTTTCTGTCCGCAATAGTCCAGTACCAGTTCACAAAATACGGAATTTGCCCATGAAAACCACGGACGTGTAAATTCTTCCGGGTGATCCACATGAAATGACTCATGTACCAGATTGGTCTCCGCATCACAGTCTGCGATCATCTCAAGCATTTTTAATTTTTCCTCCTTGGAATCAGAGGTAAGTCCCTGCATTGCCAGTGCCATTGGCCAGATGAAACGCGTGTATGTGTGTGGGCTTCCGATTCCCTCCGCGCACTCTCCGCTGAAATAATATGGGTTCTGGTCACTTAAGATCACTTTTCTGGTGTTCTGGTATCTCTCATTTTTATTGTCGCAATAGCCATAGTATGGCATCGCAAGAAGGCTTGGCAGATTTGCATCATCCATTACAAGATACTGGCCGAAACCATCTACCTCATATGCGTAGTATTCCGTTTTCTGTGCCGGAAGGATAGCAAGTGTCTCGATCGCACTTCTCACTTCCTTTGAAAAAGCATCTGCCTCTTCTGCCAGTTTCTCATCATGGTAGATTTCACGGGCAATCTCTGCTATATTTCCAAGGATGACGGAAGCTAACATATTTGACGGGATCAGATATCCATATACACAGGCATCATCACTCGGACGGAACCCCGACCAGATCAGTCCGACGTTGCTTTTTACCAGAGCACCTTTTCCGTCCCTTGAGAGAGTATCGGTAAAACTGCAGTTTTCTCTTTCAAATGTATATGGGGAAGCATTTTCATGATCCTGTTCCGTTCGGAATACGCGGATCACGGCTTTTGCGGCTTCTAACCATTCTCCGGTAAACTGCTCCGTACATCCTGTATTCTTCCAGAGCAGATAGGAAAGCTGTACCGGATAGCATAAGGAATCGATCTCATATTTCCGTTCCCACAGCTCCGGTTTCATATCCGTCTTGTCATGATCCCAGCACTGTCCGTCGCCATTTTCATTAAATGCATTGGCATATGGATCTAAAAGAATGCACTGCATTTGTTTTTTGATCAGCCCGCATACCAGTTCCACAAGTTCCGGTTCTTCCTTTGCAAACAATAAAAACGGGCGGAGCTGACATGCCGAATCACGCAGCCACATAGCAGGAATATCCCCCGTGATCACAAATACTGTATCATTTTCTTTTATTTTAATCGTTGTCTGAAGCGTATTCGAAATGCACTTTTCAAACATGACCGCGATCTTGCTGTCTGCACCAAATTTTTCTTTTACAAGAGCAACCGTACGCTCGATCGCTGCATAATTCTCTTTTATTTTCATCTTAATCTCCCTTCTTGTACTGTCTTTTTCACACGAATCTCCTGCTTTATAGAATCCCCGATATCTGATAGGGAATTATAATATCCTCGTTCTGTTTCTTTCCGGTTGTAATTTCCTCCAAAAGTGTGACTGCCTGCTGTCCCATCGCAAATTCATTCTGCCGCACATGGATAAAATCATCCTGCTCATAGATCTCATCAATGCCATCAAATACAGCAATCTTTTTTGAAATCCCATGCTCTTTTAAATATTTCGAAAAAAGCACCCCGATCCGGTATTCAGCGGCAATATATGCCGTACATTCCCTGTTTTTTTCCAGGATCTCTGCAATCTGCGCATAATCAAATTCCCGACATTCTTTTTCAATATCCTCTGGAATGTGGTTATATTTTTCAAGTTTTGCAAATGTCCCATTGGCATCTTCATATTTGAGCATACAATGAGCAAATCCTTCGTAGCGCTCATGGATCGTTGTCGTCGTAACGGACGCATGCGTCAGAAAACAGATTTTTTTATGCCCCATTGCGATAAGTATTTTGGTAACTTCGTTCGCCGCTTCATAATTATCTGTTCTGACACACGGGATTGAAATGCCCTGCATCCTCCGGTCCATAAGCACCAGCGGATACCCGTTCAGTGCCAGTTCTAACACCTTACTGTTATAATTATCCCCCTGTGCGCAAAGAAGCAGAATACCTTTTACTCCCGCACGGATTGCTGCGTCGATCGCCTGTTTTTCCTTTTCGATACTTCCATAAGTACACTTAAACAAAAGATCTGACTGTCTCCTGTCACATTCGCTCTCAATCCCCTGCAAAAGCCGTGTGCCAAAATCGCTTCCAAACCCATCGAATATTACACCGATCCGCTGATTGGCAGTCCCCCGGCTCTCCTTTTTCATCTCCACAGCAGCAGCCGGACTGCACACAAAAGAACCTCTTCCCGGCTCTCTGCTGATCTTTTTTTCCTTTGCCAGCATATCCATCGCCTTTTTCGCTGTAATACGGCTTACCCCATAAAGCTCTGCTGACTCTTTCTCCGATGGCAGCCGGTCTCCCGGCTGGTAATCTCCATTCTGTATTTTTGCAAGCAGATCCGCATAGATCCGCTCATACATAATTGTTTTTCCCATTGCCGCCTCCGTTAATCTTTCTGTGACACTGCGCATTGCAATTTTACACTACCAGATTTGCTGCTCCAATGATCCCAGCATCATTTCCAAGTGCAGAGGTCACGATGTCGGCAATATATCCATGACTGCCACCGAAACACATATCTTTCACCAGATCCTTAAGCGGTGCGGTCAGATTTTCTTTCTGCGCAGCAACTCCTCCGCCAAGGATCACCTTTTCCGGCCGGAACGTATTGATCACATTTGCAATTCCGCATGCGAGGTAACCCTCATATTCTTTTATAACTTCCATGCCAGCTTCATCTCCGGCTTTTGCGGCGTCAAACGGAATCTTACCATTCATCTGTTCCAGGTCATTTTTACACATCTCATTCATGACAGATTCCGGGTGCTCTGCTGCCTTTTCCCGTGCGATCCGAAGAAGTGCAGACGCAGAGGCATATGCTTCCAGGCAGCCTTTTCTTCCACAGGTACAGCGAACGCCATCATGGTGTATAGACAAATGTCCTAACTCACAGCCTCCCGGCATCCCACCGCGAAAAATCTTTTTATCCAGGATCACTCCACTGCCCACACCCGTTCCAAGTGTCAGAAGAACTGCATTTTCTGCACCTTCTGCCGCACCGGCATATACTTCTCCCAGTGCCGCAGCGTCCGCATCATTGGCAATTTCAATTCCCACATCCAGATGTTTTTTCAGTTCTTCTACGATTGGTACATTTTCCCAGCCAAAATTATTAGAATACAGGATTACTCCCCGCTTTGCGTCGATCGTTCCCGGACTTCCAATTCCGATCCCCTCACACTGTTCCAATGTCATGCCTGCATTTTCAAGCATCTGTTGTACGGCATCTGCCATGCGTTCCACCAGCATCTGATACGGCACCGTCAGATCGGTTGGAATTGTGATTCTCCCAATAATCTCATTTTCCTCATTTACCAGCCCCATTTTGATGGACATACCGCCCATATCGATCCCCAGTTTCATTTTTTCCTCCTTTTTATATGTCATTTATATATCATTTGCATATTATTTATATTTATTAATATATCATATCCAAATCGAATATATCATTTTGTTGTGTATTTGTAAAGACAAGACTTACACGCAACGGAAAATTACTGCTCACCATGTTCCCAACGAAAAAAAACATCTGCTTTCTCCGTTTCATGCGGAAAAAGCAGATGTTTTTCTGTCAGAAGCAGTTACTATTTCCCTGCCTCTTCCAATATCTGTTTCTGTACTTTTTTGCTGAAACCGTGCAGTACGGTATCATACGCAAAATCTATCATATTATAAAGTTCCTTCTCCGGGAAATCATCCAGATAGATCGTATTCCAGTAAGGTTTCTGAACCTTCGAACAATGATATCCCTCCACGATTTTATCCGGGTAGACCATCCGGTAAAACTGTGCGGCATCCGCTGTGCATTTTAATGTAATTTTATAGTTTCCCTCATCCGGATATAACTGCGCAAATATTTTATCATTCAGTTTGTAGCAGACCGGCACTTTCCCAAACGGGTATGCTTCACATGCCTTATGCTTACTGAGACAATATGCTTTGATATCTTCTGCCGTCATGATTTTCGCCTCTTACTTCTGTTTTTCTCTTATCTTTCATTACTTGAGATATTCGATCAATTCCTCACAGCGTGTCATGGTAAGTTCTGCTGACTTATCATAATAAGCTGCTGTTCCAGCACTTCCATCCCCATACTCATCCGAAGCAGCCTTTGCTTTTGCTTCTTTATCTGCGATCCAGGTCCGCTGTTCTTCAAGTATTTTCTGATACGCGTTCTCATCCGTATCATTCTTTATGAGATTCCAGATATAATTCAGACACTCATCCATGACCTCATATCTTTTTTGGGAATCATCGTTTATCTCACTCTGTGACTCCGCTTTATCGATCTCATCCGTCCAGTATTCATAACTTGACTTATAACTCTCAAAAGTCGTCTGTGCATCCTCTAATGGGGACAGTTTCTTATAAGAATAGATTCCCTCTTCCTGTCCCTCATTTACAAGTGCCACCATCGTAAGCTCTGTATCACTTTTGTTTGCCATGGAAAGCCAGGAATATGCCTCTTCCGAAATTTCGCTGACCGGTGTTCCCTCCATATAGACCAGAAAAGTATCTGTACCAGTCAGTCCATATGCATCTGAATAAACATACTTTGTTCCATCTTTGATCTCTTCCCTGCCAAATTCATTTTCCTGATAGGAAATATCCGCAAGTGTCATCCGGTAACAATGGTCATTCACCGGTGTCAGATCTTTAAAATGTCCATCGAACACGCTTATATACACGGTTCCGTTTCATAGCCGTCCCCGGTAACTCCCATATCGGAATCATGATATTCACCACTGAAATGACCGTCGGAATCAATGGTAAATCCGTAGCCCATCCACCCGCGCCACTGCAAAACTCGAACTGATATTCTGCAAGATCCGCAAATGTAAGCCCCTCGGTGTTTTTCTGTTCCTGTGCCGCTTTTTGGGCACTCTCCTCTGTGTCTGTATTACTGTCTGCATTATTCTCTGTGGATGCATCTTCCGTATCTGCATTTTCCTCTGTAGCTGATGTTTTCCGGGTACTGTTTTCCGCAGCGTCAGACTGCTGTAATGCACTGTTTTCATTCGATGCCGCTGCACCTGAACTGTTTATATTTCCATTTCCACATGCTGCCACACCGATCAGGAATGCTGCAGTTATAATAGATAATGCCGCTTTTCTCTTCAACTGAATTGCCCCTTTATCTACTTTTCTTTTCTAATTCCCATTGTAATTCCTGCTTACATATTCTTTAATTGGCTCGCTGTCCTCCGGCATTCTGCATCCAACGATGAATTCCCCCTCATTGTTGGAGCTTCGGATCACGCAGCCGGTCAGCGGCTTATTTCCGATCACTGCAAAATCTTTCACATCCAGCTGGACATTTCTGCCTTTCTGGCTTGCAAAAATCATTGTCACGCACGGAAAATGCAAAACCGTTTGCACTGATATTTACCATTTTTCCCGGAATATGTTTTATCTGTTCCCTCTAAGCGGATGGTACATGCATTAGAGATCGGCATACGAGGATATTTTCTTCGGTATATACCTTCGGATTGGATTCAATATGCAGTTTATACTGACCTTTTTCCACCCTGTCTGACCGGATGGATCTCAATGTCATCCCAGTAATACAAGACATTG
>ENA-OPYX01001500-OPYX01001500.1-human-gut-metagenome-genome-assembly--contig:-NODE-1500-length-12181-cov-3.386594_pt1 | contig 12181 bp, 9 predicted proteins | sample MGYA00242639_ERZ504486 | MGnify/ENA primary metagenome ERZ504486 (study PRJEB26092, sample SAMD00036296) | human gut metagenome | host: Homo sapiens | study: EMG produced TPA metagenomics assembly of... | reverse complement strand
CCCACTGCTCGGCGGCGAAATCGGGCCGTTCCCGCTTCTGCACCGGGCGGACGCCGCCAGCGGGTCGCGTTTGATGGGGCCGTAGGTGCGCTCAAAAATTTTCAGCAGTTCGGCGTCCTCTTCCAGCGTAGCAGCGGTAAGCCGCCATCCGGCGGGGACGGGCCGCGGTCTCTTCTGCTGCCGGGGCGGTGTGGCCCCAGCCGCTGTCCACGTGCATATGGCTGCGCACCTGCTCCCACGGCACCACAAAGCCCGCACCGTGGGAGCAGAACACCGAGTCAGCGGGGTTGTCCAGGTCGTGTTCCGGCTCATAGTCCACTGCCTCGATGACCTCCGCCGCGTTGTGGCAGGGGCGGTAGCCGTCCAACGTCAGGTTCAGGTGTCCCCTGCCCCGGGTGTAGCTGACCACCTCCATGGGGTAGCTGCGCATGGTGGCCACCGGTGCAAAACCGGTGAGGGTGGCCGTCTGGCCGTCCGGTGCCGTCTCGGGCGGGTCAAAGCTGCCCTCCATCCGCTGGACGTCGCTCATGGCGCGGCCAATGTTCTCCGCAGGCACTTCCAGCCGGAAGGAATACCACGGCTCGAGGAGCTGGGTCTTTTTGATTTGGTTTGCCATCATGAGGCCCTGCCGCACGGCGCGGTAGGTCGCCTGCCGGAAGTCGCCGCCCTCGGTATGCTTGAGATGGGCGCGGCCCGCGATGAGGGTGATCTTCATATCCGTCAGAGGCGCGCCGATGAGGACGCCGAGGTGCTGCTTTTCTTCCAGATGGGTCAGCACGAGGCGCTGCCAGTTTTTGTCCAGCTCTTCCTCCCGGCAGTTGGCGGCAAACTGCATCCCGCTGCCCCGGGGCAGTGGCTCGAGCTTCAGATGCACCTCGGCATAGTGGCGCAGAGGCTCATAATGGCCCACACCCTCGATGGCCTCGGTGATGGTTTCCTTATATAATATGCCGCCGGAGTCGAACTCCACGTCCAGCCCGTACCGCTCGGCCAGCAGGCTCTTGAGCACCTCGAGCTGAATCTCGCCCATGAGCTGGACGTGTATCTCTCCCAGCGTCTCGTTCCAGACGACATGGGAGCCTGAGGTTCTTCCCTCTTCCCAGACGGTGGAGCTTGCCCAATGCGGCATGAATGTCCGCGCCCTCGGGCAGACACACCCGGTAACTCAGCACCGGTTCCAGCACCGGGAGGTCGCTGTCCCGCTCGGCCCCGAGGCCGGTGCCGGGCTTCGCCCGGGTCAGTCCGGTGACGGCGCAGACCTGCCCCGGGCCGATGGCCTCTGCCAGCGTATATTTTGCGCCGGAGTAAAGCCGCAGCTGGTTGGCCTTTTCGGCCCAGGGCTCGCCGTCCGCTTCGCCGGTGAGCTGGGCTTTGACTTTCAGCTCACCGCCGGTGACGCGCAGCCAGGTCAGCCGCTCGCCCCGCTCATCCTGCGAGACTTTGAACACCCGCGCACCGAAAGCTTCCAGCGCCGGGGCGGCGCGGGTGTATTCGTCGAGGCCGGCCAGCAGCTCGTCCACACCCTGCAGTCCGCCGGCATTCTCCCTCTGCAGGGCCACGCCAAACCAGCAGGGAAAGACGTGCCGCCGGGCGATGGCCGGGATGATGTCCTCCGCCGTCAGGCTGCCCGCGTCCAGCATCTTTTCCATCAGGCGCTCGTCGCAGAGGGCCAGTGCCTCGTCCCGTTCGGCCTGCTCTGCACCGAAATCCACGAATCCGTCGCCCAGACGGCGGGAAAGCTGGCTCAGCAGCGCCTCTTTGCCCGGGCCGGGCAGGTCCATTTTATTGATGAACACGAAGGTCGGGATATGATACCGCCGCAGCAGACGCCAGAGCGTCTCGGTATGGCTCTGGACGCCGTCGGTGCCGCTGATGACCAGCACTGCGTAGTCGAGCACCTGCAAAGTGCGCTCCGTCTCGGTGGAAAAGTCCACATGGCCGGGGGTGTCCAGCAGGGTGATATTCGTACTTCCCGTTTTCAGCAGGGCCTGCTTGGAAAAGATGGTGATCCCACGCGCCTTTTCCAGCGTGTCGGTGTCGAGAAAGGCATCTTTGTTATCCACCCGGCCCAGCTTGCGGATGCTGCCCGCGCGGTAGAGCATTGCCTCGGAGAGGGTGGTCTTGCCGGAGTCTACATGGGCAAGGATGCCCACCACCAGCTGTTTTTCGCTTTTTTCTGCCATGTCCGCTGCCCTCACACTGCACCTGCGATGAGTCCGATGATGAGCAGCGCTCCGCCCAGGAGCAGATTCGAGAGCATACTGCAATAGGTGCGCTCTTCGGGTTCCAGTTCCTCGAAGGAGACGATGCGTTCATCGGCAAAATCCACGATGGACTTGGTGGAGTGGAACTTCTTCTTTTTGCCCATATCCTTAAACTCTTCGCCCAGATGATGGATGGTCACACCGTCCAGACGGAGGTAGTTCACCCACGCCCACGCCAGCAGCACAACACCCAGCAGCAGGGCCGGGGCCTGCCACATCGTGAAGGTGCCGTCGCTGACGTAGCGGTCCCACAGCAGCATCAGCACAGCCACCACCGACACCCGGGTGACGGATTTATACAAAATGGGGCGGAACATATATTTTTGATACATCGAAACCAGCTTTTTCATCCAAGGACGCTCCTTTTATAGAAGTAACATTCTTTTTTATTGTAGCATGATTTTGTGAAAAAAGATAGCCGCTTTGCGTTTTCCAACTTTCGTTGTATCCATTCGTCATCTCGTAAAAGTGCGACTTCTTTCCATTCTTTACCGTTTTTTTGCCGTCATTTTTCAGAGAAAAGCATCCGTTACTATTTTGTTTCTATTTCAGCGCTGTATTTCATTGACTTCTTTTGCCCACAATGTTAGAATACGAAAGGTGCGGCCCCGGGCGCTTTGTGCGTTTTGGCACCCGGAGCGTACCGTTTTTTGCATTTAGGATAGGAAAAAAGGAAAACAATATCTCGGAGGATCGTATCTCAATGAACATCGATTTTGAGTCCCGCAACATCACCCGCCGCAGCTTCCTGAAGGGCGCCGGCGTCGTGGGTGCCGCCGGCCTGCTGTCCGCCTGCGGCGGCAGCAAGTCCAACAACTCCGGCAGCACGGCTGCTTCCGGCGCACAGGCCCCCAACTCCACCGGTGCCACCCCCCTCAAGGAGTACATCTCCTGGGAGTCTGCCAACCGTGAGATCGAGAGCTGGAACATGCTGTACAGCCAGACCCTCACCGACGCCAACGTCGTCACCAACCTGTGGGACGGCCTGATGAGCTTCGACTGCTACGGCAAGCTGGTGCCCGCCATCGCCACCAGCTGGGAGGCCAACGAGGACTCCACCGTCTGGACCTTCCACCTGCGCGACGATGTGGACTGGGTGGACTGCAACGGCGAGGTGAAGGAGCACATCACCGCCACCGATTTTCTGGTCGGTCTGGAGTGGGTGCTGAACGCCTCCAAGAACGAGGCCAACAACACCTCCATGCCCACCCTGTACATCGTGGGCGCTGAGGAGTACTACGAGAAGACCAAGGATATGGGCGCTGCCGCCGCCGACCTGCGCTATCAGGATATGCTGGACGCAGGCGTGGGCATCGAGGCTCCCGACGACTACACTCTGGTGTTCACCTGCAAGCACTCCTGCCCCTACTTTGATACCGTGGCCTCCTACACCAGCTTCTACCCTGCCTCTCAGGTGCTGATCGACGAGCTGGGCATCGAGACCTTCCGTGGCTGCGACAACACCAACATGTGGTACTGCGGCCCCTACCTCGTCGAGGAGTATATCCAGGGCAACACCAAGAGCTATATCCCCAACCCCCACTACTACGATGCCGCCAACGTCAGCCGCTTCGAGCGTCTGACCGTGACCATGATCTCCGATCAGGCTATCGCATTCCAGCTCTACCAGAACCGCGAGCTGGACGAGATGGACCTGAACGAGAGCACCATCACCACCATCACCTCCGACCCCAACAACGAGTACAACAGCCAGCTCTGTGAGAAGCGCGCCCGCCCCACTGCCTACGCCATGCACTTCAACTACCAGAAGAACAACGCCGACGGCACCCCCGATGTGAACTGGAACAAGGCCATCGCCAACACCGCTTTCCGTCAGTGCTTCTACCGCGGCCTGAACCTAAAGGCATGGTTCTCCCGCTACAACAAGATCAACCCCCTGAAGTGCGAGAACGACTACTACACCATGAAGGGCCTGTGCTACAACACGCAGGGCGTTGAGTACACCACTCTGGTGGCCAAGGAGATGGGCTTCGACTCCGAGAAGTACGACGGCGAGACCATGATCCGCCTGCGTGCCAACGGCGGCGACATCTCCGCCCTGAAGAAGCAGGCCATGGAGGAGCTGAGCGCCATCGGCGTCACCTTCCCCGTCAAGGCCACCTACTTCATCATCGCCAGCAGCACCTCCGCACTGGACAACGCCACCATCCTCAAGCAGTGCTTCACCGACAGCTTCGGCGATGACTTCATCAAGCTGGACGTCCAGACCTACGTTTCCAGCCTGACCCAGGAGGTCCGCACTCCTCAGCTCCAGAGCTTTGTCATCAACGGCTGGAGCGCCGACTTCGGCGACCCCGTCAACTTCCTGGGCCAGGAGATTCTCCACGATGACAACGCCTACTACGCACACTACTACTCCAACATCGCCCGGGTGGCTGAGGCTCCTGCCGACTACCAGAAGGACCTGATGGATGCTTTCGAGCAGTACACCGATCTGGTCAATGCCGCCAGCGCCATCGTCAACGACACCGACGCCCGCTACGAGGCCTTCGCCAAGGCTGAGGCCTATATGCTGGAGAATGTGCTGGTCAGCCCCACCTACTACGACATCGCATGGTCCCTGACCCACGCCAACGAGTACAGCAAGATCAACGCCATGTACGGCAGCTGCAACTACAAGGCCGTCAACTGGGAGACCAGCGAAGAGGCCTACACCACCGTCCAGTACGAGCAGTTTGCCAAGGCATTCGAGCAGGCTTCTCAGGGCTGATCCGGCGCGAACAGCCATTCCATTTCAGTCGGCACATGAAATATTTTCATTTTTATGTGTTTGCTGAATCAATAAGATTCAATCCGTGCCGGAGTTGTTTTTCTTGACTTCCCGCCTGTGGGATGATAGAATATCTGCAATCGATACGGGTTCTGCAATGGCGCAGAAACAGATCAATAAAATCTGTCTCTGCGCCCTTTTTGTACCCTTTTGAAGCCGGGTTCATGGCCAGAGTGCGCCGGATAGGCGAGGATTTTTGCCCACAGACAAGGCGATTTTCCGCAGCAATCCTGACGGATTGCAAGGGAGAGCAACGCAGTATGTGAGCAAAAAGACCGTTCAGACGGCGTACAATGGTTATGAAGACGGCTTCCAGACCTTGTGGGAAGGTAAAGCAGTATGGACAGGGTAGGGATTTGGGAAACGCAGAGCCGTACCAATCATTACAGGAGGGAAAGAATATGTACCACGATTTTGAGTCTTACACCATCACCCGCCGCAGCTTCCTTAAGGGTGCCGGCGCTGTTGGCGCAGCCGGTCTGCTGGCTGCCTGCGGCGGCTCTTCTTCCAGCACCGCAGCCAGTGCTTCGTCGGCTTCTTCCGGTGCAGCTGCTTCCAGCAAGGGCCTGAGCGAGCTGTTTACTTACGAGACTTCTGGCCGCGAGATCGAGAGCTGGAATATGCTCTACAGCCAGCAGGCCATCGACTTCAACGTGACGACCAACATCATCGACGGTCTTATCAGCTTCGACAACTACGGCAAGCCTGTGCCGGCTCTGGCTAAGAGCTGGGAGCACAACGAGGACTCCACTGTCTGGACTTTCCACCTCCGTGACGACGTGGACTGGGTGGACATGAACGGCGAGGTGCAGGACCACCTGACCAGCAAAGACTTCCTCGTGGGCTTCGAGTGGGTGCTGAACGCAAAGAAGAATCAGGCCGCCAACACCTCCATGCCCTCCACCACCGTCGTGGGCGCAGCCGACTACTACGACAAGACTTACGGAATGGATGACGCCGCAGGCGAAGCCCTTACTTACGAAGACATGCTGGCCGCAGGCGTCGGCATCGACGCACCGGATGATTACACCATCGTCTACACCTGTATAAATCCCTGCCCCTACTTCGACACCGTGGCTTCCTACGTCTGCTGCTATCCGGCACCCCCGGCTCTGGTGGAAAAGCTGGGCGTCGAGGGCTTCCGCGGCGTGGACTACACCCAGCAGTGGTGCTGCGGCCCCTACCTCATCGAGGAATTTGTAGCCGACAACTCCAAGCGCTTCATCCCGAACCCTCATTATTATGCAGCTGACGAGTGCAGCCGCTTCGAGCGCGTGTCCCTGAGCATGATCACCGACCTGACCGTGGGCTACCAGCTGTATCAGAACCGTGAGCTGGATGAGCTGGAGCTGAGCGAGAGCACCCTGACCACCATCACCTCCGACACTTCCAACGCCTACAACGACCAGCTCTGCGAGAAGCGCCCCACCAAGTATGCCTACGACTTCCACTTCAACTTCCACTGCCTCAACTCCGACGGCACCCCCAACGAGAACTGGAACAAGGCCGTGGCCAACCGGGCATTCCGCCGCTGCTTCCAGGAGGGCCTGAACCTCATTCCCTACTACGCACGCTTCAACAAGATCAACCCCCTCAAGTGTGAGAACAACTACTACACCATGAAGGGCGTCTGCTACAACTCCAAAGGCACCGATTATGTTGACCTTGTGGCCAAGGAGCTGGGCATCGACGGCGAGAAGTATGACGGCGAGACCATGGTCCATCTGCGCAAGTCCACCGCCGACTCCATCGCCGCTCTCAAGAAGCAGGCCATGGATGAGCTGACTGCCATCGGCGTCACCTTCCCGGTCAAGGCTCCCTTCTTCTTCGTGGCCGGCAACACCGTGGCTCAGGACAACGCCACCGTTCTGAAGCAGTGCTTCACCGACAGCTTCGGCGACGACTTCATCCAGCTGGAGCTCGGCACCTACGTTTCCAGCCTTGCAAAGGAAGTCCGCATCCCCAAGCTCCACGGCTTCGTCATCAACGGCTGGGGCGCAGACTTCGGCGACCCCGTCAACTTTGTGGGTCAGGAGATCCTGCACGACTCCAACGCCTACTATGCCGTCAACTACTCCAACATCCAGCTGGTGGCGGAGGATCCCGCCGATTACCAGAAGGAGCTGGTAGACGAGTTTGAACAGTTCACCGACCTGGTCAACGCAGCCAACGCCATCGTGGACAACACCGATGCCCGCTACGAGGCCTTCGCAAAGGCCGAGGCCTACATGATCAACAACTCGCTGGCCGTCCCCTGCTACTACGATGTCCGCTGGTGCCTGACCCACGTCAACGAGTACACCAAGATCAACGCCATGTTCGGCCCCTGCAACTTCAAGTACGTCAACTGGGAGACCAGCGAGGACGCCTACACCACCGCTCAGTACGAGGAATTTGCCAAGGCTTTCGACGCCGCAAAATCTTAACTTTTCTTAAATCTTTTCCGCCGGGAGTTCCTGCTTCCGGCCTGTGATCCACACACGGGAGCTGTTCTTAGCCAAGAACAGCTCCGTTGTTTTGTTTTGGGCCTGTTTATCTATTTTCGTCACTCTTCATCACAGTAAAGTAAATTTATTTCATCTCTATGCAGAGTACAACTTTCTTTTGGAAGAAAAAGCGATTTCCATTCCATTGACAACTATTTATTTCGATGGTACAATATATGTCGTGTTAAGGATTTTACGGGAGGAGCACAGACGCAGACAGAGGGGTCTGTTTCTGCGCTCTTTTGTATTCTCTGGTAATACAGAGGGGGCAGATAAATCTCGTAGGAGTGGGAAATCGGCAGGGCAAGGATACCCTGCGCCATAGAGCCGAGACACGAAAGAATAATTTGGGAGGAAAACACAATGAACGCAAATTTTGAGTCTCATTCCATCAGCCGCCGCAGCTTCCTCAAGGCTTCCGGCGTCGTGGGCGCTGCAAGCATTCTGGCCGCTTGCGGTGGTTCTTCCAGCAGCACTGCTGCCAGCACCTCCGGTGCTGCCTCCGGCGCAGCTGCACCCGCAGCCGACGCCATCACCGATTACGTCTCCTTCGAGACTGCCAACCGTGAGCTGGAGACCTGGAACTTCCTGTACAGCCAGTCCGCTTCCGACCTGAACGTCACCACCAACTGCTGGGACGGCCTGCTGAGCTTCGACTGCTACGGCAAGGCAGTGCCCGCCATCGCATCCAGCTGGGAGCACAACGAGGACTCCACCGTCTGGACCTTCCACCTGCGCGACAATGTCGATTGGTGCGACGTCAACGGCGAGGTCAAGTCTCACCTGACCTCCAAGGACTTCCTCGTGGGTCTTGAGTGGGTCCTGAACGCCCTCAAGAACGAGGCTTTCAACACCTCCATGCCTTCTGAGACCGTCGTGGGCGCTGCCGAGTACTACGACCTGACCAAGGACAAGGGCGACGCTGCTGCTGACATGACCTATGAGGACATGCTGGCTGCCGGTGTCGGCGTCGAGGCACCGGACGACTACACTCTGGTCTTCACCTGCAAGAACCCCTGCCCCTACTTCGACACTGTCGTTGCCTACAACAGCTTCTACCCCGCCTCTGAGGACCTCATCAACGAGCTGGGCATCGATGGCTTCCGCTCCTGCGACTACTCCACCATGTGGTACAATGGTCCGTACCTCATCGAGGAGTACATCCAGCAGAACACCAAGAGCTACATCCCCAACCCCAACTACTACGCCGCAAACGACTGCACCCGTTTCGAGCATCACACCATCACCATGATCCCCGACCTGTCCATGGGCCTGCAGCTGTACGAGAACGGCGAAGTCGATAACATCGACCTGACCGAGTCCAACCTGACCACCATCACCTCCGACCCCAACAACGAGCACAACAAGTTCCTGTGCGAGAAGCGCCCCACCAAGTTCAGCTTCCAGATGCACCTGAACTTCCAGCGCAAGGATGAGAACGGCAATCTGGACGAGAACTGGAACAAGGCTGTTTCCAACCGCGCTTTCCGTCAGTGCTTCTACAAGGGCATCGATTTCACCAACTACTACGCCCGCACCAACAAGATCAACCCCCTGAAGTGCGAGAACGACTACTACACCATGCCCGGTGTCTGCTACAACACCAAGGGTGAGGAGTACACCACTCTGGTCGCCAAGGAGATGGGCTTCGACAGTCAGGCTTACGACGGCAAGACCATGATCCGCCTCCGCGACAACGGCGGCGACATCGCTGACCTGAAGAAGCAGGCCATGGAAGAGCTGAGCGCTATTGGCGTCACCTTCCCCGTCCACTGCTACCACTACATCAAGAGCGGCGACACCACTGCTCTGGATACCGCCACCGTTCTGAAGCAGTGCTTCTCCGAGAGCCTGGGCGATGACTTCGTCGTGCTGGACATCGGCACCTACGTCTCTTCTCTTTATAAGGAAGTCCGTAACGTCCAGCTGCACTCCATCCTGCAGAACGGCTGGGGCGCAGACTTCGGCGACCCCGTCAACTTCCTGGGTCAGGAAGTCCTGAGCGACGACAACGCTTACTACGCTCAGACCACCTCCTGGATCGCAGCCGTCGAGGCCGACCCGAAGGATTACCAGAAGGAGCTGCTGGCTGATTACCAGGAGTTCACCGATCTGGTCACCGAGGCAAAGGCCATCGTCACCGATACCGATGCACGCTATGCCGCATTCGCAAAGGCTGAGGCTTCCATGCTGAACAACGCACTGTGCATCCCCTGCCTGTACGAGGTGCTCTGGTGCCTGACCCACGTCAACGAGTACACCAAGATCAACGCCATGTACGGTCCCTGCAACTACAAGGCAATCAACTGGGAGACCCGTCAGGGCGACGGCTACACCACCGAGGAGTACGAGGCTTTCTCCGCTGCTTTCAATGCAGCAACCAAAGCCTGATGATTATTTTATAAAGGTTTGGTTATCATGTTAAAATACACCGTCAAGCGGCTGGCTCAGTCGCTCGTCACGATCTTATTGATCGCAACCATCGTCTTTTTGCTGATGCGCTGCCTGCCTACGGACTACTACTTCACGGAAGAACAGCTCATGAAGTTTACCGAAGAGCAGAAATACGCCGCGCTGGAAGCCGCCGGTCTGACCGACCCCATCGGCACCCAGCTGCTGCACTTCTACAACGATCTGCTCCATCTGGACTTCGGCACTTCCCGCCGCATCCAGAACGGTGCCTCCGTCGTGAAGGTCATCGGCAAGAAATTCGGCGTCTCCATGCGCCTCGGCCTGATCTCCGCCGGCATCTCTCTGCTGGTGGGCATCATGCTGGGCATCCTGCAGACCGCCTTCAAGGACAAGGTCTTTGACTGGATCGGCACGGCCTACACCGTTTTCGTCAACGCTGTGCCTTCTCTGGTCTCCTATTCGCTGGTGCTGGTCTTCGGCTCCAAATACCTGGGTTTCCCCACGCTGTACTCCACCCGTAATGTCGGCCCGTCCAGCGTGCTGCCCATCGTCTGCTTGTCGCTGGCGTCTATTGCAGGCTACGCTCTGTGGACCCGCCGCTACATGGTGGACGAGCTGACCCGCGATTATATCAAGCTGGCCCGCGTGAAGGGCCTGAGCTCCAGCGAGATCATGTTCAAGCACGTGCTGCGCAACGCCATGGTCCCCATGGTGCAGTATATCCCCCAGTCCATCCTGCTGACGGTCGGCGGCTCTCTGCTGATGGAGCGGTTCTTCTCCGTTCCCGGCATGGGTCCCCTGCTGACCGACGCCATCCAGCGCTATGACCTGAACGTCGTCCAGACTCTGGTCATCCTCTACGCTGCACTGGGCATCGTGGGTGTTTTCCTGGGCGACGTGCTGATGATGCTGGTTGACCCGCGCATTACTCTGACCGGAAAGGAGGCCGCACGCTGATGGCTAAAGCATCTGATTTTGAGGGCAAGAAGCAGGACGAACTGTTCTACTTCGTCGATTACTCTCCGGAGGAAGCCGAGCGTGTCGGCTACTCCAACTACAGCTACTGGGGTTCTGTCATCCAGAACTTCCTCAAGCACAAGGCCGCTGTCGTCTGCCTGTTCCTGTTCCTGTTCCTCGTCATCTTCTCCTTCATCGCACTGGCCATCGGCAAGTACGATTATCAGACGCTGGTGACGGATTCCTCTCTGGCCTTCCGGAAGCCCAACAGCGAATACTGGTTCGGCACCGATAACCTTGGCCGCGACTACTGGTGTCAGGTGTGGTACGCCACTCAGGTGTCCATCCGTCTGGCCCTCATCGTTGCCGTGGGCGAGAGCATCCTCGGCGTCATCATCGGCCTGATCTGGGGCTATGTCCGTAAGCTGGACCGCTTCTTCACCGAGCTGTACAACCTCATCGACAATGTGCCTTACATCATCTACATGACCCTGATCGCACTGGTCGTCGGCCAGAGCTTCACCATCATGGCCGTCTCGATGATCGCCATCGGCTGGCTGGTCATGGCCCGCCGCGTCCGCAACATGGTGTTCATGTTCCGTGACCGCGAGTACAACCTCGCGTCCCGCTGCCTTGGCACCCCGCTGTGGCGCGTTCTGACCAAGAACATCCTGCCCTATCTGGTCTCCGTCATCATCCTGCGCATGGCGCTGAGCATCCCCGCCACCATCAACCTCGAGTCCACCCTGTCCTATCTGGGCATCGGTCTGGGCATCGAGACTCCGTCTCTGGGCCTCATCCTGAGCAAGGTGCGCGGCTTCTTCCTGGATTATCCGTACCTGCTGGTTTTCCCTGCATCCATCGTGTCCATCATTTCCATTTCCTTCTATATCATGGGCAACGCTTTCTCGGATGCTGCTGACCCGCGCAACCACGTTTAACAGATGGGAGAGAAAACTCACAAAAATGGATAGACAACCGATCATCTCTGCCAAAGACGTGGACGATTCACCTTTCAGCCTGCGCGGCAAGAAGCTGAACGCGATCCGCAAGTGCTCGCTGGACCTTTATGACGGCGAGACGCTGGCCATCGTGGGCGAGTCCGGCTCGGGCAAGTCCGTATTCACCAAGACCTCGTGGGTATGCTGATGTCAACGGTAAGATCACCGGCGGCTCCATCATGTACGAAGGCCGCGACATGACCAAGTTCACCGAGAAGGACTGGCTGGGCGTGCGCGGCAAGAAGATCGCCATGGTCATGCAGGACCCGA
>ENA-OPYX01001499-OPYX01001499.1-human-gut-metagenome-genome-assembly--contig:-NODE-1499-length-12187-cov-2.081426_pt1 | contig 12187 bp, 19 predicted proteins | sample MGYA00242639_ERZ504486 | MGnify/ENA primary metagenome ERZ504486 (study PRJEB26092, sample SAMD00036296) | human gut metagenome | host: Homo sapiens | study: EMG produced TPA metagenomics assembly of... | reverse complement strand
GCCAGGCTTTACTCATCTTCAGAAAGCACAGCCTGTAACTGTTGCTCATCATTTTTCTGCTTACTTTGAAATGTTCAGACGTGACAGAAGCCGACTTCACGATATATATAACAGAATGAACTACTGCCCTCTTGGTGCTGGTGCTCTTGCAGGAACTACATATCCCCTTAACAGAGAGATGACAGCCGAGCTTCTTGGATTTGCTGGTCCTACTCTTAATAGTATGGACTCTGTATCAGACAGAGATTATGTTATTGAATTCTTAAGTGCACTCTCTACTATTATGATGCATTTAAGCAGATTTTCTGAGGAAATATGCATATGGAATTCTAACGAATACAAGTTCATCGAATTAGATGATGCTTTCAGTACAGGTTCAAGCATTATGCCACAGAAGAAGAACCCTGATATAGCTGAGCTTGTCCGTGGTAAGACTGGACGTGTATATGGTGCGCTTATGAGTATCCTCACAACTATGAAGGGAATTCCTCTTGCCTATAATAAAGATATGCAGGAAGATAAGAGCTTACATTTGATGCTATAGATACTGTTAAGGGCTGTGTAAGCTTATTCAAGGGTATGATTGATACTATGAAATTCAATGATACACGTATGGAAGACTCAGCTAAAAAAGGCTTCACTAATGCTACTGATGCCGCTGACTACCTTGTTAAGAAAGGGGTTCCTTTCAGGGATGCACATGGTATTGTAGGACAGCTTGTTCTTATGTGTATTGACAAGGGTATTGCACTTGATGACCTTTCACTTGATGAATACAAGAAGATAAGCCCTGTATTTGAAGAAGATGTATACGAAGCTATCAGCTTAAAGACCTGCGTTGAAAAACGTCTTACTCTCGGAGCACCTGGCCCTGAGGTTATGAATAAAGTTATCGGACTTTATGACGAGTATATGAAAGATAATCAGAAGCTTTAATAATATAAAAAAGTTCCAGTTCACAATAGCAGCTGGGAACTTTTTTATTCTAATATAACTACATCTATTTGGAAAATGTACTAAATTAGTAATAGCATTATTTATAAGCCCACCTTTATAACCTCACCGTGAACACTATCATAAGTTGATGTCAGATAATCAAAGCTATACCTTGCTTCACCGTGCATAGGAACAGTGAATCTTAGCATCTTATTCCAATCCATTCCACGCCTTATCATCTTTTTCTTTTCTGAATGTAACAACAAATGCTCCTTTAATCTGCATGGATGTTGCCATATAATCATAAGTTACTAACTCCCAGCCGTCAGCCGCTCTCTCATTAATCAGATTGTCTAACATAGCAACATCATTAGCATCTGCCTTATCTGAAAGCCATTTAGTGCCAACCGTTAAAATCTCTGTTTTGTATGTATACATATACTCCTCCTTTATTAGATACTATCTTAACTTTATATATTATTATATTATATTGATTCTTTTTTTACAATTTGTAATTCATAACCCAAAGCATCAAGTATATGACTAAATGTGCGTATTGTTGGAATACTTTCCTTTTCCTCAATTCTGGAAATAACCTGCTGTTTGTTTCCTGTCAATGCAGCTAATTCTTTTTGCGTAATATTTTCCCCTTACTTTATTAGAGCACAACATAAATGTTGTATTGTCAAATATAAAATTATATATTTTTATTCAATAATTACATCTGACCTTATTACACATTCATCTTCTCCCTTATAATTAAATGTCAGTTTAATACCACCTGACATTATCAAACTTCTTTACATTGAACATTTTAATATAATCAGATAAGTCTTATTATAGTCGCAAGTTAATTAAGTTACTGCTATGTAATATATTTGTAGTGCTGGCAGAGCATTTTAACAATTTAACAAAAAGCGTTTAAATATAAAGAAAGAGGTTACTAATTATGACAACTACTTCTCAGTATGATTAAACAAAGGACTTGCACAAATGTTAAAGGGCGGAGTTATTATGGATGTAACAACTCCTGAACAGGCTAAGATTGCTGAGGCGGCTGGTGCCTGTGCTGTTATGGCACTTGAAAGAATACCTGCTGACATCAGAGCCGCTGGCGGTGTATCACGTATGAGTGACCCTAAGATGATTAAAGGAATTCAGGAAGCTGTAAGTATCCCTGTTATGGCTAAATGCCGTATCGGTCATTTTGTTGAAGCCCAGATTTTACAGGCTATTGAGATTGATTATATTGATGAATCAGAAGTACTTTCTCCTGCTGATGACATTTATCATATTGATAAGACACAGTTCAATGTACCATTTGTATGCGGTGCAAGGGACTTAGGCGAAGCTTTAAGAAGAATTAACGAAGGGGCTTCTATGATTAGAACTAAGGGTGAACCTGGTACTGGTGATGTTGTTCAGGCTGTACGCCATATGAGAAAAATGAATTCTGAAATCCGCAAGATTACATCTATGCAGAAAGATGAACTCTTTGAGGAAGCTAAGCAGTTACAGGTTCCTTACGACCTTGTACTTTATGTGCACGATAATGGAAAGCTTCCTGTTGTTAACTTTGCCGCTGGTGGTGTTGCAACCCCTGCTGATGCTGCTCTTATGATGCAGCTCGGTGCTGAGGGTGTGTTCGTAGGTTCTGGTATATTCAAGTCTGGCAATCCTGCAAAACGTGCTTCTGCTATCGTTCAGGCTGTTACTAACTATCAGGATGCAGCACTTATTGCCAAGTTATCAGAAGACCTTGGCGAAGCTATGGTAGGTATCAATCCTAGTGAAATACAGATAATTATGGAAGAACGTGGACGTTAATAATATAATCACACATAGAAATGAGGCTTACTATGAAGATAGGTGTACTTGCTGTCCAAGGTGCTTTTATTGAACACGAGCATATGATTGAAGAAATCGGACATACAGCAATAGAAATAAGACAACGGGATGATTTAGAGGGATTAGACGGTCTGATACTGCCTGGCGGTGAAAGTACTGTTCAGGGACAGTTACTTAACAAGCTTGATATGATGAAGGACATTAAGAATATGATTAGTAATGGTCTTCCAACACTTGCAACCTGTGCTGGACTTATACTTCTCTCTGAACATATAGCAGACGATGACACAGTCCATATAGGAACGCTTCCTGTCACCATTAAACGTAACGCTTACGGAAGACAGCTTTCAAGCTTTGTAACTAACGCTGATATTAAGCATATCGGCAATTATCCTATGACATTTATAAGAGCACCTTATATCGAAAATGTCAGCGATGGTGTTGAAGTGCTTGCAAGTGTTGATAATCATATCGTTGCCGCTAAATACAATAATCAGATTGGACTTTCTTTCCACCCTGAATTAACAGGCGACACACGCATACACGAATATTTCTTATCAACTATAAAATAGCTCTATTCAAAAATAAAAATCAGGACAATGCAGCAGAATACGCCACGCTGTATTGTCCTGATTTTATTATGCTTATATAGCGTTGAAATGTTATTTATATACGATTAATAGCAAAATTATAATTTACACTCTGACCTTTATGCCTTTTGTGTCTCTATGTGCCATTTTCATCTTAGCAAAGTCTATCTTCTTTCCTTTATATTCCATCGTGAATTCCATTCCGTCATCCATAATGAATATATCTTCTATATAATCGTCTTTGCCAAGCTTAATACCTCTGACACCTACTGCACTCTTCTTCTTAACTGGTATTTCAGAAAGAGGGAACTTTAAGAACACACCATTAGCTGTCTGTACAATTACATTTTTATTACTTACAATTTCTTCAACTTCACTTCTGCTGCCATCAAGATTAAACTTAGAAAGCGTTTCAACCTGAACGTCAGCCTTTTCAATGCTTACTATCTTGTCATCATCCTGAAGCTTTGTCGAAGCTACCGTTCTCTTGGCTACATCAAATTCTGCCGTGTCAACTATCTTCATCATGCCCTGACTTGTAACAAAGAGCAGCTTCTGATTTTGATAGTTTCATATGCACACAGGTATATAATAAGCTTCACCGCTGCTGTCATAATTTCCAAGATTATCTATTGGAGTACCTTTGTCCCTGAACTTAGTGAGGAAAGGAATATCCTTTACTTTAATCTGGTGAAGCTGTCCGTTATCCGTAATATACATATTTTATCAGTATTCATACAGGTAAATACATACTTAAAATCGTTGTAGATAGCTTCCTTATTACGTTCATAAGAAGCTGTATCTATAGTCTTTGCATAGCCAAATCTATCCATAATAAATACAACTTCCTGTGCCGGAACTTCTTTTTCAACAAATACTGCAACCTTTGCATCAGTTATTACGGTCTTTCGTTCAACACCATATTCCTTCTTAATTCTTACAAGGTCGTCCTTTATTACTTTTGCCATAGCCTTCTTACTGCCAAGTATCTTTTCATACTTTGCAATCTTTGAAAGACATTCGTCATATTCCTTCTGGAGTGCAAGTATCTCAAGACCTATAAGCTTGTACAGGCGCATTTCAAGTATGGCTGAAGCCTGCTTTTCTGTAAAATCAAGCTTAGCCGCCTGATTCTTAGAGGCTTCTGACTTGAATTTGATATTATCAACATTACCATTAATAAGGCAGTCTTTTGCCATTTTAAGATTAGAGCTTCCACGAAGAATTTCTATTATAAGATCGATTATATCGCAGGCTCTTATAAGTCCTTCTTTAATCTCCTTATTGGCAAGCTCCTTATTAAGAAGTGTTGTGTATTTTCTTGTATTTATCTCATACTGGAAGTCAATATGATGCTTTATTATCTGGCGTAACCCAAGAGTTTCCGGTCGGCCGTCAACTATAGCAAGCATATTTACACCAAATGTATCTTCAAGCTTAGTCTTCTTATATAAAAGGTTCTTAGATTTTCAATATCTGTGTTCTTCTTTAATTCAAGAACTATTCTTATACCTTCTTTTGATGACTCATTTGACACATCAACAATATCAGTTGTCTTCTTGGTTTCAACCAAATCCACTATATCTGATATGAACTTTCCAATATTAGCACCTATCATTGTATAAGGAATTTCTGTTATTACAAGCCTGTCCTTCTCGCCTTTTCTTGCCGCTGGCTCATATACAACCTTTCCTCTTAACTTTATCTTTCCTGTACCAGTCTCATATATGCCTGCAAGCTCTGACTTATTAATAACAAGTCCACCTGTAGGAAAGTCAGGTCCGGGTATATACTGCATAAGCTCAGTTGTAGTTATATCTTCATTATCCATATATGCGCATACTGCATCGACAACTTCTGAAAGATTATGTGTTGGAATATTAGTTGTCATACCAACTGCGATACCGTCAGCACCATTTACCAACAGATTAGGTATTCTTACCGGAAGAACTGCTGGTTCTTTCTCTGTTTCATCAAAGTTAGGCACAAAATCAACTACATCTTTATCCAAGTCTGATAAATATACATCCTGTGTGAACTTCTTAAGCTTGGCTTCTGTATATCGCATAGCCGCAGCACCGTCACCTTCTATAGAACCAAAATTGCCGTGACCGTCAACAAGTGCCATTCCCTTTTTAAAATCCTGTGAAAGCACAACAAGTGTTTCATATATAGAACTGTCGCCGTGTGGATGATATTTACCCATTGCATCACCTACGATACGTGCTGACTTTCTATGAGGTTTATCATAATTTAAACCAAGCTGATCCATAGCATACAGCACTCTTCTTTGTACTGGCTTAAGTCCATCCCTTACATCCGGAAGTGCTCTTGCTGTTATAACACTCATTGAGTAATCTATATAGGACTTCTGCATCAGCTCAGAATATTCAGTTTTAATAATATTCTCTGCCATTATTATCTCCGTATAATACTTTTATTAATATATCTTTTTATCAACCTGTTAATACACATAAAAATATTTTATTTTATGCATCAATCTCCGCTTCATTAGCGTGTGCATGTATAAATGCTCTTCTTGGTGGCACATCACTTCCCATAAGCATAGAAGTAACCTCTGTTGCCATTCTTGCATCCTCTATCTCTACCTGCTTTAATATTCTTGTCTCTGGATTAAGTGTAGTTTCCCATAACTGTTCAGGGTCCATCTCGCCAAGCCCCTTATATCTTTGCAGAGTAAATGTTCCACTTGCGTGAAGCTCTTTATACCTTTCCAGTGCTTTATCATCATAAAGATACTGTACTGTCCTGCTCTTATCTACCTTCGTCTTAGTTCCTTCTGCCTTCTTAGAAGCTTTGTCTGCCTTAGGTACTTTCTTAAGTTCAGCCCTGTAAAGCGGTGGTGTAGCTATGTACACATGTCCCTGATTAATAAGTTCAGGCATAAATCTATAGAAAAATGTAAGCAGAAGTGTATCAATATGTGCACCATCAACATCGGCATCAGTCATGATAATAATCTTATTATATCTTAATCTGCTAATATCAAAGTCATTACCGTAGCCCTCTAAGAATCCACAGTTGAATGAATTAATCATTGTCTTAATCTCGGCATTGGCAAGTACCTTATCAATACTTGCCTTTTCAACATTAAGAATCTTACCTCTGATTGGAAGAATTGCCTGAGTTCTTCTGTTTCTTGCAGTCTTTGCTGAACCTCCGGCTGAATCTCCCTCAACAATGAACACCTCACATTCTCGGATTCTTGCTCTCACAGTTGGCAAGCTTTCCGTTGCTGTCTATAGAGTAACTTCTGCTTTGTAAGCATATTTGTCTTAGCCTTTTCTTCTGCTTTTCGTATCTTCGCAGATTTTTCAGCACATGCAATTACAGCGTTAAGGTCATCCAAATGTCTATCGAAATAAAGTTGTACCTCGTCTCCTGTTACATTTGCAACAACTGTACCAGCATCCGGATTATCAAGCTTGGTCTTGGTCTGTCCCTCAAATCTTGGTGCAGGGTGCTTAACTGCAACAACTGCAGTCATACCATTTCTTACATCAAGACCTGTAAAATTCGCATCCTTATCCTTTAAGATGCCAAGTTCTCTCGCATACTGGTTGATAATCATTGTAAACTTGGTCTTAAAGCCTGTAATATGCGTTCCACCCTCCTGAGTGTATATGTTATTACAGAAGCCAAGAATATTTTCCTCAAATTCATTAACAAACTGAAATGCTACTTCAACCTCAATATCTTCCTGCTTCTTCTTAAAGTAGACGATATCGCATACTGTCTCTTTGCCATTGTTAAGGTCTTTGATATATGCCTTAAGTCCGTCAGGCTCATGGAAAGTTTCCTTATCCTCGCTGCCCTTTCTCTTATCTTCAAACTCAATTGTAAGCCCCGGATTAAGATATGCAGTCTCATGAAGCCTGCTCTTTATCGAGTCTGCTTTGAATCTTGTCTTTTCAAATATTTCTCCATCAGGAAGAAATGTAACAGTTGTACCAGTATCATTTTTTCTGCATGTACCAATCTTTTCAAGCGGCGCTGTTGCTTTTCCACGCTCGTATCTTTGCTTGTACACACCACCATCAACTCTTATCTCGACCTCAAGCCATACAGAAAGTGCATTAACTACAGATGCACCAACGCCGTGAAGTCCTCCAGATATCTTATATCCGCCATCTCCGAACTTGCCACCTGCATGAAGTACTGTAAATACAACCTCAACCGCAGGTATTCCGGCTTTAGGATGGATTCCGATAGGAATACCTCGTCCATTATCCTTGATAGTTGCTGTTCCATCATCATTAAGAGTTACATTTATCTGTGTACAAAAACCCGCAAGATGTTCATCCACTGAATTATCCGCAATCTCATATATAAGATGATTAAGACCTTTTGTTCCGACACTTCCAATATACATACCAGGTCTCATTCTTACCGCTTCAAGGCCCTCCAGTATTGATATACTGTTAGCATCATATTTATTAGCTGCCATTATTAATTACTCTCCTCTTTACTTTCCAAAATACGCATTGAAAGTATCCTCAAAGCTGCTTCCCAACGTATACGCATCCTGAATACTTAATTTCTTCCATTCGCTATTATTAAATTCCATATATATACCAGCTTCATATTTCTCAAAATCAGCATTAAACTGCTCTAACTTTCTCTTTTCAAGAATTGCAGACTTATTAACCTCGGTCTTAGCCTTATCATTATCCGATGTACATCTTATAATGTAATATCTGCCTGCTGCCTCAACTATACTGCTCATCTCACCAGTAGACAGATTGAATGCTGCTTTTTCAAATGCTGCATCCATCTCGCCACGTTTCAGTTCGTACTCATATTCGCCATCCGCATTGTACTCCTTGGCAACAGCAAAGAATGAACTTTCCTGAATTCACAAGATTATATGCTTTATTAATATCTTCCTCTGAATCTGATACAATATACTGGATATCAATAACTCTTGCCTCATCTGCGCTTACTTCAATATCCATGCTGGAAGTAAGGTCATCGTAGAGTTTCTGTGCTATTGCAAATTCAGTAAACATTGTATTCAGTTTATCCTTAGTTATTCCTGTACTGCTTATCTGCGATTCTGTTAATTCATTGTAAAATGCATCAACAGCCTTACCCACAGAATCTTTTTCTTCTCTTCCAAGCACAACACCGCGTTCCTTAGCCTTAACATTCATAGCCTTGACGCGCATTAACTTACTCTTAATCTGGTCCTTAATATAGCTTTCAAAATCAGCATCACCAATTTTCTCTCTCCATATATTACTGCCAAACATTTCCTCATATTCCTTCTTCACATCAGACATGAGAATATCTGCCTCGCATTGTATAAGTTGTCTTCTGTCCTGCTGTCTTAATAAGCTCACCGCTCTTCATTCCTGTTGTGAAATATATCAGACGTCCATTTAAGAACTTAATATATCCTGCAACTAACAGAACTACAACAAAGAATAACTGCTAACATAATAAATGTTTTTTTTCTTCTTTTCATATTCTATCCTCTTTAATTATTTGTGATATGGCTCATTCTTCATAATCCTGTAAGCCCTATATATCTGTTCTAAAAGAATAACTCTCATAAGCTGGTGTGGAAATGTCATCTTTGAAAAACTCAGCTTATAATCAGCTCTCTTAAGTACTGCATCTGCAAGTCCCAGAGAGCCTCCTATTACAAATGTTATGTTACTTGTTCCTTCTATTCCAAGTTTTTCAATCTTTTCTGATAGTTCAACAGAATCAAGCATTTTCCCTTCTATTGCAAGTGCACATACATAAGCATCATCTTTAATGGCAGAAAGAATTCTCTCCCCTTCCTTATTCTTAATCTGTTCATTGACTATATCACTTGCATTATCTGGTGTTTTCTCATCAGGTAGTTCAACAATATCAAGCTTACAGTATCTTGAAAGTCTCTTAGAATACTCTTCAACTGCATGGGTATAAAACTTTTCCTTAATCTTGCCTACACATACAACATTTATACGCATCTGTACTATCCTTCCACGAAGAAATATCCGCCATTATCAAGCCTGAATACTTCTAACTGCTCAAGAAGCTCATCATTGCTTAAGTCAGATACATCCATTCCCTCATCATCCATCACTTCTCTTAATTCTTTAATATCCTTGCAGTATACCGCCATACAGTCCTCTAAGAATTCCTTAGCTTCCTCTAAAATCATATGCAACAGGCTCATCGAAAAGCTGTTTCTGATCTCTTAAAAACACCTTCGCACACTCATCGATATGTTTATCCATAACTTAAATCTCCTTATCTTATCTCTTTAAATTGCTCTCTTAATGTTCCTTCTACCCATCCCGTTACGAAACGCCCATGTTTCTAACATCATCTACAGCTTTCTCCATAACATATGAGTAATACACCCTGTCAAGCATTGCAATATCATTATAGTTGTCACCAAATGCCATACATTCTTCGGGTTTTAAGCTGAAATATTTCTGTATCTGCTCAATTCCTCTACCTTTATTAACATTAGTGTCCATAAGGTCTAAGTAAAGTTCTCCCGATACAAGTACTGAAGCCTTATCACTCCATTTGTTAATAAAATGTTCTTTAGAGTTCTTAATTCCTGTCATATCACACACAGCTATCTTTAATATATCCTCGTCAATGTCTGTGAACTTATCAACTAATGTAGTATGATAATTAACCACCTTGGTCATCCTGTAATAATATTCTTGTGACTTAGGCTTAATATATGCCGTATGTTCTCCTGATACAAGCACCTCACAATCAGGCTGTTCAATTACATCCTCAATTATCTCTAATGCAAGCTTCCTATCCATCGGAGTCTTCCCAATAGTTTCACCCATGTATTCCACAAGTGCACCATTCTCTGCAATATATGCAAGCTTATCACTGACGTCCCAAAAAGTCTCTTAAGACTCGTTATCTGCCTGCCACTAGCCGGCGCGAATATAACGCCTTTGTCACAAGTTTATTGATATACTGTATAGCAGATTCATCGACGCTCTGTGCTCCGTTAAGAAGCAGTGTCCCATCAAGGTCACTCGCTACGAATTTAATCATATGTTTTCTCCTTAAAATGCTTTAAGCTCATGTACAAGTCTGGCAACAGGCAGACCGACAACATTATTATAGTCGCCTTCAATACCCTTAATGTATGCTGCAAATTTTCCCTGAATACCATATGCACCAGCCTTATCCATAGGTTCTCCTGTGCTTATGTAATCCCTGATTTCCTCATCAGTCATATCATATACCCACACATCAGTCTTTTCATAAAAACTTACATTCTTATGTGCACTGCATATAGTTACACCTGTATACACCTTATGTATCTGACCTTCTAAAGACTTAAGTATTCTGAATGCATCCTCTTCATTCTTAGGCTTGGTAAGAATCTCTCCTTTATGATAAACAATAGTATCTGCACCTATAACGATTACAGAATCTTCATTATCTGCGTATTGTTCTAATACAGACTGTGCCTTAACAGAAGATAATTCTCTTACATAATCTTCAGGCTCCATCTCTTTAATATTCTCATCTGCATCACTTGTAACAACAGTAAAATCAAGTCCTACCTGACTCATTAATTCTCTTCGTCTTGGTGAACCCGATGCAAGTATCAAATGTTTCATAAAACTTCCATCTCCTTGTTCTTCACTGTATTTTGTGTTCAAAGCCTACTTCGACTCATACATATTGCATTATAGCATAAAAAAGCAGAGTGCTTCAATACCACCCCAATAAAAAAGGCACAACATTACTGCTGTGCCTCTCTGATATCATTAACATTTATTATCTTTTATTGCTCTTTTTGCTTATCACAATAACAGTTCCAGAAATAACAGCTGCTGCTACAAGAATCACAATATATACCCATACATGATTATTGTCACCAGTCTTTACAACCTCTTCATCAGCCGCAACTTCACCAGTTTTTTCTGACTCTTGAGCCACCAACAGTCTCATCTTCTTTTCCTGTAACTAATTCTTTCATCTCCTGCAACTTCACCAGTCTTCTTTGTGACCTGAGTTGATGAAGTTGTATGTTCTTTTGTCTGTTTATTAGAATCTACTGTTGTTTCATTTGACTTTGTTGTCTCATTAACAGCTGTTGTTTCGTTTGATTCTGGTTTTGTCGGCTTAGTTTCCTTACCAGCATCAACTGTAGTCTCATTCGACTTTGTTGTCTCCTGCGCAGCTGTTGTCTCGTTTGATTCTGGTTTTGTCGGCTTAGTTTCCTTACCAGCATTCAACTGTTGTCTCATTCGACTTTGTTGTCTCCTGCGCAGCTGTTGTCTCGTTTGACTTTGTTGTCTCCTGTGCAACTGTTGTCTCGTTTGACTTTGTTGTCTCCTGTGCAGTTGTTGTCTCGTTTGACTTTGTTGTCTCCTGTGCAGTTGTTGTCTCGTTTGACTTTGTTGTCTCCTGTGCAGTTGTTGTCTCGTTTGACTTTGTTGTCTCCTGTGCAGTTGTTGTCTCTTCTGACTTTGTTGTTTCTGATGAAGACTGTGCTACAGATGTTGTTTCCTTTTGTGTCGTCTCCTGCTGTTGATTATCTGATATAAAATGCATTTGTCCATTGACATTAACAAATGACTTAGAAATTGCTCTTCCATTACATGTAGATGTTAAGGTAATATCTGCTTTGGTGCAATCAACTATACCACATACCTCACCTATATTAATATTACCAGTTACATTAACAGCATTGAAAATAACCGTGTCTGATACATCAACATCTGTTAATCCGCCTGATTCTTTCCATTAAATGCTGAATCTCTTAATTGTCTGCATCCCATCACCGCCAAGCAAATTAATGATAA